>PPYE01585790.1_pt1 | contig 12626 bp, 13 predicted proteins | sample 1559881 | NCBI WGS metagenome assembly PPYE01 (sample SAMN08240022, study PRJNA423297) | Human gut metagenome, whole genome shotgun sequencing project.
GGAACACAGATGGTTTTTCAATATGCAGTTGTTAAAAAGGCTTGGCTAGATATCCACTATCATGCCAGAAGCCTCAATTATATTAGCCGCAACAACAAACCTGCCTTTCTGTCCGATGATAAGCATGGATTTCTATGGACATTGGGACAGCAGATATTGAATGGAGGGGATGAGAATGGAAGTGACTAAATTTTTTCTGTCCATAGAAAAGGAAGAAAAGTGGCTGAATGATAAGAGCAGTGAAGGCTGCCGTTTCGTCGGAAAGCACGGGTTCTCTTATAAGTTTGAGCCCTGCGAAAAGGGGTCATACCAGTACTGCATAGACCAAAGGGGATTTCTTAAAAACAGTGAGGAGTTCGTGGGATTTTTAGACGAGTTAAATATGAAACTTGTTCATAAACAATGGGGATTCTACTATTTTGAAGCAGATAGAAGCTGCAGTACGGAAAAAATATATACGGACATAAAATCTAAGTCCAGTTTTTACCTTCGATGCATTTTATGGCTTGCGTGTATCGGAATATTAAACATTTCCATAATAAACCATGCGGCTTGCCCTGTAGCGTATCTGCCGCTGGGGACCCTGGAATGGCATGGTCCCCATCTGCCCCTGGGAGCGGACGGGATTCAGTCTCAGGAATTATTTATACGGACAGCAGAAAGGATAGGCGGAATCGTATTGCCGAAACTCTTTCTCGGGCCTGACCGGTTTTACCATGACCCGGAGAGGGAGCTTTACGGTATGGATATCTGCACAGGCGGGACCATAGTGCCTTATGAAATGCAGCAGCTTCCCGGAAGTGCCTACTGGATGCCGGATGAGGAGTACCGAGGAATGATTCTGCGTATTGGAGCCAATCTGTCCAGAGCAGGATTTAAAATTCTTGCTGCCCATGGCCATGGGCCGTCCATCCGGCAGTTTGGTGCTCTGAAAGAAGAACTGCACAGCAAATGCGGTCTGATCGGGGTGACAGCTTTTGATTTCATGGAAGATGACAGGCTGAGATTTCAGAATGACCATGCTGCAGCCAATGAGACTTCCATTACCATGGCGGTCCGCCCGGAACTTGTTCAGCTTGAAAGGATTCGGAACGGAGAGGAACTGCCCATAGCTGTGGCAGGGGCTGACCCGAGGACAGATGCCTCACGGGAATACGGAATGGAAATATTGGAGATGAATGTAACTGCCCTCTGCCGGGGAATCAGAGAGCTGCTGAACAAGGAAAAGCTTACTTTGTAATGGCGAGAGGGTGCGAAGATAATACTGTTCAAGTTTAATGGTATATGCCCTGCCGAAAGTACGGGAGGGAATGCCATCCGAAAGAGCGGCTATTTGATTGCAATCTTAAACACTACGGGTTTGTCAGATCTCACATTCTGCGTTTCAATTTCCAGCCCGTTTTCTGTTCTTTTCCAGACCGGAGATTCCTCAAAACCGAGCACTTCCACATTTTCAACGATGCCGTGGAATTTCGGCAGTCTGGATGCATCCTGTTCGGCCAGGGATTTTATGACAATGCGGCCGTCCTCAGGATAGGAAAGGCAGGCGGCATAGAGGTGTGATCCCTTAACTGTGAACCGGAAATCCTCTTTTGTAAAGACTTTGTCCTTACCATCTGTAAACTGCCCTTCTTCCACCTTTGTGGGACCTTCCGCAGCAGTGCGCCACACGCGGGAGCCGTAAATGGCCTCACCGTTTGCCTCCAGCCATGCTCCGATCTGCAGGAGTATCTCCGTGTCCTTCTCCGAGATGGTTCCGTCTGCCTTCGGGCCTACATTCAGCAGGAGATTTCCGTTTTTGCTGACCACATCCACCAGGTCACAGAGGATATCCTTTGCCTTTTTAAATTCATTGTTTTCTGTATAACACCAAGAATTTTTGGCGGCAGCAGTATCTGTCTGCCAGTAAAATGGCTGTACGTCCGCAAACTGTCCCCGTTCAATATCCACCAGGGCAGTGCCGAACATGAAGGCGTCGTGTTTATAGGCGATCACAACCTCTTCTTTCCACTCTGCGGCGCGGTTATAATAATAGGCAGCGATTTTCTGCAGATAGGGTTTGGCGCTGCTGTGCTGGATCCACCAGTCAAAATACAGCTCTTTTACGTGGTAGCGGTCTATAAGCTCACAGGTCCGCACCATCCAGTCCTCCAGGAATTCTCTGGTGGGGACGGGTGCACTGAATAAGTCCTGATGGTCTCCCTCCGGCATGGCAGGCCAGTACAGGTCTCCTTCTTTTTCAGAGCCGGTGATATCGCTGTCAAAATCCCGCCCATGTCCCATAAAAAACCAGTGTTCAATACGGTGGGTGGAGGCTCCATTCACCAGCCCGTTTTTATGCATTTCCTCTGTCAGCTCTCCCAGGACGTCACGGTGCGGGCCCATTTCAAAAGCGTTCCAGTGGGAAATATCGCTGCGGTACATCTGGAAGCCGTCGTGGTGCTCTGCAACGGGAACAACATATTTGGCCCCGGCCTTTTTAAACAGGTCTATCCAGGCGGCGGCATCAAATCGTTCTGCTTTGAACAGGGGAATGAAATCCTTGTAGCCGAAGTCCTTCTGATCTCCATATACTCGGCGGTGGTGTTCGTATTCCGGACTGCCCTGTATGTACATATTCCGCGGATACCATTCGTTTCCGAATGCGGGTATAGAGTAGGCGCCCCAGTGAATAAAAATACCGAATTTTGCATCCCGGAACCAGGCGGGGGTCTCGTGGGCAGAGAGGGAATCCCAGTTGGCTTTGTATGGCCCTCTGTTAATGACATCTTCAATTTGCTGTAAATACATTTCTTTGCTGTACATAGGCGTTCTCCTTTCCGTAACTGTCTCTATTGTATGTCCCAGCACAGGAAATAAAAAGACAGAAAAGCGTCCAGTTTCCTGTCGGGATGTCGTTATTTTCAGGGTGAGGACACCGCGTGCCAAAAACCGGTTTTCATATACGCGGAAAGCATGTATAATTACAAAAAAGGTAACGATTCCGCCGGCTGAATACTTACCAAGTAAAGCTTCTGAAAAGAGGAAGAAAAATGGCAGATGTGAATTACAAAGTGAATCTGGACGGTGTACCGTTTCATATAGTATCTGTGGGACATGGAATCACAGGTCACATTAAGATGCACGTGCACAGCATAACCAGCTATGAAATTCATTACATAGAATCAGGAGAAGGTATACTGCGCCTCCGCTGTGGAGAGCACGGACTTAAAAAGGGAACCTTTTACCTGACAGGGCCGAGAGTGGCACATGAACAGATCACAGTGTCCCGGGAACCTATGGAGGAGCTGGTCCTTTATTATACGGTTCCCCTGTCCTGCAGGGCGCAGCGGCAGCGGGAGGACTGGATGGAATGCCTGCTGGACCAGCGCTTCTGGATTGGAGATGATGCGGGGGAGGTGTCGGATATCCTTCGGGGGATAATCCGTGAGACAGAGAGGAGACCTGCCGGGTTTCAGGCAATGATACCGCATCTGGCAGGCCAGCTTTTTATCACACTTGGCAGGATGTACCGGGCAGGGCAGCCCGAGCAGGGGGAAGTGTACATGCCATGCTCCGATGAGGGGAAATATCTGCAGATAGAGAGAATGTTTTTGGACGACCCGGTACATATTACCATACACGGACTGGCGGAAGAGCTTGGGCTCAGTGTGCGTCAGGTGCAGCGTCTGATGAAGAGTCATTATGAAATCACATTCCGGCAGATGCAGATGGATAATAAATTGGAGTTTGCCTGCCGTCTGCTGGAGGATACCCGTGATTCTGTGGAAAAAATTGCAGAGAAGACCGGGTTTTCCGCGGCGGATTATTTTGGGTACTGCTTTAAAAAGAAATACGGGATGTCTCCCGGTAAGTTCAGGAAAGAGGCGGGCCAAAGGAAATAATTCCGGGATAGGATTTCCCATAAGAAAATGCTATACTGATTACAACTTTTACATAACAGATCCTCAGGGAATCCCTGAAAATACAGCAAAGGAAAGTGCAGCAGCCTATGAATAAAATACTGTTGATCGAAGATGACAAAGACCTGAACACAGGCCTCACCTATGACCTGGAAGCAGAAAACTACAAAGTATACTCCGCGCTGACTCTGGGTGAGGGCATGTCTGTCCTCAGTGAAAATGAAGTGGATTTGATCCTTCTGGACGGCAACCTGCCGGACGGTGACGGGTTTGACTTCTGCAGAGCCATAAAAGCGGAAAAGGACATTCCCATCATATTTCTCACTGCCCGGGATATGGACCGGGACGAGATGCGGGGGTTTGACTGCGGAGCGGATGACTATATCACAAAACCCTTTAAAATGCCTATTCTCCACAGAAGGCTTCAGGCAGCCCTGCGAAGGACTTCTGCAGGCCCAGGGGAGCGGATCCAATACGATGACGGCTGTCTGAAGATAGATTTTGATACCATGACAGCCACCCTGGAGGGAGAACCTCTGGCTATGACACCTACGGAATTTAAGATCCTCCGGCTTTTGATCGCCAACGCCGACAGGGTTATGACAAAAACTCTGCTGCTGGAGAAAGTCTGGGACAACACCGGGAACTTTGTGGATGAGCACGCCGTGGCAGTGAACATCAACAGACTGCGCAGGAAGATTGAATCCGGGGACCATGCCTACATTAAGACGCTGTATGGTATGGGATATCAGTGGAAGGGGAAGAAAACAGAATGGAAAAATTAATATTGGCTGTTTCCCTTATCTGCCTGCTGGCGTCTGCCGTTATCATGGCATTGGTGAGAAAGCGGCTGCTCCAGTACAGCCGTCAAATGGGGGAATGCCTGGATGCCATGATCGCAGGCAGCAAAGAGATCGTATTTCAGGAGGAAGAAGATACCCTGACCGGAAAACTGCAGTCCAAGCTGCACCGCCTCTGTGAGATCCTGAATCAGAAATCACAAGAGAATGAGATACAGCGCCGGCAGCTTGAAACTATGGTGGCGGATATCTCCCATCAGGTGAAGACACCTATAGCAAATGTAAGGATGTACCACAGTCTTTTAGAGAAGAAGAACCTGGATGAGGAGAAACGGCAGCAGTTCCTGGCAGCAGCGGAACGTCAGACAGACAAGCTGGAATTTCTCATGAAGAGTATGATCAAAATGTCCAGGCTGGAGAACGGTATTGTGAAGGTACAGCCAAAGGAAAACTCCATCCGACAGCTCCTGGAACAGGCAGTCTGCGATGTCGCGCTGAAAGCGGATGAAAAACAGATTCATATAGAGATGGCATGCGAGGACAGCCTGAAAGCCGTCTTCGACAGAAAATGGACTTTGGAGGCAGTGTTTAACATTCTGGATAACGCGGTAAAATACACCGGTGTGGGAGGAAATATCCGCATACAGGCGCAGGTGACGGATTTTTATGTGCGGATAGGCATAGAGGACGACGGAAAAGGCATTGAAGAGTCACGGATCACGGAAATCTTCAAGCGCTTTTACCGGGAACCGGAAGTGGCGGACCAGGACGGCGTGGGTGTCGGCCTGTATCTGGCAAGAGAGATTGTCATGAAAGAGAGAGGTTTTATAGAGGTACGGTCAAAAGCGGGAAAGGGCACCAGATTTTATGTCAACCTGCCTGTGGTACAGTAGAGAGATTATCTCAAACTTGTTACTTTTTTGAGAAGAGTTTGAGATAATCTTTTTGTATGCTATATTCATCAAAGGAAAGGCAGGAAAAAAAATATGGAATATATTTTAGAGACAAAGAATCTGAAAAAATATTACGGACAGGAACCAAATATCACCAGAGCGCTGGACGGCGTTGACGTACAGGTGGAGCGGGGAGAATTCGTATCCATTATAGGCACCAGCGGCAGCGGAAAATCAACGCTCCTGAATATGCTGGGAGGACTGGACATTCCCAGTTCCGGCAGCGTGAAGATAGGTGGCAGGGAGATTGGTAAGATGAACGATGAACAGCTCACCGTTTTCCGCAGAAGAAATATAGGATTTGTGTTCCAGAACTATAATCTGGTTCCTATTTTAAATGTATATCAGAATATTGTTCTCCCCATAGAGCTGGACGGAAACAAAGTGGATAAAAGCTATGTGAAAGAGATCATCCGGCTGCTCCATCTGGAGGAGAAACTGGACAATCTTCCAAACAACCTCTCCGGCGGCCAGCAGCAGAGGGTTGCCATCGCAAGAGCTCTGGCCAGCAAGCCGGCCATAATCCTGGCAGATGAACCTACCGGCAACCTGGACTCCAGGACCTCTCTGGAAGTCATGCAGCTTCTGAAAATGACCAGCACGGAGTTCAGCCAGACACTGGTTATGATAACCCACAACCCGGAACTGGCGCAGATCGCGGACCGGATGATTCACATTGAAGACGGGAAAATCGTAGAAAGAAAAGAAAACTTTTAGGAGGACAAGGTAATGGTGCTGAACAACAACAATAAAAAATTTATCAAAACCCTGTCCAACAACTGCCTGAAGGCAAACAGAAATAGAAATATCATAGCAGTGCTTGCTATTATTCTTACGGCAGTATTATTTACGGCGCTTGCAACCGTGGCACAGGGGACAATGATATCCACAAAAGAGCAGATGTTCCGCCAGGCAGGGACCAGGTATATGGTATCCATTAAAGGGCTTTCCAAAGGGCAGGCAGATGAGCTGGCAGAGGACCCGGTATTTACAGAGACGGGTATGGAAAGAAGTATTGCCATTGCTGTAAACCCGGAATTTAAGAATTTGACAGCCACAGTCGGCTGGATGAGCAAGGCAGCCGCGGAAAACAGTTTCATGAACCTGGAAAAGGGACATTACCCGGAAAAAGATAACGAGATAGCCTGTGATACCGTAGTTCTGAATCTCCTCGGACTTCCCGGAGAAACCGGCACATCTTTTACACTGGAATATGAAACCATAGAAGGTAAAAAAGAAGCGCAGATGACAGTATGCGGAATCTGGAAGGGAATGGAACATGAACAGCGCACCACGATCATGGTAACCGACAGTTTTGCGGATAAAGTGATCGGGGAACTCAGTTCTCAGTATGCTGAATCGGAGAGGGACAGCTATACGGTCAGAGGAACCTTCGCCTCTGAAAAGAAGATCAGGGAAACCCTGGACAGTATCGTGAAAAAGATGGGTTATAACCCGGATGCGGAACGTGGTGAGGAAGGATTTATCATTCACCATGTGAATCCTGTATACGAGACAAAGTCCATGGATTCCGGGCAGACTATAGTGATTATGGCAGTAGGGGTGCTGCTCATTTTACTGGCCGGTTATCTGATCATATACAACATTTTTAAGATTTCCATTGAGAAGGACATTCGCCTGTACGGTCAGCTCAAGACCATCGGGACTGCACCGAGGCAGATCCGTTACATGGTAAGCCGTCAGGGCATGATGCTCTCCCTGGTGGGGATTCCGGCAGGCCTGGTACTGGGATGGCTGCTGGGCAATGCGCTGCAGCCTCTGGTCATGGCCAGTACATCTTACAGCGAAACCGTATTTATTAAGCCAAATGTGTGGGTATGGCTGTTTGCCGCTGCATTTACACTCCTCACGGTGAGGATAAGCTGCAGCAGGCCCGGAAAAATAGCCGGAAAAATCTCGCCGGTGGAAGCCCTAAAATACCATGGGGCCGGGAGCGGAAAGAAGAAACAGAAAAAAGGCAAGGATTCCAGGAACCGCATCCTGCAGATGGCAGCAGCCAACCTGGGAAGAAGCAAGGGGAAAACGGTTCTGGTGATCTTATCCATCTGTCTGAGCGTCATTCTCCTGAACAGTGTATTAAATTTTACCGGAAGTATGGATAAGGAAATTTATGTAAACCATCAGACCGCCGCGGATTTTGATGTGCGCAGTGATGAGTATCTGAAAAGTATGACGGAAAATTATCTCAAAGTGGTTCCCCGCAAAGCAGCACAGGAGCTTGCCGGACTGGAAGGCATAAAGGATTTCAGCCAGGTATATGTGCGGATGGTCCCCGATGAGGAGAATACAGAGGATCAAGCAGACCTGGCAAAGGTGACGAAGATAAACGGAGAGGCAACACCTGACGATATAACAAAGTTTGACAGAAACAGGATGATGTATGGTTTTGATGAAAATGCTTTTATGAGAGCAGAGGTGATTGAGGGAGAGATTGACTATGAAAAGCTCTGTTCTGGTGATTATGTTGTGGCGAACGGCTTCCTCAGCGACAGGGGAGAATATAATTTTGATGTACAGGAGTTTCACGCGGGGGATAAGATAGAACTGGATATCCAGGGGAATAAGAAGGAATATACTATAATGGCTGTGATCGGTACAATGAATTCCCTGAATATGTCCTACAGTTCAGGCGGATACGAATCGATTACGTTTGCGGAACCGGTCTTTGCACAGATGTTCCCGGACAGCCAAAATCCGATCCACTGTCTGTTTGACACAGAAGAAGGTTATTTTGACAGCATAAATTCCTACATGCAGGATTATTCAGAAAAAAACGGATTGTCCGTGCTGACCAGGCTGACAGCGGAAGAGGAGTTTAAAGAAACCCAGGGAACTTACAATGCGGTGGGAATTATTGTATCCCTGATCCTGGGAGTGATTGGTGTGCTCAATCTGATCAACGTGATCTTTACAGGTGCCATAGCAAGGCAGAGGGAATTTGCGTCTATGAGGAGCATTGGCATGACAAAGGGACAGCTCAGAAAATTATTTATATATGAGGGCATCATGTACGCCATACTGGCAGGCACAGCGGGAATCGCCATCAGTGCAGTGGTTTCCCTGACATTGGTTAAAGGTCTGACGGCAGGATGGTGGTTTGCCAGATACCGGTTTGCTATTCTTCCGGCGGTTGTCACTGCGCTGATCTGTCTTCTTCTCTCAGCCGCCATTTCTGCCATTGTGGACAGACTTTGGAACAAAGGCAGTGTGGTGGAGCAGTTAAGGGAGATTGAGTAGGAAAAATAAAGATGTGAATAAGAAAAACAGCAGGCGGCTTTTGATAGCTTATCCTGCTGTTTATTCGTTCCGGTGTGTTTTGAACTGTTTCTCTTTCATAGCGGTTATATTATTTTTTTGTCGGCACGTAATAACCGCCGTTCATCATAATGATACCCGGTGCGATGATGTCTACATTTTCAATCATATAGTTTTTGAAACGCTCCCATAAGGATGCTTTCTGCATAGCGCCTGCAGTACCCGCATACATTGTGTATTTGTTCATAATGAAATCTCCTTTCATTTTTTGCTTTTCCTTACTACGTATATTATGTTATCATGAGTTAACAGCAGATTTTAGATATTTCTTTAGCTATTTATTAGGGCAATGTTGACATTGACGGAGGTATTTATTTGCAGAAAATGATTTATGAGCCGTTGTTCGAGCTTGAGAAAACAGGGATCCATATTGCCTACCATACAAAGAAGGGACGGTACAGCCCGCCCCACTGGCATTCCGCTATTGAGCTGATCTATGTGCTGAACGGGACGGCGACTATTACTATAGAAGGAAAAGACCACAGTCTGGTGGCAGGGGAATTTCTTGTTGTGGATTCCAACCAGATCCATGAGGCACAGTGTGCCAGAGTCTCCATGATGGTGGTGATCCACTATTCCAGGTCCATTATGAAGAATTATATGTCAAAGATTGACGAGTACCGTATCCATTGTTCCAGACAGACGCTGAAAAAGGAAAAACTGGATAAATACCTGGAGATATGCGGACTTTTAAAGCGTCTGCCGCCCCTGTATGTGACCAGGCCTCCGGGTTACCGCCTGCAGAGCCAGGCTGTGGCTATGGAGGTGCTTTTTGAACTGGTGAACCATTTCTCTGCTGCGGAGGATTTTGCAGGAGCGGTGAACGATGAAACTGTTTTGGAACGTTTGGCGGAGATGACGGCCTATATTGAAGAACATCACGCGGAGAAAATATCTCTGGAGGAGATCGCATCCCATTTTTATTTGAGCAGGGAGTATTTCAGCCGTTTCTTCAGACAGAATATGGGCGTGACATTTTCGCGTTATGTAAACCAGATACGGCTGATGCATATTTACCATGATCTGTGCAGTACAGGGGAAGGGGTCATGGAACTGTCGGAGAAGCATGGGTTTGCCAATTATAAGCTGTTTAACAGAATGTTCCGGGAGATATACGGGTGTAAACCCAGTGATGTGAGGAAAAAATAAGGGGGATGACATAGCGGCAGCGTTTGCCTTATGTGAATCCAATGAGGGGGAGCCTTTTGTGAAATGGGAAAATGCGGAGTATCTGCGCCTGTTCGTTGTAGATATCAATGAACCTGCAGTGAATTTGTACCATAAGAATGGGTTTGAACAGGCAGAGGGCATCTATGAGGAGAAATTTGATGACTTTGTACTGCGGGAATATGGGTTTGAAAAAAGGCTGTAAATACAAGGATACTTTGCCGCAGAAACGCAGAAAAAAAGCTTTCCGCACATGGCGTGCGGGAAGCTTTTTTAATAAATACGGAAAAATTCTTTTATGGTGATCAGTACCAGAGCACTGCAGAGAATAGCTGACAGGATATTTCGGTATTTCATTTTAGGGATAAAGCGTTCTGCCCAATATGTGATACCGCATACAGTGAAGTACATCATGGGCACAAGCCCGGGCAGCATATAGCGTCCCTGAGGCTGGTAATCCACCCAGTAGGAGTGATAAAAGTTCAGGATGACAGGCGTGAGGGCAGCAATCAGCATTCCCCAGTTGAAAACAGCCTTTTTCTGTATCTCCCCGTCCTTCCGGATTCGGAACATTTTACCCGCCTGCATCAGGCATCCGATCAGTCCTGCTGTGAATAAAATGTAGTAAAGGACAATGATCCGGGAATCCACCCAGTATTGGAACTGCCCGAACACACCCACAAAACTGCGCAGGACATCAAATATCCAGTGTCCGGTGAGCATGGAGAGGATGGTGTAGCCCTGTGCACGTCCGGAGGAGAGGGCAGTGGAGGGGCGGAACTGCTCCTGTGCGTACCGGTCGGCAAAGTCGTTGCTGGTAGCCAGCCCCAGCCAGTCTCCGTCGTAAATCATATAATTGCGCACAAACCACCATCCGCAGATCAGGAGGCCCAAAGCCGCAACCACAAGCCCCCGCTTAAGCCAGTATTTCCAGTCAATCTGCTTTTTACTGTCTGTCAGGCAGCTCAGGGTAAAGACAAAAATGCTGCAGAGCAGAAAGCCGTAAGCGTTTAGATATGACATGGCGCACAGCCCAAGCCAGAGGCCAAGTAGCACACAGCTGGGGATATCCCAATTCCTCTCCATGCCAATGATCCAGTAGTATATGATAGCCGCGCCGCAGCAGATCGCCATGGCGTCGTTATTTACATAGATGCCCATGAACAGAGCTTCAGGCAGAACAGCCACCAGACAGACAAAGAACCATTTGCTGTATCCGTCAAACAGCTTTTTGCCGGCGCGGAAGACAAAGAATACAGCTCCGGTGGTAAAGCAGGCAGATACAAGCCTGGCGGCCCACAAAAGATGCTGGGGGTCTGTGGAGAAAATGCTCATGATTTTCATGAACAGGGCTGATATTATATAGGATAATATGGGCAGAAACGCATAGGAGGTTCCCCATATGGGATTTCTTATGGATGGGTCGCCGCCGTGGGGGAGTCTGCCGTGTTCATAGATGTACATGGGGATATCATAACGCATTTTTTCGTCAGGACCGGCATCCAGAGGCAGCAGGTGTGCCCAGTATGCGCAGAAGACAAAAATTCCCGCGAGAAAGACTAGTTCACAGAGAACATAAATGCGTGAACGGTTAGAAAGCAGGTTTTTAATTTGTAACTGCATGGTAAATCCTTTCTATCGTATATAGTCAACAGGTCAGTCCTATAGTAACGCATCTTTCCTGAAATGGCAACGGATAATCATCGACAATTTCTGAAGATTGGTAAAGAATGACATTATTATATGAAGAAACTATGTCGTTTTTGAGCATAAAAAACCATATTTTATGTAATGGTGCTTTGCGATTTTTAAAAGACATGGTATAGTGTAAGCAGAAACGAATTAACAGCGGCGCTGCCGCAGACAGGAGGAGTATAATGAGAAAAAAAGCAGGCGTGATTCAGGGCGGAACACGCCCGAATATGGTTCCGGATTACTGTGAGGCAATCGTGGATGTACGTCTGCCTATCGGTGTGGACCATGAGGAGATTGAAGAGATGGTGCGCACTATCATCCGTGAGAGCGGTGAGACAGGCATTGAGTACGAAGTGCAGTGGAAGAGTGAAGGAAACTACACAGATGAGGATGCAGCCATTGTCCAGACAGTGAAGAAAAATGCAGAGGCACTGTGGGGAATCGATGTGATCCCGGCTTACCAGTGGGCATCCAGCGATGCCAGAGAGTACCGCGCACAGGGTATTCCGACCATTCAGTACGGTCCGTCCAATACGGAAGGTATCCATTCTTATAATGAGAATGTGGATATTGAGGATGCGGTGAATGCGGGAAGGATCTATATTCTGTCACTGTGTGATCTGATGGGAATTGAGTAAGTTGATATAAAAATATGAACAACCGGAAAAAGGAATCTACTCCTTTTTCCGGTTGTTTTTCAGGATATAATGACCTTTGGTCTGTTCCTATTGGCATTACTTACATTCATATTTATGTTTTGTAAGTAATCTACA
>PPYE01663124.1_pt1 | contig 12626 bp, 16 predicted proteins | sample 1559881 | NCBI WGS metagenome assembly PPYE01 (sample SAMN08240022, study PRJNA423297) | Human gut metagenome, whole genome shotgun sequencing project.
CTTTTGGATATTATCGTATTCGGCAGAACCGCAGGCAAAAACGCCGCGGCAAAGAGCAAGGAAACCGAGGTCGGCAAACTGTCGCTTGACCATGTGAACGCTTTTGCAAAAGAGATGGCGGACGCAGGGATTAAAACCGATATGGTTTCGCCGAAGCTTTTGCCCGATTATACCCATAAAAGATAAAAACGGTGAATTGAGGAGTAAAAAATGACAGACTTATTGGAAGCGCTCATGATTTTTTGCTTCGGCCTTTCTTGGCCGATCTCCATTCGCAAATCTTGGACGTCCAGAACAGCCAAAGGCAAAAGCTTGTTTTTTGAAGTGTTTCTGCTGATTGGCTATATCTTCGGCATTGCCCGCAAGATTATTCTGTTTGCCGCAGGACAGGGAGAGGGCTTCTTGTTCTATCTGAGCTGGTTTTTCTATGTGCTCAACTTTGTTGAGATTTCCATCGATGTCGCGCTCTACTTCCGCAATGTGAAGCTTGATAAGGCAAGAGACGCGGAGCAGGCGGCACTGTAAGCTGCCGGGAGGAGCGTATGGGAATGCGGTCTATGTCAAAGCAAACGCTTGAACGCCTTCCGGCCTACTTAAACTACTTAAAATCTCTGCCTGAGGACGGGGCCTTCAATATTTCTGCAACCACCATTGCAGAAGAACTGGGTCTAAACGATGTGCAGGTCCGAAAAGATCTGGCGATGATCAGCTCCGGCGGACGGCCGAAAATCGGCTATATCACGGCAGATCTGATTCAGGATATCGAACAGTTTTTGGGATACGGAAACGCGGATCGTGCCGTTATCGTCGGGGCCGGACGTCTTGGGCAGGCGCTATTGTGCTATCATGGCTTTTCGGAATACGGGCTCGACGTGGTTGCGGCATTTGACGCGGATCAGAAAAAAAGCGGAATTAAAATTGATGGAAAACCGGTGCTGCCCATGGAAAAGCTTTCGGAGCTGTGCCGGCGGATGAAAATTCGGATGGGCATTATCACAGTGCCTGCACCTGCCGCGCAGGAGGTGTGCGACCGACTGATTAAAAGCGGTGTTATGGCTGTCTGGAATTTTGCTCCGGTGCACCTGAAGGTGCCAGAAAACGTTTTGGTACAGAATGAAAATATGGCTTATTCTCTTGTCGTCTTGTCAAAGCATTTGACCGAGAAAATGGGAGAGCCGCAGAATACAGGAGGATGCGCATGAAGGTTACGGTATGCATTGGAAGTTACTGCCACGTAAAAGGCTCGCGCTACATTATTGAACGAATTCATCAGCTGATTGCGGAAAAGGGACTGACGGAAAAAGTTGAGCTCACCGGTGCATTTTGCATGGAGCAATGTCAGAAAAAGGATGATACGTGCACGGAAAAGAACGTATCGGTCCGTGTAAATGACGTGCCTTTCTCCATCACGCCCGAGGATACGGATTCCTTTTTTGAAAACGAGATTCTTGCGAAGCTGTAAAGTTTGCCCCTTGTGAAAAACAGCCGCACCGTTTACACGGCGCGGCTGTTTTTGTCAAAAAGACACGTTTTATTCGCATGCAGGCGGCTCCCTTTCCCTTTACAAAAGGGCGCGCATGTACTATACTAAAAGAAAACAGAAAGCGTAGAAAATGCGCATACGGACGGAGGAAGCATCGTATGAACCGGATCAAAATCATCCTGGCAGGAAAAGAATATACTATCCAAACCGAAGAAAGCGGCAGCTATGTCAAACAGCTTGCCGAGTCGCTGAATAAAAAAATCGAAGAATTCATGCAGGAGAACGAATCCGTCTCCATGACAAGCGCAAGCATGTTGGTAGCGCTTGGACTGATGGACGACTGCATCAAGGCGGCGAGCGATAAGGACAACCTAAGAAAACAGGTCATCGACTATCTGGAGGAGGCGACGCGCTCCCGCACGGAGATTACGGAGCTTAAAAAAGAGCTTGACGCGCTTCGCGAGAAAAACGCCATGCTGGAGATGAAGCTTTTGACCTTCGAGGGAAACGGTGAGGATGAGCAGCAGGCCAGTCTCTAAACCGGAACTTTTGCTGCCCGCGGGCGGCATGGAGGCCGTGGTCGCGGCGGTGCAGAATGGCGCAGACGCGGTGTACTTAGGCGGCAAACGGTTTTCTGCGCGGCAGAATGCCGAAAATTTTGATGAAGAAGCACTGAAACGTGCGGTGCGCTATTGTAAAACACGGGGTGTTAAGGTCTATCAAACGCTTAACACCCTTCTTTTTGACGGCCAGCTTTCCGAGGCGGAACAGGCGGTGCGCCTGGCCTGCCGTATCGGGATTGACGGGTTTATCGTGCAGGACTGGGGCGTTGTGCGTCTGATCCGGACGATTGCGCCCGACATGCCGGTTCACGGCTCAACACAGATGTCCGTTCATACGCCGGCGGGCGCGCGCCTGTTAAAAGCGGCAGGCCTTTCCCGGGTCGTGTTGGCACGGGAGATGTCGCTCGAGGAAATCGGGGAGGTGTGCGAAAGCGTGGATATTGAGACGGAGGTTTTTATCCATGGCGCTTTGTGCATGTCCGTTTCCGGGCAGTGCTATTTGAGCGGGATGCTCGGCACGCGCAGCGGAAATCGCGGCGTGTGCGCCGGAACATGCCGTCTCCCCTTTTCCCTGCATGGAAAGCGGGACGAATACGCACTCTCTCTAAAAGATCTCTGTGCGCAAAAACAACTTGCAGCGCTGCGTGAAGCGGGCGTTACCTCACTGAAAATCGAGGGACGCATGAAGCGGCCGGAATATGTTGCAGCCGCAGCTAATGCCTATCGTGACGCGCTGGATGGAAAAAGCGGCGATTTCGATACCTTGCGCGCGGTCTTTTCGAGAAGCGGCTTTACCGACGGATATCTTACCGGAAAGCGTGGGCGCGCCATGTTCGGCATGCGCCAGAAAGAGGACGTTGTTTCGGCAACCGAGAAACTCCATCGTGCGCTCCGCAACACCTATAAGACAGAGAACGGACGCATTCCCCTTTCCCTGCACGCTGTGGTTCGTAAGGACGAATCGATTGTCCTGACCGCAAAGGATGCAGACGGACATACGGCCCGCGCGGAAGGTGCAGTTCCGGAGGCAGCCCAGAACCGCCCCACAACGGAAGAGCCGGTCGTTCGCGTTTTGTCAAAGCTCGGCGGCACAATCTTTCTGCCTGATGAAATTACGGCGGAGGTGGAGCACGGCTTGATGGCGCCTGTCTCTGTATTAAATGCCTGCCGCCGGAGCGTCTGCGAGCAGATCGCAGAGCAGCGCGGTGCGATAGCGCCGATCCCCGTTTTGCACTCTGCTCCATCCCTGCCGGAGGATACCGGCGCAAGCGATACTGCGCCCGCTGTATACGCCCGTTTTGAGCGGTTTTCCCAGCTTTCCGACGAAGCGCTGCAGCTTGCAGCGCGCGTTTCCCTTCCGCTGGACGAGACGGTTCGGCATAAGGATGCGCTGCTTGCCCATCGGGATCGGCTGATGATCGAGCTGCCGCGCCTGATGTTTGGCAGAGAACAGGACGTGCTGCACAAGCTTGACCAATTGAAAGCAGGCGGCTTTCAGACCGCCGTATGCGAAAATATTGCACACATCCCCCTTGCGAAGCAATGCGGCATGGCGCTTTGCGGCGGTGCGTTTCTAAACTGTACAAACAGTCAAAGCGCGCAGTGGCTCAACGATCAGGGGCTTTCCTCGCTCACGCTTTCGTTTGAGATGTGCGCGCGGGATATCGCCCGGATGAAAACCGCCGTGCCGCGGGGGATTCTTTCCTGCGGTCATTTGCCGCTGATGCTCTGCCGGAACTGCCCGGCCAAAGGCGAAAAAGGCTGCGCCGGATGTACGCAAAAGCGTACGCTCGCCGATCGATACCGCAAGAGCTTCCCCATTCTGTGCATGCGGCCGTATGGTTCGGCGATTCTCAACGGCGACATGCTTTGGACAGCGGACAAAACGCCGGACTTTGGCCGCATCTCCTTTGTCACCTGCTATTTTACGATGGAGTCCGCCAAAACGTGCGCGGAATTGTTGCTGCGCCAGAAAGCCGGGCAAAAGCCCTCCGGCGCGTTCACCCGCGGTCTTTATTACCGCTCCATATAACCCGAATGAAAGAAAGGAATCGAGAAAAATGATGGATACGCTTTCTGTAAAACGCCTTACCGATACCGCGCGCCTTCCGGAGCGCCAGACCGACGGCAGCGCCGGTTACGACCTCTTTGCGGATATTGAGGAACTCACGCTCCAGCCCGGTGAGATCCGCCGCATCCCCACTGGCATTGCCATTGCGATCGGCGACGTGCGTGCTGCCGCCTTTATCTATGCGAGAAGCGGCATTGCCTCGAAATTCGGCGTATGCCCGGCAAACTGCGTAGGCGTGATTGACAGCGATTACCGCGGTGAAATCCAGGTGCCGCTGATGAATCATGGAAAAGAACCGTTCGTGATTCGACGCGGCGACCGGATTGCACAGCTTTTGTTTGCGCCGGTTTTCTTGCCGGAGCTTGTGGAGTGTGAATCCCTTGACGAGACCGCACGCGGCGCGGGTGGTTTCGGCTCGACCGCGCGGTAAGGAGGCTTTTCTTTGAAGTGGAAAAAGACGCTGATCTTTATCCTGTTTCTGTTGACTGGCATTGTTCTGGGCACTCTATTGACTTCCCTATGCTCGTCCGTTTCATTTTTAAACTGGCTCACCATCGGGGAGCAGATCGGCATCGGCGTGCCGGAGCCAATCGTGCTGGATATCGGGGTAATGGCCTTCTCGTTCGGCTTTGCCGTGGACATCAACGTCATCAAGATGTTGTGCATCCTGCTCTGCCTGTGGCTCTATAAAATTTTTTCAAAGGGGATTTGACCAATGAAATGGATTCTTGCTTCGCAGTCCCCCCGCCGAAAGGAGCTGTTTTCGCTGATCTCGCCGGAATTTGAAATCCGTCCTTCCGCCTTTAACGAGAACAGCGTTACAGCAGATACACCGAAGGCGCTCACCATGCTGCTTGCACAGAAAAAGGCGGAGTCCGTACTGCGTGCGAAAGATGAGGCCGTAATCGGCTGTGATACGGTTGTCGCTATCGGAAACGAGGTGCTCGGAAAGCCGGAAAACCGCGCCGACGCCAAACGGATGCTTATGGCGCTTTCGGGAAAGACGCATACGGTCTATACCGGGGTTTGCGTGCTGTATGGAGAGGAAAAGCGTGTTTTTGCGGAGCGCACGGACGTGACGTTTTTTGCCTTATCGGAGGCAGAGATCGAGGCGTACCTTGACACAGATGAGCCGTATGACAAGGCCGGTGCTTACGGGATACAGGGGTGCGCGGCGCTGTTTGTTGAGAGAATTGCAGGCGACTATAACAACGTAGTGGGTCTGCCTGTTGCCCGCCTTGCCCGGACACTTTGCGGCGAATTGCGCCAAAAAGCCGCAAATACCGAAAAAAGCGGCGAAAAACGCTGAAAAATTCACAAATTAACGGTTGAGAAACCTGCCCCGGTGGGGTATAATAAAAATAACCGCAGTCCTGCCATCCACGCGTCCTCTAAGGGGAAAAGCGCGAACAGGAATATTGCCCCCTTCCCCATCTTTTGTATAGGGAAGACGGAGAGTGCTTCCTGATTTATTGGGGCGGTTTTCTCCGCTTGAGACTGCGAAGACTACATTTGTTTTGGAGGGTACTATGTTTTTTACAAAAGATATCGGGATTGATCTTGGTACTGCTAATACGCTGGTATATATGAAGGGAAAGGGCATTATCATTCGTGAGCCGTCGGTTGTCGCGGTTGATATTAAAAACGATACGGTTCGCAGTGTCGGTCAGGCGGCAAAGGATGTTGTTGGCAGAACACCGGGCTCAATCGTAACGGTTCGTCCGCTTAAAGACGGCGTTATCGCGGATTTCGATATCACCACAAGTATGCTCAAAGAGTTTATCCAGCCTTCCCGTTGCAGAGCCGACCGGCAGCATTGTTGTGGACATGGGCGGCGGCACGACCGAAGTGGCGGTCATCTCGCTTGGCGGGATTGTCGCGGCGAAATCTGTCCGTGTGGGCGGTGATAAATTCGACGTTGACATCATCAACTACATCAAGAAGAAATATAACCTGCTGATCGGCGAGCGTACGGCGGAGAACATCAAGATCGACGTCGGCAACGCGTTCCCGCTTGACGAGGAACTTACCACCGAGATAAAAGGCAGAAACCTTTTGACCGGCCTGCCGGAGAACATTGTGGTCACCTCCACAGAAATTCGCGAGGCGCTGATCGACACGCTGCAGGAGGTTCTTGAGGCCGTCCGCATTACCCTCGAAAAAACGCCGCCGGAGCTTGCGGCTGACATCATTGACCAAGGCATTGTCTTAACAGGCGGCGGCGCGCTTCTGCGCGGGCTTGACAGGCTGATCGCACAGGAGACCGGTATGGCGGTCCATGTTGCAAACGATCCGCTCGACTGCGTCGCGCTCGGCACCGGCGAGATCTTAGAGCATATGGATAAGCTTTCGGGCGTCATCTCTTCGGACGAAATCAAATACTAAGCTGTCTGCAGGGCGGACGGTTTTCAAAAGGTTCCCCTTGTCCGGTGCAGAGTCTGCGCCGCAAGCCGGGACTTTTTGTTTTATGAAGTACACACCAATGGAAAAGACAGCCGCGGAGGAATAATATGCGTGAATTTTTCAGCAGCAAAAAATTTAAGGTGATCCTTGCGGTGATCGCCCTGATGTTCGGCATGATGCTCTATTCCGCCTCGGGCGACGGCGTTGCGAACATTCCGCAAAACCTGCTTGAAATGGTGACCATGCCGTTTCAGAAAGCGGGCGCGTTTTTATCGAATACGATCGGCGGATGGTTCGCGAATCTGGCCGCCGCAGGAAACAATGCGAAAGAAAATGAGGAATTAAAGCAGCAGATCGCGGAATTGAACCGGCAGATGGTGGATTACGAAAAGCTGAAGGACGAAAACGCGCAGCTGAAAGAAATTGCCGGAATCAAAGAGCTTTACCCGGATTTTGAAGTTATGCCGGCGCAGGTGGTCAGCCGCGATGCGTCCGACCGCGCAAGTTCTTTTATCATCGACCGCGGCTCGCTTCACGGGATTGCGGTCAACGACCCGGTTATCACCTCAAACGGTCTGGTCGGCATAGTAACACAGATCGGCCCGATCAGCGCCCGCGTCAAAACCATTTTAAGCCCGGAAATTGATGTGAGTGTCATTGACATCAAGACCGACCAGCTCGGGGTTGTCAGCGGCAGCTATACCTATGCGCAGAGCGGAAAAACCAAAATGGAAATCCTGTCGGAGGAAACAGCGATTGAAGAGGGCAACATGATCGTGACGGCTGGAGCCTCCGGGCTTTATCCGAAGGGAATCCCAATCGGGACCGTCACAAAGATCGACACGGAATCGACCGGGATTACCAAATATGCGGAGATCGAGCCATTTGAAGACGTAACCTCTGTTACAACGGTTCAGGTTGTCACAAGCTTTTTGGGACAGGGCAGCCGTCTGGAGGACTATCTGAACGATGGGAGCAGTGCGAAGTAAATGAAACAGGAAAGCAAACTGCGACCGGTGCTAAAATGGCTGTGCTATGCGGGGCTTCTTCTGCTTGCCTATATTTTACAGACCATGCCCGGCTTTCTTACATTTTTTTCCGCAAAGCCCGTTTGGGTGGTTGCGGTTGCGATCTGTGTTTCCATGTATGAGGACGTGCTGCCAAGCGCTGTTTTCTGTGCGATTGCCGGGCTTTTGTGGGACATTTCCTCGGATCGCCTGTTCGGATTTAACGGCGCGATCCTGCTCATGTGCGGCGTCGCCGTCTCTCTGCTCTGCATTTATTATCTGCACACCCGTTTTGTAAACTCCCTCTGGTTCTGCGCCGCAGCTATGACGATACAGGGTGTGCTTGATTACCTGTTCTGCTTCGTGATCTGGCGTTATGACGGTGCGGGCGCTGTGATTTATCAGCGGATTCTCCCCTGCCTTGCGCTGACGGTGCTGGTCACCCCCCTTGTTTTTCTGGTTGTACACAAAATTGCATTTTTGTTTCATCACGCGCCGCGCGCCTGACCGGGACGTGCGGGCCAAACCGCTAAAATACCATTATCCCCACATAGAGAAAGGAGTATCCCATGTCTGCTGCTCGTGAAGTGAAAACGCCGCGTCGCCGCGTTGTCATATTAATTGTCCTGTGTGTCGTCATGTGCCTTTCGGCCGCTCTGCGCACGTTTCAGTATCAAATTGTTGATGGCGCCTCTTATCTTACGGCGGCGCAGAGCGGGACCACAACGACAATCGAGATTCCCGCGGCGCGCGGCGAGATTGTGGACCGCAACGGCGTTCCGCTTGCGCAGAATCAGGCGGCGTTCAACGTTGCATTTAACTTTCTCTCCATGGAGCGCGAAAGCCGTCTCGTTTTGGATGACGAAAAAACAAACGCACTGATCTATAAGCTGATCCGCACCTTTGAGGCTATGGGCGAGGAGTGGATTGACGATTTGCCGGTGAGTCTCGCGACTCCGTATGTATACGAGGCGGACAGCGATACAGAGGTAAGCCGTTTAAAAAAACGCGTCGGTGTGAATGAATATGCAACAGCGGAAAACTGTATGGACTGGATTTACCGCGAGTGCGGCATCAAAAAATACCGGGACAGCAACGGTAACTGCACGCACTGCGGCAAGCCGTATGACGAATGCGATTATGAGGGATATTCTGAAGAATATGCAAGAAAAATTGCAGGCGTGCGCTATTCCATGCTGGCCAAGGATTTTTCCGCCTATAATACGCAGTATACCTTTGCAGAGGATATTTCCGCGCCGACGGTTGCGCTGATAAAAGAGCTGTCCGATGACTTCCCTGGTGTACAGATTGAAGAGAAAAGCGTGCGTGTCTATACAAGCGGTGATGTCGCACCGCAGATTATCGGCACGCTGACTCCGATGTACGACAAGGAATATAAAGACATATACAGCAAGAAGTTTGCCGACGAACCCGGCAAACAGTATAAGATGGACGACCTTGTGGGGCGCGGCGGAATTGAGGCCGCCTTTGAGGACGACCTGCGGGGCACAAGCGGAACCATGACTGTTACCCAAAACAGCAAGGGAGACATCATCGATATTCAGGAAACCAGCGCCCCGATTGCCGGGAAAACCATTCAGCTGACGCTGGATTACAGCCTGCAAAAAGAGCTGCAATCCCAACTTGCAGACTATATCGCGTGGTATAATGCCACCAATGCACGCCGCAAGGTGTCACAGAACGCCGCGCTCGTGATACTGGACGCCAAAAACGGCGGTCTGCTCACCAGCATCTCGTATCCCTATTATGACATTAACGACGCCATCGAAAACTATAAAGAGGTTTCAGATCGGGAAGGCCACCCTCTTGTAAACCGCGCGCTGAACGGTCTCTACCGTCCTGGCTCCACCTTTAAGCCGATCGTGGCGGCCGCCGGCCTGACCGAGGGGCTTATTACGCCCTCGTACACCTTTTTCTGCGATGGTTATCATTACTACTATTATGCAGATTCCGGATACACGCCGAACTGTGTTGGAACCGGTCATAAAGGCGGCGCCAATCTGGATGCAACGCACGCGCTGCATTTTTCCTGCAACTCGTTTTTCTATGATCTCGGCCGTCGTCTGGGCATTGATACCATGGGCGAATATGCGCGGTATTTTGGCCTTGGCGTGGATACCGGGCTTGAGGTCTCGTCCGAAACGGGCCGGATCTCCAAAAAAACCGATGCCAACTGGGAGGGCGGCAACGTCATCCAGGCGGCAATTGGTCAGATGAATACCAATGTCACACCGCTGCAGATGGCGTGCGAGGCAATGACGATTGCAAATCACGGCACGCGCTATGAGACGCATCTTCTCAATGCGATGCTGGACGAGACGGGCACCGTGGTTTCCGAATATGAGCCGACTGTCGCCTCCTCCTTCGATCTCTCCGACGAAGCGTATGAGGCCATTGCAGAAGGCATGCAGATGGTTGCAGCAGATTTGACTGGTGCGTATCGCGTGACCGATCTTGGGTATGATGTATATATCAAGACCGGTACGCCGCAGGTTACAACAAATCGGACGCATCACTGCTTTATCGGCTATGTTATGAAAGACGGTGAACCCGAAATTGCGGTTGCCATGATGGTGGAAGACGGCCAGACATGTCAGCGCTTCCTCCGCCGGATCCTGCTGGCTTACGACAAGTCGAAATATCCGGAAAAATACGCGGCTGACACGACAGTGGATAAACCGACTGAGTGATTGAGAAAAGTCACAAAAAATTCGCTATATTCTCTTGCATTCTCTGTATAGAATTGATATAATATAATTATCTTATCGAGAAATATACACAGAAACATACAGGAGCAAAGAATGGGAACAGTTATTTCGGTGGTTTCCGGAAAAGGCGGAACGGGAAAATCGACAATTTCCGCTGCGCTGGGTGTCGCCGCAGCAAAACAGGGGAAACGGGTTTTACTGGCCGATCTGGACGCCGGGCTTTGTTCTCTCGATTTGCTTTTCCATATGCAGGACCGGATTGTTTTGGATCTGGGTGATGTTTGCAGCGGACGCTGTGCACCGGCGGACGCTGTTTTTGCTCATCCGGACTGTCTGCAGCTGTCGCTTATCTGTGCGCCATCTGTGAACTCTTCTGATTTTCATCTTGCGGATGTGGTGCCGCTGTTTCAGGAATACAAAAAGCAGTTTGATTTTGTGTTTCTGGATCATCCGGCGGGGCTATCTTCGGCGCAGGTATCTCACCTTCTGGCTGACCGGACGCTTGTCGTCGTCACGCCGGATCTTGTTTCTGTGCGAGACGCGCAGCGCCTTTCCGTATTGCTCCCGCCTGAACATGTCAGCCTAGTAATCAACAGGATTTCGCGTGACACAATGTGTGCAGGCGGCCTTGTGGATCTTGACGAGGCAGTCGATATGGCGGGGCTTCCGTTGATTGGCGCGGTTCCCTTTGATCCCTTTGTCGGAGATTTTTTAACGGGGGGAAACCGTCTTCAAAGGCAGACGGAAGAGATTTTTTCTGCGATCGCCGCGCGGCTGGCGGGTCAATATGTTCCGCTTATTTTAAAAGCAGTGTTATAAGGTATCTTATGCCGGAGAAATCGGCGCAGTGATAGGAAAACGACAGTGGTAGTAGAATAAAAATGAGAAAGGAAGTCCGGGGATATGACCATCGCATTAATCGCACATGACGCTAAAAAGGAATTGATGATTCAATTTTGTATTGCATACTGTGGAATTTTGAGCAAACATACGCTTTGCGCGACCGGAACAACAGGAAAGCTGGTTTCGGAGGCAACCGGACTTCATGTGGAGCGCTATCTGAGCGGCAAACAAGGCGGCGATCAGCAGATTGCCGCGCGCATTGCCTGCAACGAAATCGACATGGTGCTCTTTTTCCGCGATCCGCTTACCGTGAAAGAACACGAACCGAATGAAATGGCGCTGCTGCGTCTTTGCGACGTACACAATATTCCGATTGCAACCAATATTGCAACTGGTGAGATGCTGATCCACGGGTTGGAGCGCGGGGATTTGGACTGGCGTTCCATCGTAAAACACTGATAAAAAGGCCGGAGCTTTTCCGGCTTTTTTTATATTTTGACTGACGCGAATCCCAAAGACAGGTGCGTTCCATATTTCCGGCTAAACGGGAATCCTGTCTTTATAATGTTTATCCGGGTATTGTTCTGGCGGCACGGCTTGCGCACTGCGCGGGCCAGACCGGGCGTTTTGCCGCGCATTTTTTCGGCAGAGAAATCAAATAAGAAAGGGCGATTATTTAATGTTGACTTATCGTTATGACACCCAGCTTTTAATCGACGGCGAGGGCTTGGACGAGGATGCAGTCAATGATTATTTCCGTGCCAATTTTGAGGGCGACAGCCTGCTTGCAGTAGGCGACGATACGCTTATTAAAATCCACTATCACACAAACGAGCCGTGGGATGTACTGCGTTATTGCGCGTCTCTTGGTGAAATCTATGATATTGTGGTGGAGGATATGGACCGTCAATCCAGAGGACTGCATGGTTGAGCGCAACAGCAAAGCATTTGATCCGAATCTGCAGAATGTTCTGTTTTTTACTAAAAGGAGCCCATTCTCACAAGAGAATGGGCTCCTTTTATAGCATGGATTTCCGCAAAGGAGAGTGTCGTCATTACGGATTGTAAAATATGCATGTAGAATGCGTGAAAAGAACGGCCGTTCAGCAGGATTTCCACAGAAAATGTTGAAAACTTCACCGTTCTATCGCGCTTTTCCACGTTTTCAACATTGAGTTGGTTGAAAACGTGGAAAAATACAAATTGTAATACGCAGAAATATGTCCTCCCTATGCGCATTTTCTCAGGAGCGGGGAGGAAAACAGGGAATCCATAAGATAGCGAAAACAGCTTCTTTTAAATAAGGAGCTGTGTTTCTTATTATTTGAATCGCCGGTTTTCCCCTTCTGAACCCCCTTTCCGGCAGTGGGGCTTGACGCGGGAAGTATTCAAAAGAAAAAGAGTTTTGCGGCGTATATAAACGTGGGAAGCATAAATCTCACTAATTAGCTTTTGCAAAGCAAAAGCGCTTGCAATCCACAGACTGATTGGGGAGCAGCAGAGCGATAGCGCTTCTTTTTAGCACAA
>PPYE01644086.1_pt1 | contig 12622 bp, 14 predicted proteins | sample 1559881 | NCBI WGS metagenome assembly PPYE01 (sample SAMN08240022, study PRJNA423297) | Human gut metagenome, whole genome shotgun sequencing project.
AATTACATCAATCAGTTGAGTCTTGTTCATAAGTTATCCTTACAATGTGTTTATCGCTTGCTAAGCATCGAGTGCGACGAAAATGCCAGAAAAGCACTCTCCTGCATACACGCACCGATAGCCACTTTTTTTCGCCCTCCAAATGTAGACCAGACGGGGGGCAGATGTGAAGCCTTCAGGCATTACAATTCAGGCGGTAAATCACGTTTTGTTGTCTCATTGCTGAAAAATTATACCAATATTGCTCTCGCCGGCCTCGCGGAGGTCTGCGCGTAGCCCTTTAATCAGTTCAATATCGCGTTCTTCACACTCGGCTAAAAGGCGGAAAATCTCCCACTGAATGTCCCATTCTTGCTCTACCGCGGGGTTCAAACGCAGCTCTTCGTCGGTCATTTCGCGACCAGCCTGGGTCATTTCTAACATCGCAACGGTGGTAATAGAACTCTTACTGACTTCAATTGCGTGCTCGAGGGTTTCGCCGCTCAAACGAGAATGTATTAATTCGCTCAATGCGACGCAGGCATCGATCGCCGGATAAACGCCATACATGTCGTAATCGTCCGCCGCCGGAATCGCCTCTTCCAGCTTTTCCAGCTGGCTGTCGAAGTTCACCTTCGCGTCTTTGACCGTCAGCGTTTCCCAGATGAGGTCGAGAATGCGTCGGTACAGCTGCGGCTCGCCAAACTCCGCCTCTTTGCAGAACATGGCGTAGTTTGGGTACATACGTTCGCACAGACAGGCCATAAACGTGACGTGCTGCCAGCTTTCCAGCTTCTCCAGACGCAGATGAATCGGGTTTTGTAACATGTTGAGTTCTCAAATACGGAAATTAGCCGCAGTTTACCTGATATAGGGCATTTTTGCTGCAAGCCGCGTAAAAGCCGGACGTTCGGATGCTACCGCATCCGCCCAGCGCGTCGGTTCCGGTAGACGGTAACCCTGGGTGCAGCGCTGTACCCAGTCCAAAGCGCTCTCCAGACTGACGCGATGGCCCGTGGAGATAAACAGCGGGTTACAGCGCGCTTTACTGCGCCAGACCCACGCCAGCTGTTCGTCTTTGTCCATCAGCGGTGCCAGCGCGCCCACCTCTGAAGAAAGCAGTTCAAACTTACCGCACAGCCGTTTTTTCGCCACGCCAATGGTCGGGACGTCCACAAGCAAACCAAAATGACTGGCGACCCCCAGACGTCGCGGGTGGGAAATACCATGGCCATCGACAAACAGCAGATCCGGCTTGTGCGAAAGCTGCTGCCAGGCAGCCATCAGCGCCGGGGTTTCACGAAAGGAGAGGAAGCCCGGGATATAGGGCATGGTGGTGGCGACCCGCGCCACCGTGTATTCAACCAGTTCCAGAGAGGGATACTTCAGCAGAACCATCGCGGCCCGCGTCACTTCGCCACCCTGCTCAAACCCGACGTCCGCTCCCCCGATCAGATCCGGCGGATCCTTGTCGAGGCGATCCTCGCGGATCGCTGAAGAGGCCAGTTCAAGCTGCTGAGCGCGTAGCGACGCGAGATCCATAATGACTCCTTAGCGGTGGTATTGTTCGGACAGGCGATGCACCGCCTCCACAAATACCCCGGCATGTTCCGGCGGCACATCCTGATGGATGCCGTGACCGAGGTTGAAGACGTGGCCTTCACCCTGGCCGAAACCTGCAAGTATAGTCGCTACCTCGTCTTCGATCCGTGCCGGCGGCGCATACAGCATGGATGGATCCATATTGCCCTGCAGCGCCACTTTATGGCCAACGCGACGACGCGCATCGGCGATATCTGTCGTCCAGTCGAGACCTAATGCATCGCAGCCGGTTTCCGCCATCGCTTCCAGCCACTGCCCGCCGCCTTTGGTAAACAAAGTCACCGGTACGCGGCGGCCATCGTTTTCACGCAGCAGGCCATCGACGATTTTATGCATGTAGTACAGGGAGAACTGCTGATAATCACGGCCAGTGAGCACGCCGCCCCAGGTGTCGAAAATCATCACCGACTGCGCGCCCGCTTTAATCTGCGCGTTCAGGTACAGCGTGACGCTCTGCGCCAGCTTGTCGAGCAGCAGATGCAGCGCTTTAGGGTCGGCATACATCATCTTTTTAATCACGGTGAAGGCTTTGCTGCTGCCCCCTTCGACCATGTAGGTTGCCAGCGTCCACGGGCTGCCGGAGAAACCGATCAGCGGCACTTCTCCCTTCAGCTCACGGCGGATGGTGCGCACCGCGTTCATCACGTAGCCCAGTTCACCTTCCGGATCCGGAATCGGCAGTTTTTCAACGTCGGCTTTGGTCTTAATTGGCGAGGTAAAACGCGGGCCTTCCCCGGCTTCGAAGTACAGCCCCAGGCCCATCGCATCGGGAATAGTCAGGATATCCGAGAACAAGATCGCCGCATCGAGCGGATAGCGGCGCAGCGGCTGCAGCGTCACCTCACAGGCCAGCTCGGCGTTTTTGCACAGCGACATAAAATCGCCCGCCTGGGCGCGGGTCGCTTTGTACTCCGGTAAATAACGGCCCGCCTGGCGCATCATCCATACCGGGGTAACGTCTACGGGCTGGCGCAGCAGCGCACGCAGGTAACGATCGTTCTTCAGTTCGCTCATGTTTACATTCCTTTAGCGTTGATGCGCCTATTGTAACATGTCAGTCGTAATCAGTCCGACACATTGCCACAGTATCTTCGATCAGGCGACGGGCGACGGTGCCCGGCGGTGGCAGAAGCGGCAGATCGTCATAGCGATACCAGTTAGCGTTAAGCAGCTCTTTCGGATCGATAACGATGTCGCCGCTATCGTACTCCGCCATAAACGCTGTCATCAGCGACTGTGGGAACGGCCACGGCTGCGAGGTAATGTAGCGCAGGTTCTTCACCTTAATGCCGCTCTCTTCCATCACTTCACGCGCCACCGCCTGCTCTAAGGTTTCGCCCACCTCGACAAAACCGGCCAACACGGTATGCACGCCGTTGCGATGGCGAACGTGTTGGGCAAGAAGAATGGAGTCGTCGCGGCGAATGGCCACGATAATGCACGGTGCAATCTGCGGGTAGTAGCGTTCACGGCAATGGCTACACAGCATCGCCCATTCGGTTTTGCTCGGGTGCATGGTGTGCCCGCAGTAGCCGCAGAACTTATGCGAGCGATAAAACTCGGCCAGCTGCACGCCTCGCCCCGCCAGTTGGAACAACCCCACATCCTGGTCGATAACCTGCCGCACTGAGCCCATGTCATGACGGCGCTGCTGCTGAACCAGCCACACCGGAGAGCCTTCCCACTCGCCTATCTGGAGTGCGCGCTGCCCCACAAGATCGAAATTTAGCGCTTCGCCATATGGTAATTCGCCAGCAGGCAACCATAATTTTTGTTCGTGGCTGACGATCCACCAGCCGCGATCCGATTTTTCAATAATACGATCCATATCTCTTGCGCTACCTTTGCTTCACAGGCATGTTGTTAACATTATTATTACATAATGACGTGAGCAGATTTTAATCTTATCGATGCGGGGTCAACCTATGTTAAACCAGTTAGAAAGTCTAAAAGAGCGAATTCATGGACACCACAGACTGGTCGACCGTTGGCTGAATATTCGTAAGCACCTGCTCGTGGCTTACTACAATCTGGTTGGCCTTAAGCCTGGCAAAGAATCGTTTATGCGTCTCAACGAGAAGGCGCTTGATGACTTTTGTCAGCGGCTGGTCGACTACCTTTCTGCCGGTCATTTCAGTATTTATGAACGTATTATCCATAAAATGGAAGGCAACAGCCCGCTTTTAAACGCCAGCAAAATCTGGCCGCTGCTGGACGCCAATACCCAACAAATTATGGACTACTACGACTCTGCGCTAGAGAACGCTATCGACCAGGATAACGTGTATGCGTTTCAGCAGGCGCTGTCCGATATCGGTGAAGCGCTGGAAGCCCGTTTTCTATTAGAGGATCAGCTCATCATGCTGACCTTCGAGGCCCTCGGCCAGGATGAAATAAAACGTCCGGCTTGAGATTTGCCGCATTAACGCGTAGTTTACATTCATTACCTCTAAGATAGAGGTTACTTCTTGTCGGAGTGCCTGGTGCGCAAGCACGGGCTGAGACCGTTAATTCGGGATCCGCGGAACCTGATCAGGTTAAGACCTGCGAAGGGAACAAGAGTAATTCAGCTTTATGCTGCTGCCTTTACGGGCGGCGCACATCCATTACTCCATCCGTCGTCTGACAAGCCACGTCCTTACTTTTTTGGAATGAGCTATGTCTGCCACTACTAAACCATCACGCCGCGAACAGCGCGCCCAGGCGCAACACTTTATCGATACTCTGGAAGGGACCGCCTTTCCTGAGTCCAGACGCATCTATATCACCGGTTCGCAGCCGGATATCCGCATCCCGATGCGCGAAATTCAGCTCAGCCCAACGCTGATTGGCGGCAGTAAAGATAACCCGCAGTTTGAAGCGAACGAAGCCGTACCGGTGTACGACACCTCCGGCCCGTATGGCGATCCTGAGGTGGCGATTAACGTCCAGCAGGGTCTGGCGAAACTGCGCCAGCCGTGGATTGACGCACGCAACGATAGCGAAGAATTAGACGACCGTAGCTCGGCTTACACCAAAGAACGTCTGGCCGACGATGGTCTGGACGATCTGCGTTTTACCGGCCTGCTGACGCCGAAACGCGCCAAAGCAGGCAAGCGCGTCACCCAGTTGCATTACGCCCGCCAGGGGATCGTCACTCCCGAAATGGAGTTTATCGCCATCCGTGAAAATATGGGCCGCGAGCGCATTCGCAGTGAAGTGCTGCGCCACCAGCATCCGGGGATGAGCTTCGGCGCACGCCTGCCGGAAAACATCACCCCGGAATTCGTGCGTGATGAAGTGGCTGCCGGCCGTGCGATTATCCCCGCCAACATCAACCACCCGGAATCGGAGCCGATGATCATCGGGCGTAACTTCCTGGTCAAAGTGAATGCCAACATTGGTAACTCGGCGGTCACCTCCTCCATCGAGGAAGAGGTGGAAAAACTGGTCTGGTCGACCCGCTGGGGCGCGGACACGGTGATGGACCTCTCCACCGGCCGCTATATTCATGAAACCCGCGAGTGGATCCTGCGTAACAGCCCGGTACCGATCGGCACCGTACCGATCTACCAGGCGCTGGAGAAGGTCAACGGGATCGCCGAAGATCTGACCTGGGAAGCGTTCCGCGACACGCTGCTGGAGCAGGCCGAACAGGGCGTCGACTACTTCACCATTCACGCGGGCGTACTGCTGCGCTACGTGCCGATGACCGCCAAACGCCTGACCGGCATTGTCTCACGCGGCGGTTCGATCATGGCGAAATGGTGTCTCTCCCATCACAAAGAGAACTTCCTGTTCGAACATTTCCGCGAGATTTGCGAAATCTGCGCCGCCTACGACGTTTCCCTGTCGCTGGGCGACGGCCTGCGTCCCGGCTCCATCCAGGACGCCAACGACGAAGCGCAGTTCTCCGAGCTGCATACGCTGGGTGAGCTGACCAAAATCGCCTGGGAATACGATGTGCAGGTGATGATTGAAGGCCCGGGCCACGTGCCGATGCATATGATTCAGCGCAACATGACCGAAGAGCTGGAGCGCTGCCACGAAGCGCCGTTCTACACCTTAGGGCCGTTGACGACCGATATCGCGCCGGGCTATGACCACTTCACCTCCGGCATAGGCGCCGCAATGATCGGCTGGTTCGGCTGTGCGATGCTGTGTTACGTGACGCCGAAAGAGCACCTCGGCCTGCCGAACAAAGAAGATGTGAAGCAGGGGCTGATCACCTACAAAATCGCCGCCCACGCCGCGGATTTAGCCAAAGGACATCCGGGCGCGCAGATCCGCGATAACGCCATGTCGAAAGCGCGCTTTGAATTCCGCTGGGAAGATCAGTTTAACCTCGCGCTCGACCCGTTCACCGCCCGCGCTTATCACGATGAAACCCTGCCACAAGAATCCGGCAAGGTCGCCCACTTCTGTTCCATGTGCGGGCCGAAATTCTGCTCGATGAAAATCAGCCAGGAAGTGCGTGATTACGCCGCCGCGCAAACCATTGAAGTGGGGATGGCGGATATGTCGGAAAACTTCCGCGCCAAAGGCGGCGAAATTTATCTCAAACGGGAGGAAGCCTGATGTATCAGCCTGATTTCCCAACCGTACCGTTCCGCCTCGGGCTTTACCCGGTGGTAGACAGCGTTGCATGGATTGAACGCCTGCTGGAGGCGGGCGTACGCACGATCCAGTTGCGTATCAAAGATAAGCGCGATGAAGAGGTGGAAGCCGACGTTATCGCCGCCATTGCACTGGGGCGTCGTTATAACGCCCGTCTGTTTATCAACGATTACTGGCGTCTGGCAATTAAGCACCGCGCCTACGGCGTGCATCTGGGCCAGGAAGACCTTGAAACCGCCGACCTGAAGGCCATTCAGGCGGCGGGCTTACGTCTGGGGGTTTCCACTCACGATGATATGGAGATTGATGTCGCGCTCGCTGCTAAGCCTTCTTATATCGCGCTCGGCCACGTTTTCCCGACGCAAACCAAGCTGATGCCTTCCGCCCCGCAGGGGCTGGCGCAGCTGGCAAACCACATTGCGCGGCTGGCGGATTATCCCACCGTGGCGATCGGTGGCATCAACCTTGAACGCGCCGCGTCAGTACTGGCGACCGGCGTCGGTAGCATTGCCGTGGTCAGCGCCATTACTCAGGCCGCCGACTGGCGCGCCGCTACCGCGCAGTTACTGGATATTGCGGGAATTGGCGATGAATGACCGCGATTTTATGCGCTACAGCCGGCAAATCCTGCTCGGCGATATCGCCATTGAAGGCCAGCAAAAGCTGCTCGCGAGTCATGTGCTGATCGTGGGTTTAGGCGGGTTAGGTTCACCTGCCGCGCTGTATCTGGCGGGAGCAGGCATCGGCAAACTGACGCTGGTAGACGACGACGACATTCATCTGAGCAATTTGCAGCGCCAGATTCTATTTACCACTGATGATATCGCACGTTCAAAATCTCAGGTTGCCCGGCAGCGCCTGACACGGCTCAACCCGGATATCGAACTGGTATCACTCCAGCAGCGACTTAAAGGCGATGCGCTCCGGCATACGGTCGCGCGGGCCGATGTAGTGCTCGACTGTACCGATAACATGGCCACGCGCCAGGAAATCAACGCCGCCTGCGTAGCGCTCAATATCCCCCTCATCACCGCCAGCGCTGTCGGCTTTGGCGGTCAGTTGATGGTGCTCACGCCGCCGTGGGAACAAGGGTGTTACCGCTGCCTGTGGCCGGATGATGTAGAGCCGGAACGCAACTGCCGCACCGCTGGCGTGCTCGGCCCGGTGGTTGGCGTGATGGGTACCTTGCAGGCGCTGGAGGCGATTAAATTACTTAGCGGTATTGAGACGCCGGGCGGGGAGCTACGTCTGTTTGACGGCAAAACCAGCCAGTGGCGCAGCCTCGCGCTGCGTCGCGCCAGCGGCTGTCCGGTATGCGGAGGGCAGCATGCAAATTCAATTCAATGATGAGCCGATGCAGTGCGCCGCAGGGCAAACCGTCAGCGAGCTGCTTATCCAGCTCAACCAGCTCAAACCGGGCGCAGCGTTGGCGCTCAATCAGCAGATCCTGCCGCGCGAGCAGTGGGAACAGCAAATCGTGCAGGAAGGCGACCAGATCCTGCTTTTTCAGGTTATTGCAGGGGGTTGAGATGTTACGTATTGCCGACAAAACGTTTGATTCACATCTGTTCACCGGTACCGGGAAGTTTGCCTCTTCGCAGCTGATGGTCGAGGCGATTCGCGCTTCCGGCAGCCAGTTGGTGACGCTGGCGATGAAGCGCGTGGACCTGCGCCAGCACAACGATGCGATTCTGGCGCCGCTAATTGAAGCGGGCGTCACGCTGCTGCCCAATACCTCTGGGGCGAAAACCGCCGAAGAGGCGATCTTCGCCGCCCAACTGGCGCGTGAAGCGCTGGGCACCCACTGGCTGAAATTAGAAATCCACCCGGACGCCCGTTGGCTGCTGCCGGATCCAATCGAAACGCTAAAAGCCGCCGAGGTGCTGGTGAAGCAGGGTTTTGTCGTGCTGCCCTACTGCGGCGCGGATCCGGTTTTGTGCAAGCGGCTGGAAGAGGTCGGCTGCGCGGCGGTGATGCCGCTCGGCGCGCCTATCGGCTCTAACCAGGGGCTGGAAACCAAAGCCATGCTGGAGATCATTATCCAGCAGGCCACCGTGCCGGTGGTGGTCGACGCCGGGATCGGCGTGCCCAGCCACGCGGCGCAGGCGCTGGAAATGGGCGCTGATGCGGTGCTGGTCAACACGGCGATTGCCGTGGCGGACGATCCGGTGATGATGGCAACCGCCTTTCGTCTGGCGGTGGAAGCCGGATTACTGGCGCGGCAGGCTGTGCCAGGAAGCAAAAGTTCGCAGGCCAGCGCCACCAGCCCGCTCACCGGCTTTCTGGAGGCGTTAGCATGAAAACCTTCACCGACCGCTGGCGGCAACTGGAGTGGGACGACATTCGCCTGCGCATCAACGGTAAAACCGCCGCTGACGTGGAACGCGCGCTTAACGCTCCACAGCTAAGTCGTGACGACCTGATGGCACTGCTCTCCCCCGCCGCCGCCGATTACCTTGAACCGCTGGCGCAGCGAGCACAGAAGCTGACTCGCCAGCTCTTCGGCAACACCGTCAGTTTTTACGTGCCGCTTTATCTCTCAAACCTCTGCGCCAATGACTGCACCTACTGCGGTTTTTCTATGAGCAACCGCATCAAACGTAAGACGCTGGACGAGGCAGAAATCGCCCGCGAGTGCGCCGCCATCCGCGAGTTGGGTTTTGAACACCTGCTGCTGGTTACCGGCGAACATCAGAGCAAAGTGGGCATGGACTACTTTCGCCGCCATCTCCCGGCCATTCGCCGTCAGTTCGCCTCGTTACAGATGGAAGTGCAGCCGCTGGCGACCGGGGAGTATGCCGAACTGAAAACGCTGGGGCTGGATGGCGTAATGGTTTATCAGGAGACCTATCACGAAGGGATGTATGCCCAGCATCATCTGAAGGGGAAAAAGCAGGACTTCTTCTGGCGCCTTGACACCCCGGATAGGCTCGGCCAGGCCGGAATTGATAAAATCGGTCTCGGCGCGCTGATTGGCTTATCCGATAGCTGGCGGGTTGACTGTTTTATGGTCGCTGAGCATCTGCTGTGGCTCCAGCAGCGTTACTGGAAAAGCCGCTACGCCATCTCCTTCCCTCGCCTGCGGCCCTGTGCAGGCGGCATTGAACCGGCATCGTTGATGGATGAACGTCAGTTGGTGCAGACCATCTGTGCTTTCCGCCTGTTCTCGCCGGATACCGAGCTGTCGCTGTCGACGCGTGAGTCGCCGTGGTTCCGCGACTGCGTGGTTCCGCTGGCGATCAATAACGTCAGCGCCTTCTCCAAAACGCAGCCCGGCGGCTACGCCGATAATCACCCTGAGCTTGAGCAGTTTTCGCCGCACGATGGCAGGACGCCTGAGGAAGTGGCCAGCGCGCTCGCCGCTCGCGGGCTTCAGCCGGTATGGAAAGATTGGGATAGCTGGTTGGGGCGTGGCGCCCAGCGCTAAAAATCGTCTACACTTATTCACGGCGGCGCAAATTGACGTCGCCCTGCTCTTAATTTTGACGAAAGAATATTTCATAAAAACCGGCTGGTACTAGCAATTTAATCTATAGATGTAGATTAAATACTCATATTTAATTCAATACCGTATAATTATTAAGTCATAAATATGTGTGTGATATTGCCGTACCAGTCTTCGCTGGTTTTCTGCAATTTTCCCCAGGAATGGAAACCATGATGAGTTCTCACAGCAGAAGGCTGTCATTTACCACACCAATCTTTATTAGCTTTGCCGGCATTATTCTGTGCTTTGTCATCATTGCCACACTGGTTACGATTATTCAACGTAACGATATCATTCGTGATTATCATAGTATTAACCGCAATTTCACCCATAACCTCGCGGTCAATTACACCGAATCTATCCTGCACGAAAATGATTATATTCTGGGACGTGCTGCAACCTATTTGGCTCGCAACGATGAGCTAAACAGAATTGTGAATATTGACCCGGAACAGGGGCTGCAATCCATGATGCAGCTGCTGTCGATGATGCCGACAGTCTCGTCGCTGTCCGTCGCCGATGCCGAGGGCCACTATCTGCGAGCGCCGCAGGCGGTCGCGCGCCAGGACTCCCCCACGTTCAATGCTACCTCCCGCCCCTGGTTTGTGCACCAGGGGGATGCGGGTGTCTTTAGTCGCTACACTCAGCCCTATGTCGATTTCTTTACCCAACAGCAGACCGTGACGCTGGCAAAACCGGTTATCTCTACCGACGGAAAATTGAAGGGCACGCTGGCGTTCCACTTTGATTTAGCCGCCATGAGCCATACCCTGCGCCAGATGAGGCCGCCGGTACAGGGCGAATTCTTCGTGGTCAACCGCCAGGGCCAGGCGCTGCTGCATCCGGACAGCGGCAAGCTCTTCCAGGCGGTCGTTTCTGAGCAACTGCTTAGCGCTATGACGGCCGGTGAAGGTGAAGTGTTCGATAAGGCTCACCGGACCTGGTATTACTACTATTCGTTCACCAACCCCGACTGGTTCGTGATTTATAAGGTTTCAGGCCATACGCTCAGCCTACTTGCCCAGCATGAGAGTATCATCATTATGTGGGGCTTCGCGCTGGCAGGCCTGATTATCATCACCTTCGGCCTGTATTTACGTCACGCTTCCCGCGGCATTCTGATGAATATCATCAACGCGATTAAGACGGGCGATACCAACCGCGCCCCGGGTCTTGAAGTGATGCTACATAAAGCCATTGAAACCAACAAAGAACGCGAGCAGGCCTACGTTCGCCAGGCGACCGTCGATTCACTCACCGGCTGTAAGAACCGTTGGGCTTTTGATACCGACATCGCTGCGTTGATGAATGAACGTCAGTCATTTTCGCTGGCGCTGGTTGATATCGATAACTTTAAATCGATCAACGATACCTGGGGCCACCTCAGCGGTGATATCGTGCTGCGCAGCGTGGCTCGTCAAGGGATTGCCATTTTACAGGCACATGGTCTGTCGCTTTACCGCTACGGCGGCGAGGAGTTCGCGGTGATTTTCACTGCCGAGCATATCGCCGAGTCTGCCGCATTACTCGAATTGTGGCGGATAAACGTCGCCAACCGTACGTGGCGTGAAGAAGGCCTGCATGTCACCTTCAGCGCCGGGCTTGGCGAATGGCATATGGAAACGCTGGATCATCTGGTCTCCAGCGTCGATGAAGCACTCTATCGTGCCAAACGGCAGGGCAAAAACCGTATCGAGCGCACCTCAGAAGCCTGACGCTTTCCTCCTGTTATAGAAAACCCGCTTTGCGGGTTTTTTTATACCGTCATCGCATGAAAATGTAACCGGTTTCAGTTTTTTGAGACGATCTTTGTGATGGCTTACACACAATCGTCGCAAACCGGTTGTTGATCGTTTCAGCTCGCGATAAACATGAGTCATCACGGGTCATGAGGGAGCATTATGAAGAATATCGTTTTATGCTGCGCTGCAGGTATGTCCACCAGCATGCTGGTTCAACGTATGAAGGATGCAGCTCAGAAGAAAGGGGTTGAAGTCTCAATCAAAGCCGTACCAGTGGCCGAATTCAAAGCGAACATCAACGAAGCAGATATCGTTCTGCTCGGTCCGCAGGTGAAGTACGAGCAGGCTAAGCTACAGGCTCTGGCGGACCCTCTGGGCAAGAAAGTCGCGGTCATCGACATGATGGACTACGGCATGATGAAAGGCGACGTAGTGCTTGAGAAAGCCCTTAAGTTAATGGAGTGAGAAAGACGTGGAAGATTTAGAATCAATCATCATGGAACTGCTGGTCAACGCCGGTGCCGCACGTAGTTCTGCCTTAACCGCATTACAGCTGGCACGCAAAAGCGACTTCGAAGGCGCAGAAAAAGCGATGGAAGAATCCCGCGAGTTTGTCAAACTGGCTCACGGTATCCAGACTCAGCTGATCGGCATCGACGAAGGCACGGGCAAACTGCCGGTTAACCTGATTACCGTTCACTCTCAGGACCACCTGATGAACGCGATGGTTATCCAGGACCTGGCAACCGACATGATTGAGCTGTATCGCCGTATTCCACTGGTTAGCTAAGCGCACAACAACGGAATAGAAAAGGCACCCTATGGGGTGCCTTTTGCTTTTGTAGGCCGGATAAGGCGTTTACGCCGCCATCCGGCAATGTGTACTCCATGGATTGCCTGATGGCACTACGCTAATCAGGCCTACCGGAACCATAAAAAAGGCCAGTCCGAAGACTGGCCTTTTCAACTTATCGCACTAGCGTGAACGATCAGTCGTTATCAGAACCACCCAGACCTGCGTTCAGCAGTTCTGCCAGGCTCGCGGTCGCTTCTTCTGCGCTAACCTGCGGCGCAACGGAAACTTCACCCGCCGCACGGCGACGGATGCGATCCTGGTGGTACGCATAACCGGTACCGGCCGGGATCAGACGACCCACGATAACGTTCTCTTTCAGGCCGCGCAGTTCGTCGCGTTTGCCCGCAACGGCTGCTTCGG
>PPYE01512197.1_pt1 | contig 12618 bp, 9 predicted proteins | sample 1559881 | NCBI WGS metagenome assembly PPYE01 (sample SAMN08240022, study PRJNA423297) | Human gut metagenome, whole genome shotgun sequencing project.
GCTGTTGGCGCAGGAAGTGGGCCGTCGAACGAGCCGTATGCGCATCGTAGGCCATCTTCGCCGTCGAGGAATAGACCACCAGTACGGAAATGACGGCCAGTGCCGCGATAATGATCCACAGCACCTTGTCCCCGGCGAAGAGTTTCATGCCGGGCTCCTGTCCGGGTGCGTCGGTCTGCACAGTCGTACCCTCTGTGTTCGGATTGCCGGCCGTTTTCTCCGTCTGTTTTTCCGCTTCCATCTTATTATTTCGCGTGTTCGGCGACCCACTGTTTGAACAGTTCGCCCCGGTTTTCGTAATTTTTGAAGAGGTCGAAGCTCGCACAGGCCGGTGAAAGCAACACCACGTCGCCCGGACGGGAAGCTTTGCGGGCCGCCTGCATCGCCGCGTCGAGCGAATCGGTCGAAATGATTTCGGGAATTATGCCCGTGAAACTTTCGACCAGCTTGCGGTTGTCGATGCCCATGCAGACGAGCGTATGCACTTTTTCGCGGGCGAACCGCTTGAGCGGCTCGTAGTCGTTGCCTTTGTCCGTACCGCCTGCGATCCAGACTACGGGACGTTTCATACTCTCCAGTGCGTACCACGTGGAATCGACGTTGGTGGCTTTCGAGTCGTTGATGTAGGCTACGCCGCCGATCTCTCCGGCGGGTTCGAGCCGGTGTTCCACCGGCGCGAAGTCGTAGATGGAGCTGCGGATGCGGGTCGGGGATACTCCGGCCGCGAGCGCCGCGAGCGCCGCCGCCATAGCATTATAAGCGTTGTGCAGCCCGGGAATCCGCATTTTGGCCGTGTCGATCTCCACCGACTCCCGGCCGACCGTCGCGGTAAATTTTCCGTCCAGGAGGAACGCATCGCCTGCGCCGCTCGCCACGGCGTTTTTGGCCGCGAAGGGGAGCTGCTTCATCCGCAGGTCGTATTTGGGCAACTGCTGCCAGATCACCTCGTCGTCGCCCGAATAGATGAAGAAGTCGCGCGAATTCTGGTTCTGCGTAATACGCATCTTGGCATCCACGTAGTTCTGGAAACAGTAGTCGTAACGGTCGAGATGGTCGGGCGTGATGTTCGTCAGCACGCCGATATGGGCGCGGAACCGGAACATGCCGTCGAGCTGGAACGAGCTCAACTCCAGTACGTACCAGTCGTAATCGCCGGTAGCGACCGAGTAGGCGAAACTCTCGCCGATGTTGCCGCCGAGGGCTACGTTGTAGCCGGCGTCGCGCAGGATCTTGTAGATGAGCGACGTAGTAGTCGTCTTGCCGTTCGAGCCGGTGACGCAGATCGTCCGGGCCTTACCCAGGTAGCGGCCCGCGACGCCGCGAGGATCCGCTCTTCGGAGTGGTGCCCCTCCTCGTAGGGGACCTGCCACTGGTCCAGTTTGGCTTTGTAGCGGTCGGCGATCCGCCCCTTGTCGGAGAGGAAAACGTCGAATCCTTTCTTCTTGGCGAGGATCGCGGAGCCGTAGCCGCTGATGCCGCCGCCCAGGACAACTATTTTTTTCATGGGGTTATCGGATTTTAAGCGTTACCAGGGTAATGGCCGCCAGCAGCAGCGACACGATCCAGAAACGGGTGACGATCTTGGTTTCGAAGAAACCCTGTTTCTGGTAGTGATGGTGCAGGGGGGACATGAGCAGAATGCGGCGTCCTTCGCCGTATTTGCGTTTGGTGTATTTGAAGTAGCTCACCTGAAGCATGACCGAGAGGCTCTCGACCAGGAAGATGCCGCAGAGAAGGGGCAGCAGCAGCTCCTTGCGGATGCAGAGAGCGAAGACGGCGATGATGCCGCCGATGGAGAGCGAGCCGGTATCGCCCATGAAGATCTGTGCCGGGAAGCTGTTGTACCAGAGGAAGCCGACCAGCGCACCGGCCAGCGCCGCTGCGAAGACGACCAGTTCGCCGCTGCCCGGAATGTACATGATGTTCAGGTAGTCGGCATAGACGATGTGTCCGGAGAGATAGGCCAGGATGCCCAGCACCAGTACGATCGGGGCCGATACCCCCGTCACCAGGCCGTCGAGTCCGTCCGTGAGGTTGGCGCCGTTCGAAACGGCCGTGACCACCAGGATCGCCACGACGACGTAGAGAATCCAAGTGAGGGTGCGGTTGCCGCCCGTGAGCCAGCTGTAATCGAATTCGTTGTCCTTGACGAAGGGAATCGTGGTCTGGGTCGTCTGACGGCTCTCGGAGCTGACGATGCGCCGCTGGATGTGGTCGGCGATGGTTCGGCCGTGTTCGTCGAGGTAGATCGTTTCGACCGGTTCGGTCGTCTTTTCCCGGACGACGATGTCGGGCGAGAAGCACATGGTCGTACCTACGATAATGCCCAGGCCGACCTGTCCCACGATCTTGAAACGCCCTTTGAGCCCCTCTTTGTGGTGGCGGAAGACTTTGATGTAGTCGTCCAGAAAGCCGATCAGCCCCAGCCAGATCGTCGAAACCAGCATCAGTTGGATATAGACGTTGTCGAGCTGTCCGAAAAGCAGTACGGGGATGAGAATGGCCAGCAGGATGATTACGCCGCCCATCGTGGGCGTGCCTTTCTTCTGGAGTTGTCCTTCGAGCCCCAGATCGCGGATCTCCTCACCGATCTGTTTGCGGCGCAGGAAGTTGATGATGTTGCGTCCGAAGACGATGACGATCAGCAGGGCGATGATGATGGCTGCCGCCGCGCGGAACGAAATGTACTGGAACATACCTGCGCCGGGCAGGTTGTGAACGTTGTCGAAATATTTGAAAAGATGATAGAGCATGTCGCAGGTTAATTTTTAGCGTAGAGGGCGAAGGCACGGAGAGCCTCCTCCTTGTCGTCGAAATGGTTTTTTACGTCGCCGACGATCTGATACGTTTCGTGTCCCTTGCCGGCCAGCAGGAGGATGTCGCCCGGCTTGGCGAGCATCGCGGCCGTGCGAATGGCTTCGGCGCGGTCGGCGATCCGCAGGTAGCGGTCACCCGGGGCGAGTCCTGCGACCATGTCGTCGAGGATCGCGTCGGGATCTTCGTGGCGGGGGTTGTCCGAAGTGAGGATTGCGGTGGTCGCGTATTTTACGGCGATCTGCGCCATTTCGGGGCGTTTGGTCTTGTCCCGGTCGCCGCCGCAGCCGCACAGCACGAAGAGCTGTTGTCCCGGGCGGCGGATCTCCTCGACGGTCTGGAGCACTTTTTCCAGAGCGTCGGGCGTATGGGCGTAATCGACGATCGCCGTAGTGCCGTCGGCGGCTCGCACGAACTCGAAACGTCCGCTTACGGGATGCAGCGTGCTCATGATTTGGAGCACCTCTTCGCGGTCGGCGCCCAGCAGCAGGGCCGCAGCATAGACGCAGAGCAGGTTGTAAGCATTGAAGCGGCCGAGGAAATGGACCCATACTTCACGTCCGTCGATGCGCAGTTCCATACCGTCGGGGTGTGTTTCGAGGATCTTGCATCGGAAGTCGGCCATCGATTGCAGCGAGAGGGTCTTGACGGTCGCCCGCGTGTTCTGCACCATGACCCGGCCGTTGCGATCGTCGATGTTTATCAGTGCGAAAGCCTCTTTCGGGAGATTGTCGAAGAAGAGTTTTTTTGCCCGGATATATTCGGCGAAAGTCTTGTGGTAGTCCAGATGGTCGTGGGTGATGTTCGAGAAGATGCCGCCCGTGAAATGCAGTCCCCGGATGCGTTCCTGCACGATGGCGTGCGAGGAAACCTCCATGAAGCAGTATTCGCACCCGGCTTCGACCATGCGGGCCATCATCTCGTTCAGCCGGATGGCGTCGGGCGTGGTGTGGGTCGATTCGATGCGTTCGGTGTCGATGCGGTAAACGACCGTCGAGATCAGACCGACCTTGTAGCCCAAGCCCCGGAAGAGGTCGTAGAGCAGGGTGACGGTGGTGGTTTTGCCGTTGGTGCCCGTGATGCCGACCAGTTTGAGCTGACGGCTCGGGTCGCCGTAGAATGCGGCGGCCATGTCGGCCATCGCGGCGTTGGTATCCGCTACGACGACGTAGCAGACCGACGGGGCGAGGTGTTCGGGCAGCCGCTGGCAGACAACGGCGACCGCTCCGGCGGCGACGGCCGCATCGATATAGGCGTGCCCGTCGCTTTGGGTGCCGCTCACGGCGAAGAAGCAGTCCCCGGGAGCGATGCGGCGGGAGTCATACGCCAGTCTGCTCACACGTGTATCGGAGTTGCCTTCCACGCGGAGCACCTGTGTCGCCTTGATTAATTCTTGAATTTGTTTCATCTCTTTATTTGAGTGTTATGGTTACGGCTCCCCCGCGCGAGATCCGCGTGCCGGGAGCGATGCTTTGGTATCGGACGGAGCCTCGTCCCGAGAAGGAAACTCTGAGGCCCCGGCTTTCGAGCAGGAACAGGGCGTCTTTGAGTCCCATGCCTACGACGTTGGGCATCGTTTGGTCGTCCTGTGCGAGCGTCGAGATCGTGACGTTCGAGAGGGAGTCGATCCGTACCGTTCCCCAGCCTTTGCGGTCTTCGAACGAGGTGCGGGGCGAGAATTTGTCGGCGATGCGGCGGATTTGGGCGATGTCGCCGCCTTTGATTCGCCGGGGATAGTGTTTTTCCCCTGAATTTTCCGGCGAGAGATCCCAGTCGTGCTCCCGGTTGTAGAGGTAGGTGACGACCTTCTTGACCACCGGACCCGAGAGCGGGCCGCCGTAATAGGATTTGCCGGCCTGCCGTTTGGTGTGGATCGTCGTGAGCACCGTGTAGCGGGGGTTGTGAGCCGGGAAGTAGGCGACCATGCTGCCGATGTAGTAGCCGTCGCGGTAGCCGATCTTGTCGTCGGCGTATTGGGCCGTACCGGTCTTGGCCGCTACGGTGTAGAGGGTCGTGTCGCGGAAAAATCCAGCACCCGTACCTTCCGTGCCGACGCTTTCGAGAAGTTTGCGGACCTCGCGCAGCGTGCGTTCGGAGCATATCTTGTCCACGAGCGTTCGGGCCTTGAAATGTTCGACCACGTCGTCGCCCCGGCGCAGCTCCCGAACCAGGATCGGAGAGATCATTTTGCCGTCGTTGGCAATGGTGTTGTAGAGGGTGATGACCTGGATCGGGGAGAGTTTGATACGATAGCCGAACGAGCGGCGTACGAGCATACTGTTGGGGTCGGGCACCTCCTTCCAATCCTGAAAGAGCGGTTTTTTCTCGCCGAAAGCCTCCAGTCCGACGGTTTGGTCGAGGTGCAGCTTTTTCATGAAGTCGCTGTAACGCTCCTTGTTGTCGGCATAACGCTCCCAGATCGCCTTGGCGAAATAGACGTTCGACGACTGGGCGACCGCCGTGCGGAAATCCATGTCGTTGAATCCGGCGTGCGAATCCTGCACCCGGATGCCGCCGACCTTCACCACACGTCCGTTGCCCGTGTCGTAGGTCTGGTCCAGCGGCATATCCGCGTCGTCCAGCAACAGCAGCATCGAAGCCAGCTTGAAGGTCGAGCCCGGCTCCGTGTTACGCCCGATGGCGTAGTTCTCCCGCTCGGCGTATCCGCCGCCGGGGGTGCGGCCCAGATTCACGAGGGCGAGGATTTCGCCCGTGCGGACCTCCATCACGATCGTGGTACCCCAGATGGCGTTCTGGGCTTCGAGCTGTTCGCGCAGGTAACGGTTCGCCACGTCCTGCACATCGAGATCGAGCGTCGTGACCACGTCCAGTCCGTCGATCGGGTCGATGTTGTCGCCGTCCACGACGCGGCCGTAAAAACCCCGGGCGATGCGTTGGCGCGTGGCCCGACCGTCGCGGCCGGCCAACTCTTCGCGATAGACGGCCTCGATGCCGTAGTTGCCTCGGTCGCCGGTCAGTCCGATCGTGCGGCGCCCCAGTTCGCCCTGCGGATAGATGCGTTCGTCGCTTTCACGCAGGTTGTAAACCATGCCCATGTTCCAGTTCAGGAGCGGGTATTTGCGCAGGGTTTCCCATTCGGTGTAGTCGATGTCGCGGGGAAAGATTTGGACGGGAGTGTGGTCGCGCAGGGTATCGTAGAGTTTTTTCGGCACGAATTCCCGGTCCAAAATCCGGTCGATCCAGCGGGCGATGCGTCCTTCGGAGCGGGGAACGAGGGTGTCCTTGCGGTATTTTACCTGGTAGTGTTTGGCATGCTGCGTGCGGAACATGCGACGGTATTCGGCTGCGGATCTGTCGCCGAAATAGGCGGCAAGTAGTTTGGACAGCGAGTCGCTCTGTTCGTGGAACGTACGCACGGAGTCGAGCCCCGGGCTGCCGAAATCGAATTCGACGCGGTAGCGGAAGATCGAGGTGGCCAGCGGATCTCCGTCCCGCGTGAGGATGTTGCCCCGCTGGGCCGGGATGATCTGTTCGGTGAAGATGCGTCCGGCGAGCCGTTCGGCATTGTAGGCGACCTCCGAGCTGAAGAGCTGCACCCATACCAGACGTGCGAAGATGAGCAGTCCCGCCAGGATGAAGAGGATGTAGAGCAACCTCACCCGCAGCAGGATGTCGCTTTTGATGCGCGATTTTTCCGGTTTCATCTTGCTCATCAGTCGTCGAGAATTTCACCCGGAACGACCGGGTCGTACAAGTCGATGCCCCGTCGGCGCAGCTCTTCGAGGATGGCCGAGTGGGTCGTATGGCGGAAACGCTGCTCCTGAAGGCGCGTCGAGCGCTCGCGCAGCATCTGGACCTCGCGGTAAAGCCGCGAGTATTTCATGTCGAGGTGCAGCGCCGTGAACATTACGAAGATGCTGACGAAAAACATCGCGGCGATGCAAATCATGTAACGATAGTATTCCGAGGCTCCTTTCCGAACCAGAATATTGCCCGAAAAGAGGAGCCAGAAGATGTTCGAGCGGCGGCGCTCCTCCTTGCGCTGCTCCTCCTGCCGGGCCTCCTCTTCGGCCTGCTCCCGCTCCCGGTCGGCACGAATTTCCTCGTCGGCTTCGCCGCTCTGCACGCGCAGCACTTCGCGCCGGATGCGGCGGGCGAGCTCTTCCTCCCGCTCCCGGGCGGCACGCTCCTCGTCGGTGACGGGGTCGAATTCGTGGTCGTTGTATTTCATGTCGGTCGGAAACGGTTATTGGCGTACGATTTTGGCAGCGGCTCGCAGTTTGGCCGAGCGCGAACGCGGGTTGCGGACGAGCTCTTCCGAGGAGGGAGTGACGGCCTTGCGCGTAATGATTTCGAACGGCGTTTCGGGCTTGCCGAAGAAATCCTTTTCGATGCGCCCCTCGAAATTACCGCTGCGCAGGAAGTTCTTCACCAGCCGGTCTTCGAGCGAGTGGTAGGAGATCACTACCAGCCGTCCGCCGGGGCGCAGCACCTTGAGGCTCTGTTCCAGCGCCATTTTGAGCGCTTCCATTTCTCCGTTTACTTCGATGCGCAGGGCCTGGAACAGCTTGGTCAGGAATTTCGATTCGTCCTTTTTCGGGGTACAGGGCGCTACGGCCGCAACCAGGTCTGCGGTGGTCAGGATCGGCTGCGCGGTCCGTGCGCGGACGATGCAGGCGGCGACTTTCCAGGGGGTGTCGATTTCGCCCCAATCGCCCAGGATGCGGGTCAGGGCATCGGCGTCGAGCGTGTTCACCAGGTCGGCCGCCGTGCCTCCTCCGCGCTGGTTCATCCGCATGTCGAGCGGTGCCGAACCCCGGAACGAGAATCCCCGTTCGACGGCATCGAAATGGTGGGACGACACGCCCAGGTCGGCCAGGATACCATCGACCCGGGTTACTCCGCGCAGCCGCAGGGCGCCCCGCATGAAGCGGAAGTTGCTTTCGACGTAATGGAAGCGGCTGTCTTCCGGACAGTTGTCCCGGGTATCCCGATCCTGATCGAAGGCGTAAAGACGTCCCCGGTCGCCCAGTGCCGACAGGATGCGGCGCGAATGTCCGCCACCGCCGAAGGTGAGATCGACATAGGTTCCTGCAGGATCGATGTCGAGCAGTCGGACGGACTCTTCGAGCAGGACGGGCGTATGATAGACGGAGGTCATTTGGTTTCGATATATATTTAGGGTGTAAAGTTAGGCAATTTGCAGGGAAAAATCGTTATCTTTACCGAAGAAAAAACGGTTGAGAACGGTCGTACTCTGGAAGGCCGGGGTGTCCCGCTTCCGGGATCTCCCTGTACCGATGCGGAGTTTCGATTGGAAATCCGAGCGTAGGTGCGATAGGTGCAAATCGGGCGTCGTACGACTTTCGACCGATAATTAAAAGGGTTACGTTATGCCGAAAATAGATGTCGATGCCGTGCTTGCGGCAAAGGCTCCCCGGATCGCCCGATGGGTGCCGGGATTCGTTATCCGCTGGCTCAAGCGCACGATCCATCAGGACGAAATCAACTATATTCTGGATGAGTATTCCGCGCTTCCTCCTCAGCAGTTTATCCAGGCTTGTTTTAAGTTCTGGGGAGTGACCTATTCGGTCGAAGGGCTCGAAAAGCTCGACCCGAAGGGACGGTATCTCTTTGCCTCGAACCATCCTTTCGGGGGAATGGATGGTATGATGCTGGCCGACGAGCTGGTCGGATATTTCGGCGATGCGCGGGTGATCGTGAACGATTTGCTGATGCACGTCGAGCCGCTGCGACCGCTCTGGATCCCGGTGAACAAGCACGGTTCGCAATGCGGGGAATACCTGCGCAGGTTCGACGAAGCTTTTGCAAGCGATTGTCCGATTCTGACCTTCCCGGCCGGGCTTTGTTCGCGCCGTCGGCAGGGGGTGGTGTCCGATTTGCCGTGGCGTTCGAATTTCGTCAAGCGGGCGGCGGCGTCCGGGCGCCGGATCGTGCCGGTTTTCGTCGAGGGCGAACTATCCGATTTCTTTTACCGCCTTTCCAATTTTCGGAGGAAGATAGGTATCCGGTTCAATATCGAGATGCTCTATCTGCCCGACGAGATGTTTTCGCAGAAGGGAAAACATTTCCGGATACTGGTCGGGGAGCCTGTTTCGACGGACGAGCTGGTCGAATGCGGATCGTGGCAGCAGCGGGCGGATTACGTACGCGAAAAGGCGTATTCTTTGGAAAAAAAGTTGCGTGCCGAAGCAAAACACGGATAAATTGTTTAGTTTTGCTCTAAATTTAACAGCATGGAACCCATCATAGAGCCTGTAAGCCGAAGTCTGTTGCTCGCGGAATTGACCCCTGAACGCAAGGTCCGAAATACGAACAAGGCTTCGAATGAAATCTATATTTTCGATGCCGCCGAATGCCCGTCCCTGCTGCGGGAGATCGGACGCCTGCGGGAGGTCGCCTTCCGGTCGGCGGGGGGCGGAACGGGGCTCGCCGTGGATATAGACGAGGAGGATCTCGCCGGCGACGGTTATTACCAGTTGATCGTCTGGGACCCTGCGGAGCAGGAGATCGTGGGCGGTTATCGCTTTATCGTCTGCACGTCGGAAAATCCCCGGCATCTTTCCACTGAACATTATTTCACCTTCAGCGACAAATTCCGCAAGGAATACCTGCCCTATACCATCGAACTGGGGCGTTCGTTCGTACAGCCTTCCTATCAGTCGCGCGGCAATTCGAAGAGTATCTATGCGCTGGACAACCTCTGGGACGGTTTGGGGGCGCTTGTGGTGCTGAATCCCAAGGTGAAATACCTTTTCGGCAAGGTGACGATGTACGCTTCGTACAAGGCTATGGCACGCAATGCCCTGATCTGGTTCCTGCGCCGTTATTTTCCCGATCCCGATCATCTGGTGGCGGGTAAAAATCCCGTGCAGCTCGATTTGGACGATCCCTATTACGAGCATTTTTTCACGGGCAAGACCTATGAGGAGAATTACCGTATCCTGATCCAGCGCATCCGCGAGTTCAACGAGAACATTCCTCCGCTGATCAATGCCTATATGAATCTCTCGCCTACGATGCGGGTGTTCGATACGGTAATCAACACCGATTTCGGCGGTGTGGAGGAGACGGGTATTCTGCTGACCATTCCGGACATTTATCCCGAGAAAAAACAGCGTTATATGCGTTGGCAGGGGTGGCGTGAAAACCTCAAGCAGCGCCGGGAACATTTCCGCCTCCGCCTGCAGGAGCATCTCTCGCGTATCGGGAAAAGATGGGAAGTGTAGTCGAGCCGGATTTTCCCGGGTCGGATGTCTTATTTTGATAAAATTACGCCTTTTCGGTGTAATTTTTTTGTTTATGGATGCGGAATTTCTCGAAAAATTGTAATTTTATAGAGAAAAGAGAAGTTTGTATGCGTACAAGATTGGTAGTGTCTTTTTTTATCTGTTTTTTGCTGCAGGCATGCTCCGGAGCTTCGACGACGAAGACGAATGGAGTGTCGAACACATCGGGAAACGATCAGGCCGGATGTATCGCCTTGGATACGATCGGCATCGATGGTGCGGTCGAGAAGTTCGTATGGAACGAAGAGGATGGAATCGGCTTCTTAATTCAGGATAATAGCTATTTGGACTTTATTAAATCGTCTTTCACATCGAGGCCGGTGTTTGCTATGCAGGCTGCTGACGGTCGAATAACCTATTCGACGGAGGATTTGATGAAAGAGATGTGGCCGAAAGAGCGGATCGAGGATCCTGTTTCGGTCGTAGCTTGGCGACCGTATGGATTTGCGTTACAAGAGGACGGGAGTTTTTTTCTTCCGGTCGGTGTGGCGCAGTATGATGAGAAGGGGTGCCGGAGCGTGCCTATGCTCGGCCGGTACCGGGGAAATCTGGCTGAAATGACACTCGATTTCGAAAATATGTTCTCCGCTGTGGAGTTGCGATTGAGGAAAGACAGCTTCGCTCTCGAACCGATTAAGGTGAAACAAGTTATTTTGCAGGGAAACGACGGTGAAATTCTGGCAGGATCGATCAAGGTGGTAGCCAGTAGGCAGGAGCTGCCCGACAGTGTGTGCGAAGAGAGGAAAGTCAGTCCTTGCGTCGTATTGGATTGCGGATCGGGGGTGGAGCTGACGGAAGAATCGACCTCTTTTTATCTGCCTGTACTGCCTGTGGAGTTTCGCCGAGGGTATTCGTTAACGGTCGTGACGGATCGTGACAGCGGGAATATGTTCAGGATTCAATGCGGTGGCAAATTCCCCGTAAGATTGAAAAAAGGTCGGATATACCGTGCGGCGGATACGATTGTTCGCCCGGCGTATCTGCAATACATGATTCCCGATCCCAATTTCCGGGCTTATCTTTTGGAACAGGGGTATATCGAAGAGATCGGCGAAAACGGGAGCCGGGTCGTAGTAACACCTGCCGGTCGGGCTGCGACGAAGATAGATTGTTCGAGGCGGGGTATCGCTTCCTTAGCAGGAATCGAGTATTTCCCGCTGTTGGAGGAGTTGAATTGCTGTATGAATATGATATCGACGTTGGATTTGACGCAGAATCCTCGTTTGGTAAAGTTGGATTGTTCGGGAAATTGTCTTAAATCCTTGGATGTAAGCCATAATTCGGTGCTAATGGAGTTACGGTGCATGTTGAATGAGCTGGTGGCATTGGAAACGGATCGGAATCCGAAGCTGACTGTTTTGCATTGTGCATTTAATCGCTCGTTGAAAGCGTTGGATGTGACTGGTAATCCCCTGTTGAAAGAGTTGGTGTGCACGGAAAACAGTCTGTCGAGTTTGGATGTGTCGCATAATTTGGAACTGAAAAAACTTATGTGCGGAAATGGTTTTGTCAAAAAGAACCGTTTGGAAACCCTGGATGTTAGTAAAAATACCAAACTCGACACGTTGGAATGCTCGGGCTGTTGGCTGAAAACCTTGGATGTCAGTCGGAACCGGGATTTGATATATTTGAATTGCAGTAGAAATGAATTGGAGCGTCTGAATCTCGGCGCTGTTCCGAATTTGAAGGAATTGGATTGTCCCATGAATAAATTGAGCCGACTGGACGTATCTCGTTGCAAGGCTCTGACATGGATTTCGTGCGACAGGAACTCGCTCTCCTCGTTAGATGTATCCCACAACCGGTCGTTAAATTGGCTGTCGTGTGGTGAAAATTTGCTTACTACGTTGGATGTGTCGCATAATTCGGTGTTGGAAACGTTGTGGTGTAATGACAACCAATTGACTACGTTGGATCTTTCGGGAAATCCGATTTTGAGAAAGCTGTATTGTTGCAATAACCGGTTGTCCTCTTTGGACTTGAGTAAAAATAAATTCTTGGAACCGAGGAATGTGTCCGATCACGGGAACTGTTTCCCGGAGGAAGAGGGTTCGATTGTGGTTAATTCCTGCTGTTTCTGAAAAATGAAAAAGGGGCTGTCTAACAGTTTTAGACAGCCCCTTTCGTTGCTTTTTGGTTTTACCGCGACGCGGCGATATTCGAGCTGTGCATGCCCCGGGAATCGCGGGCCCAGTCGCCCCTGGCGCGGAGTACCTGTTCGATGATGTCGCGCACGCAGCCGTGCCCGCCCGCGAACTCCGAAACGTAGCGCGAGGCTTCGATCACCTCGGACGCGGCATCCGAGGGACAGACGGGGATTCCGACTGCTTTCATACACTCCAGGTCCGGGATGTCGTCGCCCATGTAGATAACGTTCGCCGGATCGAGTCCGTGGCGTGCGAAGAAATCCTGCATGGCTGATATTTTGTCCATGCAGTCCAGGTAAACATCTGTGAGTCCCAGCATTTTGAGCCGGTGGTCGAGCGTTGCGCCCCGTCCGCCCGTGATGATGCACACTTTGTAACCCATACGG
>PPYE01721542.1_pt1 | contig 12617 bp, 13 predicted proteins | sample 1559881 | NCBI WGS metagenome assembly PPYE01 (sample SAMN08240022, study PRJNA423297) | Human gut metagenome, whole genome shotgun sequencing project.
GCGACCCTAACCTTGGCAAGGTTATGCTCTACCAACTGAGCTATTTCCGCATTTTTTCGTTTGCGGTTGCAAAGGTAGGCATTTTCCGTAAACCTGCAAACATTCTGCACACTTTTTTCAAAGAAATCTGCTCACCTTGCACCCGATGCAAAACAATCAATTTGATTATCAACTCATTCGGTCACTATAATCTTCATAAGAAAATTGCTTGTATATTTCCGCCTTCCCCTCTTTTGTCCAAATGGCAATGGCGGGATGATGAATTCCGTTAAACATATTCGTTTTCACCATCGTATAGTGAATCATATCCTCAAACACGATACGCTCTCCGATTTGCAACTCGTGATCGAAACTCCACAGTCCCATATAGTCACCGCTCAAACAGGAATTTCCTCCAAGACGATAGATGTATTTTCCCTCATTTCCCATCTCTGCGCCACGCACGGTAGGCTGATATGGCATTTCCAGACAGTCCGGCATATGGCAGGTGAAACTGACGTTCAGAATAGCTGTCTTGATTCCACGACTTTCCACAATATCCACCACTTCGGAAGTCAGCACTCCCGTCTGCCAGGTAAAAGCCGAGCCGGGCTCCAGGATTATCTGCAAGTGTGGATAACGCGTTCTTAATTCCTTCAACAGTTTTATCAAATGCTCAGTGTCATAATCTTTGCGTGTCATCAGATGTCCGCCCCCCAGATTCAACCATTTAATCTGCGGAAACCAACGGGAAAACTTGCTTTCCAGATGTTCCAATGTACGTTCCAACTCATACGAGGAGGACTCGCAATGACAATGGCAATGAAAACCTTCAATTCCCTGCGGCAATGTTTCCGGCAGCAGGTCTGCCGTTATTCCAAAACGGGTACCGGGCGCACATGGATTATAAAGCTCCGTCTCTACCTCCGAATATTCAGGATTTATACGAATACCACATGAGATACCGCTTCCTTCGGCAACCGTCATCGAATAGAAACGCTCGAATTGGGCCATCGAATTGAATGTGATATGACTACTACAACGCATGATTTCAGGAAAATCCCGCTCCGTATAGGCAGGAGAATACGTATGTGCCTTGCTCCCGAACTCTTCCAGCGCCAAACGGGCCTCATACACCGAACTGGCTGTTGAATGACGTATGTATTCACGGAATATCGGGAAAGAACGCCACATGGCAAACGACTTGAAAGCAAGGATAATCTCCACCCCTGCCCTGTCGGCTACGCTCTTGATCAATGTAAGGTTCTTTCTTAGGAGTTCTTCTTCCATAATATAACAAGGAGAAGGGAACTGTGCAAAGTCTATCATCATACTATTTAAGTTTTATCTAAAATCCCAAAGTAACGCCTCAATGACGCGGATGCAAAAATACAAATTCAAAAGCAAAGAGAGATTGTTTTATTTTTAATTAAGATATTGCTTTTCGAGAACTTTTTCCTATTTTTAAGCCTTTATTATTTATAAGTAGTTGTATCATCCTAAATAACTGATTGAATATGAATAAAGATTTAAGAAAAGTAGTGATTCTGCTGGCACATCCCAACATTAAAGCCTCACAAGCGAACAAGGCATTAATTGACGCTGTCAGTGACATTGAGGGAGTAGCGGTTTTCAACCTTTACGAATTGTCGGAAGATATCGCTTTCAATATCGACGAATGGAGTAAAATCATCTCCGACGCTTCGGCCGTTATCTACCAGTTTCCTTTCTATTGGATGAGCGCACCGTCATTATTAAAAAAATGGCAGGACGAGATTTTCACATTCTTATCCAAAACTCCGGCCGTTGCCGGAAAGCCATTGATGGTAGTGACAACTACCGGTTCGGAATACGAGGCCTATCGCAGTGGTGGACGAAACCGATTCACTACGGACGAACTTTTGCGCCCTTATCAGGGAAGTGCAATCCACTCGGGCATGGTATGGCAGACCCCCATTGTGATATATGGAATGGGAACCGCGGATGCGGGAAAGAACATTGCCGAAGGAGCGAACTTGTACAAACAAAGAGTAGAAATGCTTATTAACAGCAGTAATGCGGGGAATAATTGGTAAAAACAAAAGCGTAGCTTTATCCAGTCTAAAGCTACGCTTTAGCATACCTAAAGCATAGCTTTAGAGGAGGTAAAGCAATGCTTCTTCTTCAGTGTCAGTACGGGCAAAAAAACAAACACTCCGACCACTGACATTATCAACCCGCCAATAGTGCCTGCCGCCAACGGAAACCAGAATCTCTCCTTTTCCGCTCCTACCATAAAAGGAATAAATCCCAAAACGGTAGAAGCAACCGTGAGGAAGATAGGTATTATCTTTGTATTCCATACCTTCACATAGGCCCGTAACGGTGCAAGACACGGAAAACGCTTACGAACCGCATTATATTCATTCAATATATAAATGCTTGCATTCACCGTGATGCCACAAAGCAGGACAAAGGAGGCAAAACCTCCCTGGTCAAAATTCAGTTTGAACCAATAGAACGTCAGGAACACGCCGATATAAGATACCGGAATCACAAAAACAATAGCCAACGGCTGTTTCAACGAATTAAAAAGAATACTCGTAATAAAGAATATAATGCCGATTACGATCAGGAGCAGACGATATTGTTTATTATCCTTTCCACCCCACGACCAGTTGTTATCTTCTGATTTCGCGGTATATCCCATCGGAAGGACTTCATTAAACTCCTCCAAATCCTTCTTCAGCAGTTTACGCCCCTGTTCCGAAGAGCCTATATACCCGTATTGCAGGCACAAGCGGTATTGCTGGTTTTCCTTTGCCACCTCTTGCGGCATCTGTCCTTTGTCGACAATGGCCAGTTCCGACATCTTATATTCCCTGCCGCCTGCCTGAAAAGGATAATACCGCATAGCCCATACATCCCTTTCTTCCGATTGCCGGGAAGAAAGCCTTATCTTTTCCGTTCCTTCCTCCGTCAGTACTGGAATATGCTCCAAAAGCCATTTATGGCTAATGTGGTCAAAACATCCGTGGATGTCTCCCTCTAATACCCATTGTGGAGATTTACCTTTGGCAAGGTTAGTAAAGCATTGTTCGATCGCATCTTGGGTGCACCGCTTTTTCCGGAAACCATATGACACGCCGTCCGCCGTAGTTTCAGCTATCGGTTCCAATGCCAGCAGGTAAAGAGCCTGCATGGCACGATCCTTCATAGTAGGAATTCCCAACGGTCGTGTCTTCCCATTTGACTTACGAATGTGGATGCGCTTCAAGGGTTGCGGTCGGTAGCCTCTGCGTTTAAGGGCATAGACTGCTTTCTCTTTAGAAGAAGGGATAGACCATAACTGGAGATCTACTCCGGAAGTTTGACTTCCCCGGTTGGAAGTAACTTGTTTGATAGCCAATAGTGGCTGAATACGAATGAGTCAGAAGCCATTGCAAGCTCTTTACCTTGCCATGACGTCCTGTTTGACGAGCCTTTACAATACGTTCCTATAGTTTTCGCACTTTAGCCGTGTGGGAGGTCCAATGTATGGAGCCCCATTCTTCGGGTCTATCATGTACAGATGCACACAGAGCTAAATCTCCGTTCATTTGACGTTTCTGCATTAGAAAATTCTATAGGTTTCTTGTAATGAATTACCATAGCAGAAGCCTGCCCGTTTTCACGTAGGATGAGATTGAAATCCTTATCCGACCCATTACAGGACGGCGTTTGCTTTTTCTGCTTTCCTCTATCCACATGTCTTTGGGATTACCTTACGGAAGTCCTACCTTTACAAGAAAACATATGGGCTTACCATGTTCTCTACTGTTAACTAACGAAAGGGTTAGGTTCTGTTTCATCCACCGGTAACAGTAGTGTCCGTGTGGTTCCAATAAAAAGGGGAAACCAACCTTGCTACAATCCCCTTTTGGGGTACAGGCTTGTCAGTATCTTTAGCCTGAGTCTGAGTAACGATGTTTACCTACAGTTCATATTATATTAACCTTACCTTCCAGCCTGGCACCCCAGCCGATGGATACTTACGACTTTCGCTTCTTACCTCACGGTTAAAACTTAAAGGGTTACGTTGTCACGATAGCTTCATACAAAACTGTTACCGGTGATGCGTGTATCGCTAGGCTACTATTGACGGAACAATAGGTTTAAGTAGTATTAAACAATTAACAACAGAACTTCATGTCGCACTTTCATTGCCCAATCGAAACGAATATAATTACTTGCCACAAATTCGTCTCCTTTCCCGTTTTCTTTTTTCATACCAACAAAGGTAAGCAGAAAATGTCTGATTTCAAATATATATCCTTCTATTTCTTTCTGTCTAAGAATATTCTATCACCCACTCTCCCAAAGTCCGTGTTGTACTATCAAAATTCACTCCAACCTTATCAACCTTGCGATGATCTATCTCGTAAGGAATAGCATATTGTTTACTATCAATTTGAGCCAATGCTTCTTCGGGAGTTCCATCTACTTTAAATTCAAATACATAAATTGCATCAGGCATCTTTATTACCACGTCAGCCCTGCCAATGGCATTCTTTACTTCTACATCTACGTATTGACCCATTAAACGGAATAATAAATAGAAAATAGTCTGGTAGTGTTTTTCCTGATTGTTCTCCAAATCATAAGGTATGGAAGAAAAGAAAGAACAAGTACGAAGAAGACACTGCTCAATATCACCTTTCATCAGGTCTCTTACAAAAGAGTAATGCATTAGTTGAAACATGAACAAAGATAATGTTTTACGCGTATCTTACACAGATAGAGGCTGAATTTGTTATTTCTAACCGTATCATTATTGTATTGAAAGTGAAAGTTACTATCTATTATTCAGTATCAACGAGAAGTATTACCATTTTTCACTCATTCATAATGAGTAATTTTAGCATTTTATATTCGTTTATAATGAGAAGTTTTATATCTTTGCAATCAAAAGCTCAATTATCATGAAAGAATTATTAAAGCATATCATATTCGACCAGCGTGAAAAAGACATATCCCAAATGATAGAAAGGGATATTGACATGAGTTGTGTAAACAATCCCGAAGTGCTAGTCATATCTGGTATAAGAAGATGCGGAAAATCCGTTCTTTTACAGCAAATACGTTCGCAACAGTCAGAACAAGACTTTTACATGAATTTTGATGATGAGCGGCTTATCAACTTCAAAGTCGATGATTTTCAAACCTTATATGAAGCTTTCATCGAATTGTTTGGAGAACAAAAAACATTTTATTTTGATGAAATACAGAATATTCCCGGTTGGGAAAGATTTGTAAGAAGGTTGCATGACAGTGGATGTAAGGTATTTGTTACAGGCTCTAATGCCAATATGCTAAGTAGAGAATTAGGCACACACCTCACCGGACGTTATTGCCAAATTGAACTATACCCTTTCTCATTTCCCGAATTTCTAAAAATGAAGAAAGCATATCCGCAACAAAAGGACTTTTATACTACTACCGGAAAAAGTATGCTAAAAAAACACTTCGACGAATACTTGAAAACTGGCGGTTTTCCCCGTTATATAAAAGACCGGAACAACAATTACCTATCCACTCTTTATGAGAATATTATTTATAAAGACGTTGTCACTCGAAACAAACTAAATGGTGAAAGAGAATTGCTGGAAATGGTTTATTACTTAGCCAGCAATGCTACGAAACGTTTCTCGTACAGTTCGTTAGCAAAAACGATAGGTATCAAACATACGGAAACAGTCAAAAACTATCTGGAATATCTTGAAAATACTTATCTGCTATTTCAGGTAATGAAGTTCGACTGGTCTGTAAAAAAACAGATGAGCAATCAAAAGAAAGTGTATTTCATAGATAATGCCATTATTGGCAAAGTGGGATTCAATGCGACCGACAACATCGGGCAATTACTTGAGAATTTGGTATTTATAGAAATAAAGCGCCAAGGAAAAGATATCTATTATCACGATGACGGAATAGAATGCGACTTCATTATGCGTGAAAACGGACATATTGTATCTGCCTGCCAGGTCACCCGTTCGATGAAAGATGAAAAGACAAGGCAGCGTGAAATAAATGGATTAATTGCCGCACTCAATACCTATAATCTCACCGAAGGAATAATTCTGACTGATGACGAAACCGAGGAAATAACTATCGGTAACAAAACAATACATATAATTCCGATATGGAGATGGCTATTAAGATAGTGACGCTAGGCCAGTGCCAAGAAAGGAAACAGAGAATGGAGCCGACCTAATTCACTCGTTGCAAAACTTTGACGATATTTTTTTAGCATATCGAACTCGGTAAAACCTAAACTCGGTTCGATTTCTGAAATTTTTTGTATCTTTACCATGTGTTTTTATTGTTAATTACCCCCGTTTTGGCCGTCAAACCGTTTTTGGGGGGAGAATGCTTAAAGATACAAAAAGGCAACTAACTCGCAATGAAGTAGTTGCCTTTAATTTTATTATTTTAGGAATATCCCAATTAGAATTCAGTAATGCCATTTTTTCTTGTATTTATAATTTCAACAGTTGTATCCTTTAGTGTTTGAAGGATGATATTGATTTCATGTGTTGTCGGGAGTACTCCATAAGGTATATTTCTATTCAGGATAGGGAGATAATAATAGTCTGTCCAAAATTCTATATGATATACAATTAAAAAATTAAGTGTTCCAAAATCCCTTTGCTTCGGAGAAGAGGCTCCATAAGAGAGCCAAAGTGACTTAGTGTATGTAATATGCTTTTGTATTCTAGAATCTTCTTTCAATCGGGATATAGATTCTTCAATGTCAATCGGAAATAGTTCTTCATCCCGTTTGTGACTTTCAGATAAATATACGTATTCACTATGGTATGCAAAATGCGAATTAAGTATACCTCTTAATTCATGAAAAATATTGAGTGATAATGGGATAAATACATTATTTAATACATCCCAAATGTGTTGTTCTCCTGTTATTGAAATCATTCTTTCTGAAAGTTCTACCTTTCCTCGTTCAATAAAATCTATAAAATCGTAGCTATCATACCAGCCTGATACAGAACCGTCTTTTGCTATGTTGAACTCAATATAATCATTATACCCATTTTTAGGAGGAATAACTCCATTAGGAACATAACCGATTAATTGACAAAGTGCTTTTTTATCTTTATCAAGTAAAGTGTATTTACCCTCATCTCTCACTTTTGAAAAAATGTGGCAGGAACCAAATTCTGTTTTCCATTCCTGTAGAATATGTTTCTTTAAATCAATAGTAACTTCCCAGCGTTCATCGTCTGTTACCAAAGGATATTTCTCGTAATCATTGGATGAGAAAATGTAATCATCGGCATAAAACGGAATGGATATATGAATATATCGACTATATACTTCTATTTTTTCCTTTAATTCTGTATTCATAATTTACAAGTTTTAAATTAGATATTTATTATGCTACCGCATAGTATTGACGGCAGAAAACTCGTAAAAATAAGCATTTCCTTCGATGCCGAAAAACGAAACTTAGGGATAATGGCTTATAAATAAAAGCATGACATCACATTGAAATCCGTCCTCAACGCTGTGTAGGCAGAGTAAACTCCTGCGAGTCGCAGATCACCCCATTTTCATCTGCCACTGCTACACGGAACGTTACTTCACCGTCTTTCAATCGATCACCGGCATGTATGGAAGCCGTATAACGAATGCCTTCGCCCGGCAAAATCTCTTCGACCATTACCGAAGGAGAAATGCCGATATGCTTCACCTTGCCTACGGTTTCCACCACCGGAACTACGTTATAAACAGGCTTCCGGCCTTCATTCATAATCTCAAAGATAATCTTACTGTTCTCTCCCGCATCAATCACATGACTGCGATTATCATCTATAAAACGGATTCTACGTAGTTTCAATTGAGAAACAGGCTGCTGAACCGGCTGTTTCTTATATTTCTGCACACGAACCTCCCGAACTTCGGGAACGTATGCGTCATCCTCTATCGGCTCTTGTCGCGGTGCGGTCAACGCACTGCCTATCGCCGCACCGGCAATAGTCCCTACAATATTGCCAATAGCAGAGCCACGATAACCACCTCGCCAACCTCGATTATTATCTCCAATCAATCCACCTATCGAACCTCCCAAACTACCTCCGATAGAAGCACCGGCCACGATAGCTCCCGGATTACCCATACGCCCTGATGCACATCCGCTCAAAAGTAAAACGGAAAGCAAAAATACTGTTAGTTGTTTCTTCATGAGCCTTTCTATTTTAATATTTTTATTCTATTACCTTAAAACGAGCGAAACGCAATAATAGTTGTTTCTCTCCCGCATTTTTAAAATGAATAGTTGCCTTTGCATTGTCTCCCGTGCCTTCTACCTTCATCACTTCTCCCAAACCGAAACGTTCATGTTCAATTCTCTGTCCGGCTTGTAATCCAGCAACCGATACCGGACCGGAAGACATCGCTTGAGAACCGCCACTTACCGTACTTACCTTTTTCAAATTTCTCGGCACACTGGGAGCTATTATCTGAGCCTTCGGTCGCTCCTTTCGTTCCGAAGAAGCACTTCCAAAAGGTGTAGTACGCGACGGAGAAGCAGAACGAGTGAATCCTCCTTCAATCTCCCTGCGGAAGCGTCCTGCGCCTTCATCCACCGAACGACTGATTCCCGCTTCGTGCGGCATTTTCAAATAATGGATATCAATATCACGCAAGAAACGACTGGGACTCCCAAACTCCATCTTTCCATAACGGAAGCGTGTTTTGGCAAAAGACAAGTAGCAATGTTCCTCTGCACGGGTAATGGCGACATAGAACAAACGGCGTTCTTCCTCCAATGCACGGGGAGAATCGCCAACCATCCCACTTGGGAATAGGTTTTCTTCCAGACCGACTACAAAAACATTCTTAAATTCCAACCCTTTGGCGGAATGAACTGTCATCAACGTTATCTTTTCTCCGTCATCCGCTTTGTCGGAATCCTGATCGGTGAGCAACGCAATCTCTGAAAGAAAATCGGTAAGAGATATATTCGGATTGCCTTCCTCCTGCCGCAAAGCACAGAAATCATTCATTCCATTCACCAGTTCTTCTATGTTTTCCTTACGGCTCAGATTCTCCGGAGAAGTATCCTGACACACATCGTTCATAATACCCGATTGACGGATAATATCCACACCTATCTCATACGCATTCTTATCCGCCTGACCGGTTATAAAACCCTCGATCAATGCACGGAAACCTTGCAGCTTTGTATGAGTACCTTTGTTGATGTTCAGTCCATAGGTCAACGGTTCACAAAGCGTTGACCACAGACTGACTCCATGATCAGTTGCCGCCGATATGATTTTACCGACCGTAGTATCTCCGATACCACGAGCAGGATAATTAATAATTCGTTTGAATGCTTCTTCATCATTCGGATTCACCACCAAACGGAAATAAGCAATCACATCTTTTATCTCTTTACGTTGGTAGAATGAAAGTCCGCCATAAATTTTATAAGGCATACTCCGCTTCCGAAGAGCTTCCTCAAAAATACGACTTTGTGCATTCGTACGATATAGGATAGCAAAATCAGCATACCCGTAATGATATTCCCGACGAAGTTCAGCTACCTTATTAGCAACGATATCCCCTTCTTCCACATCACTATATGCCTGAAATACACCGATAGCTTCCCCTTTCTCCTTTTCGGAAAATACGGCTTTACGTATCTGGCGCTCATTCTTTTCTATCAAGCTGTTGGCAGCACAAACAATGGTCTGTGTGGAACGATAGTTCTGCTCCAACTTGAAAACTTTCGTATTCGGATATGTCTTCGTAAAGTAAAGGATATTATCAATATCCGCTCCACGAAAAGAGTAAATGCTTTGTGCATCATCGCCAACAACACAAACATGCTGATTTTCTTTCGTCAATTGCAGAACAATGCTATGTTGCGCATAATTAGTATCTTGATACTCATCAACGAGTATATATCGGAATTGGTCTTGATAACGTGCCAATACTTCCGGATAATCACGAAATAAGATATAAGTATATACCAGCAGATCATCAAAATCCATAGCTCCCGCCTGACGACACCTTTCCCAATAACGGGTATAGATATCACGAATAGCAGGCATTTTTACAACCATATCGCCTTCATATGCTTCTTTATTGGCAGCGTATCCCGTAGGAGTGACCAAATGATTCTTTGCATTGGAGATGCGGGCTTGTACCGTTCCCGGTTTATAAGTCTTTTCGTCCAGTCCCATTTCCTTTATAATAGAACGAAGCAGACTTTTACTATCAGCCGTATCGTAGATTGTAAACTGCGAGGTAAAGCCGATATATTGCGCCTCAGCACGAAGAATACGGGAGAAGATGGAATGAAATGTACCCATCCACAAGTAACGTGCCCGTTCCGCCCCCACTTGTCGGGCAATACGTTCTTTCATCTCACGTGCCGCCTTATTGGTAAAGGTAAGTGCAAGAATATTCCACGGATTGTAACCGTTCTCCAACAGATAGGCTATTTTATAAGTCAGCACACGTGTCTTACCCGAACCCGCACCGGCTATCACTAGCGAAGGCCCGTCATTGTAAGTCACCGCCGCGCACTGACTCTCATTCAATTCCTTTATATAATTGATATTCATAACAGCATTATAAAAACAATGTAGTTTTTTAACAAACTCTCGGCATTCAAATTTGTTCTGAATACAAAAGTATAATATTCATTTGAGAATGACGGTATTTTTATAATTTTTCGTCACTAACTATTTTAACCTAACCCCCAAAGCAATGAAAAAAAGTATATTGTTATCAATTATTTTGAGTTTAAGCCTAGTCGCCTGCATTCCACAGGCTATGGCGCAAAAACAAAGCCGTATGGAAAAACTGCTAAGGTATCTGAACGATAATGATACGGAAAAATGGCAGAAGAACCGAGAAAAGGTAGACAACGACACGAAGGCATATTATGCCGAAGAACTAGCCCTGCTGGATGTCCTCAACGGGTTGTGGAACGAACAAAGCGAACAAGCCGCAACCGATTATTTCGGATGTTACGGGAAAGCGGCAAACGCCTACTTCTCCAACATCTGTGAGGAAGAGAAAATACCGCTTCCGAACGTACAGGACAGAGCGGAACAGGCTATTATCCACATATTGGAGGCTTCGAAAGAACAGATACCTTTCAGCCGTACACTGCTGGACAGCATTCGTTCAAGCGGTTATACGGCAGACTCCATTATTGCACAGAAGATACGGAATATCCGTGAATTGGCTTTATTGGAAGGTATGCTGACAGCGCCTGCACTCAGTACATATCAGACATATATAGCGGAATATCCGAACGGGAAATTTATCCCGCAAATCAATGCTGCCGAAAACAAACGGTTATACGGGATTGTAAAGCATAACCCGTCACAGGAAAATTTCAAAGCTTTTTTTGACGATCCGGCAATGCAAAAGTTTTTCACGGACAAAGAAACGCGCCCGTTTTTGCCAGAAGTCCAAGCTTTATATGATGATTTTCTATTCCATTGTATCGACAGTCTGCGAGAGGGAAACAATGCAACCGCCCTCCGGCAGGTTATTGACGATTATAAACGCAACCCTTATCTGAGTTCCTCAGCACGTACCCATCTGGACGACCTCGAATATCTTAGCGAGAAAGCTGATTTTGAACTTTTGAAACCGGCAATAACCAATTCCGAATCTTTGGGTTTGTTGCAGGAATTCCTCAGTACACATAAGTACAAAGAGTTTCGTGATCAAGCCAATGCGCTACGAGCTCCATTCATTCTACAGACAATCATCTCCACTCCCACTTCCGTAAAATATTACAATGCGGGACGACTGATCAAGTCTGCCGCCAACGACAGTACTGGGAATGTGTCAACCACTTATTCGTACAATGACAAAGGGCAGCTTGTCTCTATATTATCCCTGACTATGAAAAACGGTCAGGTGAGTGAGGAGGTGCAAACAAACAGACTGTATGACCCTCAAGGCCACTGCATCTTTGAAGTGCAGACAAATCCCAAGACCAAAACGGACATTTACCGAAGGACACGCCGTATCGGTGCCGATGGAAGCATCGAGAGCGATTCACTTAAATATATGGACGGAAGGTCGATTATCAGCACATACAATAAACAAGGCTTATTGACTAAAGCCAAAGAATACAATAAGAACGGAGAACTCCAAGCATACACAGCGAACAAGTATGATGAAAAAGGCAGATTGACCGCATCGCAACATCAGAACCTGCTTATGGCTAACTCCGCCGATCAGATCATCTCCCAAAAAGATACTTATGAATATGATAAATACGGTTATTTGACTCAGATAGCTTATCAGCGTATTTTAGGCAATAACCAGAAAACGTCCGGTTACCTGACTTGTATGTATGATAAATATGGCAATCCGATTGACGGAAATTCTTATTATGAATATGATAATACAGGGCAATGGGTCTGCCGTACAAATCGCGGAAATCCCCAAGAAGTGGAACGGGTACAGTATATTTATAAATAAAAAGTGAAGATACTGCGAACCTTTTACCAAATGCTTCTGTTATTATAGTATAACAAGCCATTTAAAACTTGTAACATTATGAATACTATATTAATGTCTTTAATTATGATGACCATGACTTACGAAATGCCTAAACTTCC
>PPYE01433499.1_pt1 | contig 12614 bp, 12 predicted proteins | sample 1559881 | NCBI WGS metagenome assembly PPYE01 (sample SAMN08240022, study PRJNA423297) | Human gut metagenome, whole genome shotgun sequencing project.
TGAAGCCTATTGAACAAAGTAACTATTAAATTTTATATAAGAATAATGGTATCTAAAGATACTATACGAGGAGTGAATGAATTGGATCAACTGAGAAACAAAAAAGGATTCATTTGTGATATGGACGGTGTCATTTACCATGGCAACCAGATCTTACCCGGTGTAAAAGAATTTATTGACTGGCTTTACAGAGAAGATAAAAAATTCCTGTTCCTGACCAACAACAGCGGCAAAACACCACAGGAACTGCAGGAAAAACTGTCCCGCATGGGACTGCATGTAGACAGCAGCCATTTCTATACAAGCGCTTTGGCAACCGCAAACTTCATCGCAACACAGACACCTCATGCAAAGGTATTCGTCATTGGGGAGCCTGGCTTGTATAATGCCTTATACGAAAAAGGCATCATTTTGGATGATACCTCACCAGACTATGTCGTTATCGGGGAATCCTACAGCTATAATTATGAAAACATCTGCCGTGCTGTGCGTCATATTCAGAACGGCGCGCGTCTGATCGGTACCAATTCCGACTTGACAGGCCCCACAGAACAGGGCATCATTCCCGCTTGCCGTGCCTTTGTAAAACCCATCGAAATGGTAACAGGAAAAGAAGCTTATTACATCGGCAAACCAAATCCCCTGATGATGCGTACAGGTCTGAACATGCTGGGCGTACACTCCAAAGAAGCTGCTATCATTGGCGACCGTATGGATACAGACATCGTTTCTGGCATCGAAAGTGGTCTGGATACCGTTCTGGTGCTTTCTGGCGTTTCTACTATGGAAACAGTAAAAACTTTCCCTTATCGCCCTCGTTTGATTCTGAAAGGTGTTGGAGAAATCCCTACACTTGCAAAAGAGGAAAAAGCTGAAAAAACAAAATAATTTCATATCAAAAAGTAATATAAAAAACACCCTCTCGAGAGATCATTCTCCCGCAAAGGGTGTTTTTTGATTTCATTTATGCGTGATGAACGCGAATAATGGAGGAAATTTCTTTTACCATAGACATAGTTTTGATAACAGTGATGGAATCCATGAACTGTTTTTCCAGTACATCATAAGTTACAATAACAACTTCTGCAGTATTGCCTTCTTTTGCTTTCTGCAGCAGCATGGAAATGCTAACGTCATTGCTGCCAAACAGTCCAGCCAGCGCCGCAAGGGTGCCTGCACGGTCTTCCAGTTTCATACGGATGTAATAACTGCTTCTGGTTTCGGACATTTTCTTCACAGGCAGACTCTGATAGCAAGAGCAGCCAATACGTCCTGTGCAGTGGTACTGCATATTCCGGGCAATATCCATAATATCCCCTACCACCGCAGAGCCTGTAGGCAGCGCACCTGCACCTCTGCCGTAGAACATTGCATCATCTACCGCGTCGCCATGCACAAAAACAGCATTAAAGGAATCTTTGACTGCTGCCAAAGGATGCTGCAAAGGAATCATGGTAGGATGTACCTTTACTTCAATACCTTCCGGTGTCAGTTTTGCCAGACCCAGCAGTTTGATTTCATAGCCAAGTTCATGTGCATAGCGAATGTCTTTTGCTGTGATTTTAGAAATACCTTCTGTATAAACATCATCAAATGTAACGGAGCTATGGAAAGCGATGGAAGCCATAATTGCCAGTTTACGGCCTGCGTCATAGCCTTCAATGTCTGCTGTAGGATCTGCTTCTGCATAGCCCAAATCTGTAGCTAATTTCAGCGCATCATCAAATTCCATGCCATCTTCTGCCATTTTTGTCAGGATGAAGTTTGTGGTACCATTGATAATCCCCATAACTTCTGTAATATCATTGCCCAGAAGGCACTGTTTCATAGGACGAATGATGGGAATACCACCGGCAACAGCCGCTTCAAACAGCAAGTCACACTGATGCTCTCTTGCAATTTCCAGCAGTTCATGCCCATGGGTTGCCATCAAGTCTTTGTTTGCAGTTACGACATGTTTGCCTTTGGACAGCGCTTCTCTGATGTACGTTCTGGCAGGCTCAATACCCCCCATGACTTCCACCACAATAGAGATAGAATCATCATTGATGATATCACTCCACTGATCTGTCAGCTGGTCTGCCGGAACTTTATCTGCGTATTTTGCTTTATTTCTTACCAGAACTTTTGCAACTTCCAGTGTAGATCCAATCTTTGCAGGCATATTGGGTTTCTGTTTTGCCAAAATTTCATATACACCGCCGCCAACAGTACCCATACCCAGCAGCGCGATTTTCTTGATGCTTTCGTCCATGGTTTCCCCTCCTGTAAATAACAATAAAATATGACAATATCTGTCGTGATATTAAGATTTTAACACGATTCCAACCGATGTCAACCACTTTTGTCTTTTTTGAGAAAACATTTATCCGTATGACAAATACAGTCACGTTTTTTGCAGAATTTTCGTCAGTATTGCCTTTTTTTGAACTGTATTCTTTTTTAGGCTATGTTTTGTCAAAGAAATACATTTTATCCCCTGTAAATTTGTTCATTTGAAATGTGATATGCTCACAGAACAAAACCCAATACACTGCTATACTATAAAGCAAAGGAAGGTGATCTATATGTCATACAAATCATTTTTACAGCGCAATTTCGGAATGATCTTTTTTGTTACAATTGGTTTGATTGCTGGCTTTCTTTACTATAAATATGTGGGCTGCGTTTCCGGTACATGTCCTATTACCGCCAATCCCATTATGACTGTGCTTTACGGCGGCATTTTAGGCGGGCTGTTCCACAGCATCATTACGGAAATTTTCATTCCCATCTCAAAAAGAAAACATCTGGATAAATAAAAAAAGCTGAAATCCTTATAACGCAAAGGGTTTCAGCTTTCTTATTTCTACAAAGGTTTTATCTGATGTGTTTTCTTGCAAAAGCCCCCGTCACAATTCCCCTTTAAAATGTTTTCTTAAGGAGAATCTGCTTTGAATCGGTTTTTACAAGTTTATTTTTCTAATTCGCCTCGATACTGACCAATGGCACCCATATTTTTCACGTTCTGGAAACCTTTCTGCTCCAAGAATCCCATTGCCATTTTACTTCTGCCGCCACTGAGGCAATACAGATACAGAGGCGTATCTTTTTCATATTTTACTGTATTGATCTGGGAGGTTGGAATATTGATGCTGCCGGGCACATGTCCCTGTATATATTCATCAGGTTCCCGTACATCAATCACAATTGCATTCTTTGTTTCCTTAGCCTCCTGCAGTAATGTCATAAAGTCTGGTTCTTTTCCAAACAATCCAAACATTTGTTTATCATCCTTCTTTCTTTTGTATCACAAATTCATTATTTTGCAATCAGACCAAAATAAAGCAGTACCACAATACCTAAAACAATACGGTACCATCCAAAGACTTTGAAGTCATGTTTCTTGATGTAACCCATCAGGAATTTGATTACAAGAATAGACACTACAAAAGCTACAATCATACCGGTCAGCAGAATGGCAACCTCCATACCAGTAAAATGGAAGCCAAACTGTACGATTTTCAGCAAACTTGCGCCGAACATAACAGGAATTGCCAAAAAGAATGTAAATTCTGCCGCTACGGTTCTGGATACACCCAAAAGCAGTGCACCAACAATGGTTGCGCCAGAACGGGATGTACCGGGGAAAATGGCTGCAATGAGCTGGAATACCCCGATCAAAAGTGCAAGCTGGAATGTAATTTCCTCTAAGCTGTTGACACGTGCCCGTTTTCCTTTATGACGTGTTTCAATAATCAAAAATGCGATACCAAAAACAATAAGCGCAATGGCAACGGTGGTATAGTTGTAAAATAATGCTTCAAACTTCTCATTAAACAACAATCCAATGACTGCCGCTGGCACACAGGCAACCAGAATCTTCAGCCACAGCATGACAATATCCATACGCAGATAAGAAATCAGCCCTGTCCGAATTCTTCTGGGGTCGTAAGGCGGTTTCTGGAAAGGAAAAATGGAATTCCAGAATATTACCACAACTGCCAAAATGGCACCAAGCTGAATAACAACCTCAAACATACTGTAAAATTCTTCTGATACATCCAAAGGCATAAATTCATTAAACAAAATCATATGCCCCGTACTGCTGATGGGCAGCCATTCCGTAATGCCTTCAATGACACCGAAAAGCGCCGCTTTGAATAATTCAATCAAGTTCATACGCTACCTCTCTTTTTCATTATTTTTGCGTTTTCTATTATACTTGGTTTTACCAGAAATATCCACTAAACAAAAAATTTTCTTTCTTAAGATTTCTTTATATCCGATGAAAGTCGGCCTGTTCCAGTAAAAAAGAAACGGCAGCGTGATATTCCGCCAAAGAATTGGCTTTCTTGATTTTTTTGATACCTTTTTCTTCTCCAATAAAAAGACTTTCCCAGTATGCCCATAATTCTTTCATTTTGAACAATACATTCCGGTCGCCGGACATGATTTCTTCATATCCATGGCTGATACGATTGTGGAAAAAAAGGAATTCCTCTTTTGTGCACGGATTTCCACCCTTTATCTGACGAATCAATGCCGGATTCGCCATGAGTCCCCGTCCCAACATAACAGATGTTACCTGCGGAAAGCGCTGACAAATGCTCTCATAATCACCAACGGAAAAAATGTCCCCATTGTAGCAAAGAGGAAAAGGACTTTCCTTGGCAGCTACCTCAAAAGCATCCAGACGTGGCTCATATTTATAGTAGTCTTCCCGAATACGGGCATGAAGAATCCATTCTTTTACTGGATACTGGCGAAACAGTTCCAGTAATTCCACAATTTCCATAGGTTCGCGCATGCCCAGTCTTGTTTTGAGGGAAACAGGAATTGGTGTATGTTCATAAACCTCATCCAAAAAAGCTCTCAGTTTTTCTTTTTCTCCTAAAAATCCTGCCCCCTTCCCTTTCGTCACCACTGTTGCCGAAGGACAGCCCAGATTCAGATTCACTTCCTCATACCCCATATCCGCTAAAACCTTTGCTGCCTGCAAAAACTGTGTGGCATTGTTTGTCAGGATTTGAGGAATCAAAGGAATATTCCGATTATTTTCCGGCAGAACATCCCGTTTTTCCTTTGGGCTCATAGGACGATTCTGGTTGGGAGAGATAAATGGTGTATAATAACGGTCTACTGAAGGAAAACAAGCATGATGGGCATTCCGAAAGACATAGCCTGTAATTCCTTCCATAGGTGCGAAATAAAATTTCATCAGATAGATTTCTCCTTTCTTTTTGCCAACTGCAATAAGGATTTTCTATAAGAACCATGTTTCTGCTTTCCGTAAATGGAAGGGAAATGACAGAAAATATGAGCTGCCAGGCAGGCAACCGTAAAAAGCGGCAGATACTCATAGCCAAAAACTTCCGCACCAATGAAGATAGGTGCCAAAAGTGTATTAGTCGCACTTCCGAAAACAGCAGCATATCCCAAAGCGGCAGCCAGCATCACAGGCAATCCCATAAAGCCAGCCAAAATCACCCCCAAAGATGCGCCAATGGAAAACAATGGTGTTACTTCCCCACCTTGGAATCCCAAAGAAAGGGTGAAAACTGTCAGCAGGATTTTCAATATCCAGTCGTATGCGTAAATATCTTCTCCATAAAAAGATGCAGAAATCAGGTTGGTTCCCAGACCTGTATATCTTCCCTGATGGAAAAATAACAGCAGAATACTCAATATGATACCACCCAAAAACACGCGCAACAATGGATTTGGCAGGATTTCCGCCAATTTCTTTTTACTCTTTCCCAAGAGGAATGCAAACAGGCTGCCTACGCAACCAAAAATCAACCCGATTACAATGAGTTTCCCTACAAAAACAGGTGTCACTGTCATTTGCAGTTCCAAAGGAACTTGGAATTTTTCCAAACCCAAGAATGCGGAAACAGAAGCTGCTGTAAAAACTGCCGTACACATGGGCAAAATGGCCCGAAGTGCAAGTTGTCCTACCACAGGCACTTCCATGGCAAAGAAAATGGCTGCCAAAGGTGTGCGAAACAGACCTGCAAACCCCGCTGCCATACCTGTCAGCAAAAAAATATGTGTGCCATCTTCTATGGAAAAGCGTTTTCCTACCTGATGGGAAACAGTAGCACCCAGCTGTACTGCTACACCTTCTCTACCGGCACTGCCGCCAAACAAATGGGTCAGCCATGTACTGATCATGACAAAAGGAATCAGTCGTCTAGGAACCTCCTTATCTTCTCTATGGCTAACAGAGAGAATCAGGCCCATGCCTTCCCCGCTTCTGCCACCGTACTTTTTATAAGCCCAAACAATACAAACGCCCACTAAAGGCAGTGCTGGAACCAGATAAAATATATGTGCTGTTCGAATATCGCTCACCCAGAGGAGGACTTTGCCAAAAATCGTATCCAGACACCCTACCAGTGCCCCGATAACGATTCCCAATCCTGCCAGCATCAACTGTGTTTTCCACGAACCATAAGCATGTTTTTCCATTTCTAACCCCTTTCTTCCCAATAAAAAAGCCAATGACCCTGTAATGATTTTACAGAAGTCATCAGCTGTTTCAGCGTTTCCGGCATTGCCGCGGGAGAACCTCATTCCCTTACAATCTGGTGTATTTTACCATAGAACCAAAATTTGTGTCAATGGTGTTTTTATTCTGCATCTTCGCTTTCTGCGCCCCAAAGACCTTTTTCTTCGGAAAGGTCACGGAAGCTCAGCAGATATTTTTCTACCATATATGTGGGATTATAGGAGCGTTTTGCCTTTCTCATACCTGCATGACCCATGTCTTCTTCTCTGTTCACATAAGTCACATCCTGACATTCATGGAGTACATATTGCTGGTTAATCATGGGATACAATCCATCAATGTCTGTATCTGCTTTTTCGATATGCACCAGCTGCACATCGTCACGCAGGCGTTCCCCTACTGTAAACGCACCCATTTTGCCATCTACGAAAATAGAGCCGCCAGTCAATCCCAGACGTTCCATGTTATGCAGGGCAAGAGAAACGGACTTTCTTTCGTCTTCCAGTTCCTTGGTTTCTTCTCTTTCAGAAATCCACTTGTCGTACAGTGCCATGCAGTCGTCAATGAGTGTCGCATCCAATTTACGATATTCATAGTCAGGATGATTTGCCAAGAATTTATTGATATGATTTCTTTTGCCGTGGAGCTTTTTACCTTTCAATGTCGCCAGACTTTCTCTTTCATAAACATAGTCCCAAGCAATATCCGTAGGCATCGCAAACATTTCGGGGCAAGCCTTCAGCATCATATCACGGAAAGGTGTCCAAACAGAACGGAATGTGGGTTCCACACCGGCCTGTTTCATATAGTCCGCTGCATCCATGATGGCTTTCCGATAATCCACATCAGCACCTTTTTTGGGGATAGGCGCCCAGAAATAAACAGGCACACCTTCAAAGTCCAGTTTTACATACAACACATTATTCTTTTCGGCAAACTGCATTTTTCCTTCTGTTCCCCAGATAAACAGGTTCGCGAAGGACAAATCAGAGCAATCCATCTGCCAGGGTTTTGTATAACTTTCGATCAGTTCTTTTGTTTCCAGTGTAAAGGGACGAAAACAAAATTCGTTTTTACAGTCAGCTTCTACTTCTCTTTCCAAACATTGTGTATACGGCATATTTTTCAGCCTCCATTTTAATATTCATCAATAATATAACAGTTACATTTCGGTAATTTCTCGTTGATTTCTTGAAATCCCGCTTCATCATATATATGCGCATAAGGTCGCTGGCTTTCCAAAGTGGTATATCCAACCAACACTTGCAGCAATCTTCCCGCAGGAATGGAAAAAGCAGGCGTTTTTTCTGTTTTCTCGCCATTCAGCAAAAAACAGCCATTGTTTTCCGGAACCACATGATCTTCCACCTCAAAAGCCGCTTTACCATCAAGTTCCAGCGCTTTCAACAGCACCTGCAGATCCGTCAGACCCATAACACCTTTCTGCTTTACCTCTTTCTGAGCAAAATCAAAAGAGATGCCAGATTCAGGAGCAAGTTTTACTGATAAAGATAAACCTTCGCCTTCCGCAAAAATGCCTGTCAGTACTTTCTGCAAAGCGCCATCATCTCCAACTGCTTCCACACAGATCAATTCCGTTTCTGTCTGATAATAAAATACATAGGCTTCTACATGTTCTTTTCCATAAGCCATGCATTTTCCACCGTCAGCGTTATAGTCGGCACATTTACGCAGGAAATCTGCTTCTGTACGCCAAATAATGCCGCTGTATTTCTTTGCAAAATCTGTGTAACAAGGAAATGCCTTTGCGTATTCTTTCGGCTCTAAAGGATAAACGCCTTCCGCAGCTGTCATTTCCGGTATTTTTTCTGCTGTCAGATAACAAGCATCTGCCACAGGATAATGCCCAAAGGAAAAATAACTGGGCAGAATCGCCGGTGTATGAACCGCCACGCCATAGCCTTTTTGCTGCAAAAGCTGCATATCATAGGGGAAAATTTTTCCCATATATCCCTTCTTTCGGTGATCCGGATGGGTGCAGACACCACAAAGCATAGTGCCTTTTACCGCTTTCCCACGGATTCCAATGATATAAGGAAATGCCTGCATACATGCCGCGAAAACATCATCGGCTTTCAGGCAGACAGAGAGAGAAGGCTCAAATCTATGGTGAAAAAACCAATGACAAAAAGCATCGCTGTCACCAAAACAAATCTGCCACAAATCTGAAAAATCCTTTCGATCTTCCCATACAGCACTTCTTACTTCAATCATTTTTTCACCAGCCTTCTTTCCTACTTTTTAAGTATATTTTACAGGAATGTAAAAGAAAAGTCAAATAATAATTATTATCATTTGATAGATTTTGTAAATTTATTCTAGATGCATATCACTTTTACACATATCTTTCAGATGCTCCCATGAAAAGAAGGTGTTTTGGTTAGACAAATTCCTTCTCAAAGCAAAAATCAGGTTTTATTGCCCGAAAAGAAATCAATTTCAAAAGAAAATTCAGAACTTTTCACAAATGCATCTGTTCGTATTCCATATCTTCCAGCATATCCAAACCTTCTGTCCAGATTTTTTTGAAAGCAGAAGGCAGTGCGTACTTTTCTTTTGCCTCCTCTATGGTTACCCATTGAAATGGTGTATCTGTCATATCTTTTACATTGATAAAATACGCATCCATATGCCATTCTATATGTGTAAAAATATGCTTCTGCCCTCGCATGTTTTTGATTTCTGCTTGCTGTATTCCCCAGTCTGCAAAAGCCGCAGGCAAAGCATATTCTTTTGGTACATGAGGCAGTTCCCATAAGTTTGCCAATAAACCTTTGCTTTCCCGCTTTCTCAAAGCAATTCTTTTGCCATCTGTCATAAAGCAGACAGAAAGATATTCTTTTGTTCTTGGCTTTTTCTCACTTTTTACTGGATACTGCATGGGATTCCCTTTTTGATATGCCAAACACAATGTACGAAGTGGGCAGTTTTCGCACTTGGGTTCCCCATTGGGCACACATACTGTCGCCCCCAGTTCCATCAACGCCTGATTCACATCGCCGGCAATTTCTCCTGTCAGTGCGTCATTGATTTCTTCTTCCCATGCCTTTTTGGTCTGCTGAAGCATGATGTCCCTTTCATCAGCAAAGACTCTGGACATAACGCGAAGCACGTTACCATCTACTGCTGCAAAAGGCAGAGAAAAAGCAATGGATGCCACTGCACCAGCCGTATACGGCCCAATGCCTTTCAGCCGCAAAAGCGCCTTATGGTCTGCCGGCATTTTTCCATCATATTCTTCCATGACCTGTTTTGCTGCCGCCTGCATGTTTCGCACACGACTATAATATCCCAAGCCTTCCCATAACTTAAGGATCTGTTCCTCATCGGCTTCTGCCAGATGGCGAATGGTAGGTAGTTCTTTCAAAAATCTTGCGTAATAAGGCTTTACTGCCTCCACTCTCGTCTGCTGAAGCATAATTTCTGAAACCCAAATAGCATAAGGGTCTTTGGTTCTGCGCCATGGCAAATCTCTTTTATATACATGATACCACTCTGTTAAGAGAGCAAATACTGTCTGTAAATTCTGTTCCTGCATAAAACAATCCTTTCTGGAGATAAATTTCAATCTATTCTAACATATTTTCAGATAAAACAGCGGACAAACCACTAGCAGGTTCCCTTTGATTTTCTTAAGGGGAACTGCGGCTGCTACCTTCATAAGAAAATAATTCCAAGTAAAATAGAATCACTGGAATCCCGTAAGCCTCAAGAATTCCAGTGATATTCGTTTTCTTATAAAGATGCCCGATAAGGTCTGTCCGTAAAATACAGCAATTATCGTATTTTAAAACATTTCAGATAAAGAGGAATGATCATACCGCCAACGGAATTCCCCAAGGTCATGACAATAATGGAAAGCAAACAATGACCGCTCCATACACCTGCCAGAGAAAAGTAATACATGTTGGCAATGACATGTTCAAATCCACTCAGGATAAACACCATGACCGGGATAAACACCCCTACGGTACGAATGGTGGAACCAGTCTGGTTTTTAAAAATATCTACGGCAATAAACATCAGCATACCGCAAAATACTGCCAACAGGAAAATGCTCAAGAAATCATCATTAAGCTTCGTTGCCGCAATGGTCTGTACTTTTTCCGCCATACCTTCATATATGCGGCTATTCCGTACCATCCAGGCAACAATGTATGTACCAATCAGATTGCCAATCCATGTGATTGCCAGTTCAATGAGATACACCGGCTTCTGCATCGGCAGATAGCCAATTTTCCCAGTAAATAACTGCAATTGGAAGATAACAATGGTAAACAAGCCGATGGCAAAGAGGCAACTGCCCACAACAGGATTTTGCTGTGATAGATACACTGTACCGCCCATGCCAATCAATCCACCTGCAATAACCGCAGAAACCAACTGCCTTACTCGTTCCATATTGACATCTCCTCTTACCCCTGTTCCGTTACAACCACTACAAATATGTGGTAAGTATACTATATCTTGTGGTATTTTGTCAACACGAGCACAACAAATGATACAAACAGAATGGGATTTTATTCCAAACAAAATACCACAATGCCATAAAGAAAAACCCCCAAAGAACTGTTGTCTTGTTTCTTTGGAGGTTTCATATTTCAAATGCTTTCTATGATTCCATCAAAATCAGTTGAATGCAGGACCGCCGCCTTCTGTCAGGCAGCCTTCTGTTGTCTGTTCGGGAATCTGTTCCGCAGGTGCCTGCTGAGGTTCAGATGCAGCTGGTGCGCTCTGCTGTGCAGGTGCTTCCTGCTGTACTTCTTCTACGGGAGCAGGTTCACTTGTAACTGCTTCCTGAGATTCTGCGTCTTTCTGTGCTTTTGCGGCAACTTCCTGTTCCTTTGTAGATACCGCATCACCGGATGCTTTGCTGGTGTATTTTGCAAAAACAACATCATCTTCCAGACACAGTTCTGCGTTCTTGTCAATATCGTCCAGACCCAATGCGCTCAGTTCATAAACTGTACTGTCTGCCAATGTGATCTGTACCTGATATACCACATTCAGAGCAACATCTTTTTCCCCTACACCTTCTGTTTCAGCAGCTTCTTCCGGCATATAGAACCATTCTGCTGTTTCACCATTTTTCAGAACAGCATCACTTGCCAGCATATTGGCAGGATATTCTTCTTCCTCGGAAGTTTTCACAGAAATACCTGTCACATCCTGACCAATGCTGTTTTTCAGCAGAATGTCATATGCGTCTTCCGCTTCTGTACCGATGACCTGATACTGAAGTTCTGTGCTGGCTGTTTCTGCTTCTTTCTGTCCGCAGCCAGCAACTGCCATACACATTGCTGCCGCAAGAACAAGTCACCACACTCTTTTTGCTTTCATTTCATTACCTCCCTAAAGATTCCATGTGATTTCTTTACTGCAAACGATAAAGGGCTGGCTGAAATTTACCGCAATTACATTCAGCTGTAAATTTCCTTCCGGCACACTGCTGCCTTTCAAATAAAGGTGAAAACCATTGGCGTCCCCTTTTTCTGTTTTGGCGTAAAAAGTTTCGAATGTTTTGGTTTCCATGGTGTTTTCATCCTTCACAGAAACATAAATCTGTGTATCTGGTTGGATATATTTCTCATCCACAGTGCCTTTGATTTCCAGAAAAGAACCTGCTTTTTCCGCAGTCATTTCCGTGTTGGTCTGCGCCTGCGGTGCTATGATATTTTCTACCTGAGGGCATTCCACAATGGGCATGTCCGTGATAAAATCATCCAAATTTCGTTCTACTTTTTCAATAACAACTACATCCGGCTGATACTGCTCTACCTGAAGCAAATTATAAGGCACCAGTCTGGAAAAATATCCTTTTTCAAATTCTCCTGCCACAAAAGGGAGGAGGCTTTCCCCGAAAGAATCCCGATACATCAAAATGCTTCCTGTTGCGTTGGAATTTTCCGTTTCGATCCAGGAATCCATATTGTCCTTTACTTCATTGACATAGACAAAATTGGATGCAGTATCATAGAAATAATCTTCTTTCTGCACCGCTTTGGGAAAAAGCATCTCATCCAAATTGAACAGGTCCAGTAAAAACGGACAATGACAAAAAGCCCCCTTATGTAGGATAATAGAACTACATAAGGGGGTC
>PPYE01512074.1_pt1 | contig 12614 bp, 9 predicted proteins | sample 1559881 | NCBI WGS metagenome assembly PPYE01 (sample SAMN08240022, study PRJNA423297) | Human gut metagenome, whole genome shotgun sequencing project.
TCAGACCGCTTACAGCTGAGAGTGTAAAAGGCAAGAAACGCGATGAGATCAGACATGAACTGAAAGAAGAGGCAGTGAAGCTCTATGAAGAAAAAGAAGCAGAGTTCCCGGAACCGGAGCAGCTTCGTGAATTAGAGCGAGTTGTACTTCTGAAATGCATTGACAGCAAGTGGATGGATCACATTGATGATATGGAAATCCTTCGTCAGGGTATCGGACTTGCTGCTTATGGACAGAGAGATCCGGTTGTTGAATATAAAATGAGTGCATTTGATATGTTCAACGAAATGATCACATCCATTCAGGAAGATACTCTTCGTATGCTGTACCATGTACATGTAGAGCAGAAGATCGAGCGTGAACAGGTAGCTAAAGTTACCGGAACAAACAAGGATGACAGTGCCGGTCCTAAGAAACCGGTTCAGAGAAAAGAAATCAAAGTATATCCGAACGATCCCTGCCCATGTGGAAGCGGTAAGAAATACAAACAGTGCTGTGGACGTAAGAATAAGGCCTGACTCGTTTATCTCAGTTGAGAAGATTCCCATTTCTGTAAGTGGTGAGTTCATTACTACAGAGCGGGCAGTAATGATTTTGTAAACAGAACATTGTGAGCAGATCATGTCTGCTGCAAAATAAAAGGGCTGAATCATGAGGCCCTTTTATCGTGCGCAAAAACACGTTAGCGCGTTGAATTGGCAGATTGTGAATATCTGTCTGAACTGTTCAGTACATCCACAGCTATGTGATTATGATTGATGAACAGTCACATAACAATTCCATAAAGGGGGAAAAACAGTATGAAAAGAGAGTCTTTCGGCTCACGCCTTGGTTTTATCCTGGTGTCAGCAGGATGTGCCATCGGTATTGGAAACGTGTGGAAGTTTCCGTATATCTGCGGGGCATATGGAGGCGCGGCCTTTATCCTGATCTACTTATGTTTTCTGGTTATTCTCGGTATTCCGGTTCTGGTAGCAGAATTTGCGGTAGGACGGGGAAGCCACACAAGTGTTGCGAAATGTTTTGACAAACTGGCACCTGCAGGAAGCTGCTGGAAGCCATTGAAATTTATTGGTATTATTGGATGCTATATGCTGATGATGTTTTACACAACAGTAGGAGGATGGATGATCTACTATTGTGTGAAGAGTCTGCGGGGAGATTTCGTTGGAGCGACTCCGGAAGCAGTAACACAGTCTTTTTCCGATATGCTGGGAAATGCACCGACGATGATGTTATGGATGGTGATCATCTGTCTGATTGGATTTGCAGTCTGTTTCATGGGATTGCAGAATGGTATTGAAAAAATCTCCAAAGTAATGATGAGTGCACTGCTTATCATTATGGTGATCCTTGCGGTTCATTCAGTAATGATGGAAGGCGCGGGAGAAGGAATCAGCTTCTATCTGATTCCTGATTTTCAGAAGATTAAGGAAGCAGGAGTTGGTAATGTAGTATTTGCGGCATTGAGTCAGTCATTCTTTACATTATCCATTGGTATTGGTGCCATGCTGATCTTCGGAAGTTATCTGGACAAATCCAGAAGCCTTACCGGAGAGGCGGTAAGCATCACCGTACTCGATACTTTTGTTGCGCTGACAGCAGGATTTATCATTATTCCGGCGTGCTTCTCCTATGGAATCCAGCCGGATGCAGGTCCAAGCCTTATCTTTATCACTCTGCCCAATATTTTTGCAAAGATGAGCGGAGGGGCTTTGTGGGGAAGTCTGTTCTTCCTGTTTCTGACATTTGCTGCGGTTTCAACGATCATTGCTGTATTTGAGAACCTGATCGTGTTTAATATGGAACTGTTTGGCTGGAACCGTAAAAAGAGTGTTGTTGTCTGCGCAGTTCTTGTTGTGATCTTAAGCATTCCATGTGTGCTTGGATTCAATGTACTTTCCGGATTCCAGCCATTCGGAGATGGAAGCAACATTATGGATCTGGAAGACTTTATTGTTTCTAATAACCTTCTTCCTCTTGGAAGTCTTGGTTACCTTCTGTTTTGTACCAGAAAGAACGGATGGGGATGGGACAATTTCATTGCAGAGGTGAATGCCGGCACAGGCATGAAATTCCCGAAATGTCTGAAAAATTATGTTGCCTATGGAATTCCGGCGATTATCATTGTGATCTATCTGAAAGGTTACTATGATAAATTTGCAGGTCTGGGAACAGCAGCACTGGCCGGATGGATGATCGTGGCACTGGTACTGCTGGGATTCGTATTCTACTGTGCGACAGCGAAGAAGAAAGTGAAACAGTAAGCGGAGCGCAAATATCTGCCCGACCTGAGAACAATAAAAGATGTAATTATGTCTGAGAAGAAAGATTCTTTCAGACATGGTTACATCTTTTTTGTGTTATGGAATTGTTGTGTAAAGGTAGTGGATGCATTATTTTAGAGGATTGCTATAATGAGGCAGTTCTTCGCTGGGGTTGGTTTTGAACTGTTTACGGTATGCCCGGGAAAAAGTGCTGTATTCTGCGAACCCGCTTTCCTGTGCTGCTTTTGTCACAGGCATTCCATTTGAGATCAGAGTACGTGCCATAAGAAGCCGCTTGTTTACAATATAATTATGAAGGGTATAGCCGGTTTCTTGTTTGAACTTCCGCATCAGATGGTACTTGCTTACATAATATCTGGCAGAAAGCGTTTCTACAGACAGATCTTCTTTCAGATTGTGGTTGATATACTGAAGGATACTGGCAATCTGCGAGTCAAAGGTGTAGGATTTTTTATCAAAAATGTACTGCTTTTCCAGAAAGATACGGTTCAGATAAACCATAAATTGAAGAAAAAGTGACTGTGTCAGGATTTCCTTTCCATATTCATCGGATTTTGCGGAATTTTCCAGTTCAAACAGGATGTCTTTCATCTTTTCCTGAAGAGCAGAATTCAGACGTACCAGATTATAGCTTCGGTCATTTGCTTTCTGGAAGCATTTCAGCAGTTCCTGCCAGGGAATATCGTTTTGGATCCAGAGAATAAAACGTTCATATGGAACAGATGGATCAATCTCCGGGCGGTGGATGGCATGGCGGTTTACCAGAAGAATGTCACATGGTTTCAGTTGATAAGCTTTTCCTTCTATATGATAAGCAGCCTTGCCGGAGATGAAGATAACTACCTTGTGAAAATCATGATAATGGTAAGAGAATTCCTTTCTGGTCTGGTCTTTAAGATGAAAAAGTCGGAATTGTTCGTTCAGGTATCCTGTTTTTTCTGTCTGATAGAACTGTTCTGATAATAACATATCTGCCTCCGATATCTGCAATGATTATTTAATCGAATCAAGCAAGTCCCCTGTGGAGATTGTGAAAAGAAATAAGCAGTGGAAAGCAATAAGCGGAGGGAAAAGTTTGATTCATGGTATAATCATATCATTTAATGCGCAAATGTACAATTATTACTAAGAATGTAACAAATAGTAACGAATATATTTTATAATTTCTGAGAAAATATGCTACAAAGATATTGACATTATTACACGATAATAGTATCATGCAATTACAAAGTAATCGTAAAAACTTTGTAACTATTTCGAAATAGGGTAAAGAAATAGAAAACTGAACAGAGAGGAGTGATGCTGCTGTAAGGCTGTTATATCAGAGAACTGATATAATGGTCTTTTTTGTAATACCTACAGAGCATTTTTTGCAATGTTTTAAGCATTTTACTCTATATACATGGTAAAAACAATAAAATATAATGAATATAAAGTCAGGATGTGATATGAGAAAATTACCTGACACAAAATTTAATCAGACAAGTGGCGAAGTGAGTTGGAAAGATTGCCCGACAATTGATTATCGATGCAGATACAAAAGTGGGAAGTATCCGGGATTATAAATCAGAAGGAGAGATATGGTTATGGCAAATACAATTATTATGAGTAAATATCAGGGACTTGGAAACGATTATCTGATTCTTGATCCGAAGAAAAATCAGGTACAGCTTCAGGGAAAGAAGATTGCACTTCTCTGCCAGAGAGGATTTGGGCTTGGCGCTGACGGTGTGCTCTATGGACCGGTAGAAATTGATGGAAAATTGGGTGTGCGTATTTTTAATGCAGACGGAAGTGAATCTGCCATCAGTGGAAACGGCGTGCGTATTTTTGCCAAATATCTGAGGGATAATGGATATATTACTGAGAAAAAATTTGACATTGAAACTATGTCAGGCACGATTCATGTGGAATGCCTGAACAGCCGGGCAACGGAATTTAAAGTAAACATAGGAAAACCATCTTTTATCTCCAGCGATATCCCTGTTTCCGGTGAAGTTCGTGAAGTAATTAAGGAGAATTTCGTATTCCATGGAAAAGAATACAAGGCTACCTGCCTGACAGTTGGTAATCCACACTGCATTATTTTTACAGACAATGTAAGTGCAGAAGCTGTAAAGAATCTGGGACCTTATGTGGAAAATGCAGATGAATTTCCGGAGAGAATGAACCTGCAGATCTGCCGTCAGGTCGACAAGGGAAATCTGGAGATTGAAATCTGGGAAAGAGGCTCCGGATATACAAAGGCTTCCGGAACAGGAAGCTGTGCGGCGGCAGCGGCAGCCTATAAGCTGGGGCTGGTAGAATCCCGTATTAATGTAAATCAGCCAGGCGGAATGATACAGATCGATATGGAAGAGGACGGAACCATCTATATGACAGGAACAGTGGGATATATTGCAGATATAAGTGTTGCAGAGAGCTTCTTCTCATAAATTACACAGACTTTATGCGTAATTCAGTGTAAAGTATGATTACCCACAGTGTGAAATGATTGTTATGATAAATGATCATTTCACGCTGTGGGTAATTCTTTGTTTGTAATTTGCTTAAAGATATGGTATTATTTTAAACGAATTATTTACTAGGACTGCTATAATCTATAGCAATTCAGTCGGTTATCCACAGGGAGTCCGACAGAGAATATTTATAATAAGAAAGTGGGTGAAGCTGTGGTTGAATTAGACCAGTTCAAGAGCATTCTTGCGACTTATACAGAACCATTAGTGGAAGTGAGGGATTCACTTTGACCTGGCTAACAAAGAGCAGAAGGTCGAAGAATTAGAGCGCGAAATGGAAGCGCCTGATTTCTGGGATGATGCAGAAGTCTCCCAGAAGAAAATGAAAGAATTAAAAGACATGAAAGATGACATGGAGACCTATCAGAATCTGGTTACACAGATGGAAGATATGGAAACCATGATCGAGATGGGATATGAGGAGAACGATCCTGCACTGATTCCTGAGATTCAGGAAATGCTGGATGAGTTTCAGAAGGATTTTGACAATATCCGTATCAAGACACTTCTTTCCGGAGAATATGACAGTGAGAATGCTATCATTAAGCTGAATGCAGGTGCAGGCGGAACAGAGGCCTGTGACTGGTGCGGTATGCTTTACCGTATGTACAGCCGCTGGGCAGATAAGAAAGGATTTACCCTGGAAGTGCTGGATTATCTGGACGGCGATGAGGCAGGTATCAAATCTGTTACTTTCCAGGTAAACGGAACAAATGCTTACGGTTATCTGAAATCAGAGAAGGGAGTTCACCGTCTGGTGCGTATTTCTCCTTTCAATGCAGCAGGTAAACGACAGACATCTTTTGTATCCTGTGATGTTATGCCGGATATCAAGAAGGATCTGGATGTAGAGATTAATGACGATGAGATCCGTATTGATACTTATCGAAGCAGTGGCGCCGGCGGTCAGCATATCAACAAGACATCATCTGCCATCCGTATCACACATTATCCTACCGGAATCGTGGTACAGTGTCAGAATGAACGTTCTCAGCACATGAATAAAGATAAAGCCATGCAGATGCTGAAAGCCAAGCTGTATCTTCTCAAGCAGCAGGAGGCAGAGGAAAAACTCTCCGGTATCCGCGGTGAGGTGACAGATATCGGATGGGGAAATCAGATTCGTTCTTATGTTATGCAGCCATATACCATGGTAAAGGATCATCGTACAAACGAGGAGACCGGAAATGTGGATGCAGTACTTGACGGAGGAATTGACATTTTCATCAATGCATATCTGAAATGGATCGCACTGAAGAAATAAAAGAATAAAAAAGGCTGTCTGAAATCAGGACAGCCTTTTTCGTGTGTGCGCCATAATGATTCTGCAGAATATATTTCTTGCGTATTTTTGTGTGGTGTGATAATATATCCAGTGTGTAAAAACAAATGTCTTTAAAGAACGGACAGGTAAATTGATATGCAGAAACCAGTAACAGAGAAAAAGAAATATTTTGTAGTGAGGGAACGAGCAGTTCCGGAAGTCCTGCTGAAGGTGGTGGAGGCAAAGAAGCTTCTGGACTCCGGCAAAGTGGACACTGTACAGGATGCAGCAGAGCGCACAGGAATCAGCAGAAGCTCTTTCTACAAATACAAAGATGATATTTTTCCATTTCATGAAGAGACAAGGGGAAAGACGATCACCTTTATTATCCAGATGGACGATGAACCGGGGCTTTTGTCGGTTGTCCTGCAGACGATTGCACGGTTTCATGGAAACATTCTCACCATTCATCAGAGTATTCCTATCAATGGGATTGCCACACTTACTCTGAGTGTGGACATTCTTCCGGGCGAGGGGGATGCAGAAGCAATGGTAGAGACGATTGAACAGAATGAAGGAATTCATTATCTGAAAATATTAGGCAGGGAGTAAAAGAAAATGATCAATGTAGCAATTTTAGGATATGGCACAGTTGGAAGCGGTGTATTTGAAGTATTAAATGAAAATAAAGAGAGCATTTCCAGACGTGCCGGACAGGAACTTCATGTAAAATATGTTCTGGATCTTCGTGATTTTCCGGGACAGCCGGTAGAGAAGGTTCTGGTCCATGATTATGAACAGATCGTCAGTGATCCGGAAGTAGATATTGTAGTAGAGGTTATGGGCGGTGTGGAGCCTGCTTATACTTTTGTAAAGAAGGCACTTCTGGCAGGAAAGAATGTCTGCACTTCCAATAAGGCTCTGGTTGCAAAGCATGGCCGCGAGCTGATGGATATTGCAAAGGAAAAGAGCATTAACTTCTTATTTGAAGCAAGCTGTGGTGGCGGAATCCCGATCATTCGTGTCATCAATTCTTCCCTTACAGGAGATGAGATTGACGAAGTGACAGGTATTCTGAACGGAACTACCAATTACATGCTTTATAAGATGAGCACAGAAGGCTGTGAATTTGACACTGTATTAAAGGAAGCACAGCAGAAGGGTTATGCAGAGGCAGATCCTACCGCCGACGTGGAAGGATACGATGCATGCCGTAAGATCGCAATCCTTTCCTCTCTTGCTTATGAGAGATATTTTGATTTTGAAGATATTTATACAGAGGGAATTACAAAGATCACACCTGAAGATATGGAGTATGCTGCGAAGCTTGGCAGAACCATCAAACTTCTTGGAACCAGCCGCAGACTGGCAGACGGAACCTGTTATGCAATGGTAGCACCGTTTATGCTCGGCCAGAACAGCCCTCTTTACAGTGTAAATGATGTGTTTAATGCAGTATTTGTACATGGAAATATGCTTGGAGATGCCATGTTCTATGGAAGCGGTGCAGGTAAACTGCCTACAGCAAGTGCTGTAGTTGGTGATATTGTGGATGCTGCAAAACATCTCCATGTTAACATTGTGACAAACTGGAACAGCACTCCGGCAGTACTGAAACCACTGGATGAAGTGACAGGAAGATTTTTTGTGAGAATTAAAAAAGAAGCAGCAGAAGAAGCGAAGAAGGTATTTGGTGATGTTGAGATCATCAGCCTGGGACAGCTTCCACAGGAATGTGCGTTTATCACTGATGAAATGACACAGGGAGTATTTGAAGAGAAACTGGCTCAGATCGGAGATCAGGTACTTGCAAAGATTCGAGTTAAAGATTGATAAACTGACAGATTTCGTGTATCATATAGTGTGCCTGATAAGGTGGACACTGATACAATACTTCAGATAAATATTTGTACAGTGATTACTGTAAACAGAACAGGAAAGGGAAGATATGAGAATCTTCTCTTTCCTGTAAACTTATTATGGAGGAAGTAAAACAATGTTGATTGTCAAGAAATTTGGCGGTACATCGGTTGCAAATAAAGAACGTATCTTTAATGTTGCCAACCGCTGTATAGAAGAGTACAGAAAAGGAAATGACGTGGTTGTCGTTCTGTCCGCAATGGGGAAATATACGGATGAACTGATCACTATGGCAAGGGATGTCAATGAGAAACCGCCGAAAAGAGAGATGGATATGCTCTTTACCATCGGAGAACAGATGTCTGTTGCACTGATGGCAATGGCGATGGATAAACTGGGAGTTCCTGCGGTTTCCCTGAATGCTTTTCAGGTTTCCATGCATACGACAAGCAGTCATGGAAATGCACGTTTAAAAAGAATTGATACAGAGCGTATCAGAAGAGAGCTGGACAGCAAAAAGATTGTAATAGTTACCGGCTTCCAGGGAGTTGACAAGTATGATGATTATACGACTCTTGGAAGAGGCGGTTCTGACACAACAGCGGTTGCTCTTGCGGCTGCTCTTCATGCAGATGCCTGTGAAATCTATACAGATGTAGATGGTGTTTATACAGCAGATCCGCGTAAGGTTCCGAAAGCAAGAAAGCTCAAAGAGATCACTTACGATGAAATGCTTGACCTTGCGACTCTCGGGGCAGGTGTGCTTCACAACCGTTCTGTGGAGATGGCGAAGAAATATGGCGTGCCGCTTGTGGTACGTTCAAGTTTAAACAACAGTGAAGGAACTGTGGTAAAGGAGGAAGTTACAGTGGAGAGAATGTTGATCAGCGGTGTTGCGCTGGATACAGATGCAGTGAGAATTGCGGTAATCGGATTAAAGGATGAGCCGGGTGTAGCTTTTAAATTATTTGATACCCTTGCGAAGAAGAATATTAATGTAGATGTGATCCTGCAGTCTATCGGACGTGCGGGCAGAAAGGATATTTCTTTCACAGTCGATGGAAATGATCTGGATGATGCAGTTGCAGTTCTGGATGCAAATCAGGCAAGACTTGGATTTGCAGAGCTTCATTCTGAGAGAAATATTGCGAAGCTTTCCATCGTAGGTGCAGGAATGATGAGTAATCCCGGAGTAGCTGCAAAGATGTTTGAGAGCCTCTATAATGAGGGCGTAAACATCAACATGATCTCTACATCCGAGATTCGTGTGACAGTTCTGATCAATGAAAAGGACGGCGTGCGCGCAATGAATGCAGTACATGATGCCTTTGGTCTGGCAGACTGATTTAGGAGAATTACATGACATCGAGACGTGAATTAAAAAACTATGCGAAGCAGGCCATGTCAGGAAAATATGGGATACTGATTCTGGCATTTGTTGCAGTTCAGGCGCTGGCCCTGATCAGCAGCATGATATCCTCGGCTTTATTTCCGGGAGAGGAAACAATTGATATTGTGCTGTCGTATGCATTTACATTTATTCTGACTCTGCTGATCAATGTGGTAGCGGCAGGTATGAATTATATGTATCTGAATATTGCCAGAGGGAAAGTATATTCATTAAATGACCTGTTTTATTTTTACAGACATCATCCGGACAGAGTGATCGTTGCCGGATTTTTTATGGCAGTACTGAATCTGCTTACCATGCTGCCCTATACGATTTACAGTAATGCGAATCTTCCGGGTGAAGATGCTTCTGTGGAGGTGCTGATCACCTGGCTGTATACAGGTGTTGTTCTGATGATCGTTGGAATGATTGTTTATCAGATTCTGGTCATTCCTCTGGAGATGACTTATTATATTCTGGCAGATAAGCCGGAATTGAAAAGTACAGAGGCTATGAAAGAGAGTCTGGAGATGATGCATGGAAACTTCGGAAGATATCTGATGCTTAAGATAAGCTTTATCCCACTGATGTTTCTTTCTGTTTTTACATTCTATATTGCACTTTTGTGGATATTTCCATATATGGCCATGACAGAAGTAATGTTCTATCGTGATCTGACAGGGGAGCTTAAAGTGCAGAAAGAGGAAGAAGAACGTGTGGCACGAGACTATGTGAATCCCATGTTTGACAGCTATTCACAGAACGAACAGCCACAGGAAGATCAGACGCATCCGCAGCAGTTCTGGAGTGTGACAGGTGATTCATCAGTGGCTTCGGATGAGAACAAAGAAGTGCAGAATAATGCAGCAAGTGAGAATACCCAGGATAGTTTGTATGGTTCTGTGGAAAATAATAGAACGACACAGGATAACCCATATGATTCTTCAGAGAGTAAAGAAGTACAGGACAGCCTGCAGAGTCAGACAATTCCGGAAGAGGAAGAAGATAACGAACCAAAACCATGGGATGAATACTTCAATAGCTTGAAATAAAATCATAATATGAAAGACCTTTAACTGACACAATGTAAAAATGTTGATAAAGGTCTTTTTTATTTTTATTAATTTGGTTTTACTGAATTTTCTCATTTATAATGGTGGAAAAAGCTTATACGTAAATGGTATAATAGGAATAATTGCTGGTAGCATAAATATATTTGAGGAAGGTTTTTACAATTATGAACACAAATGAAATCAGTGGAAAACGTCAGATGGAGTTTCTGGCGGAGTTTGATTATATCAGAGAGGCAGGAACTGTAGGAGAGGAAAAAGCAGCAACGATTATTCAGGAAACATTGAATAGTTTTGGTGTGGAGAACCATCTGGAAGAGTTTTGTTTTGAAACTTTTCAGGTAAAAAAGGCGAAGCTTACGATAACGGAACCATATGCAAAAGAATACATCGTAACCGGATATGGAAGATGTGCCAATACAGATGAGAATGGACGGAATGAATCTTTTTTGTATGTGGAGAATGCTGATGAGATCAGCCTCGCAAATGCCAGAGGAAAAATTGTTATGGTAAATGACCCGGTAAGAAAGGAACTGTACCAGAAACTGGTGAAAGCAGGTGTAGCCGGTTTTATCAGTATTGCCGGTTCCCCATTGGACGAGGGCGTAGATTTGACACCGCGTGCATACAGCTTACCGAAGAATCTGCCAGGTGAAGAGAAAAAAGCAGCCGGGATAGAAGCGGCAAATTACGATAACAGAATTCCGGGTGTAAGCATTCATTATAAAGATGCTGTCGAACTAGTGACAAGAGGGGCAGCTAAGGCTTGCCTGTCCGTAGAACAGGAGACAGTGGCACGTACATCCCGAAATGTAGTGGCACGAATCAAAGGAATAGATAAAGCAGAGGAGATCCTGACTCTTACTGCACACTATGATTCCGTACCAGAGGGTCCTGGTGCTTACGATAACATGTCTGGTGCCGCGATCATCATGGAACTTTGCAGATATTTCAAAGAACACAGACCACGCAGAACAATGGAATTCGTATGGTTTGGTGCAGAAGAGAAAGGTCTGCTTGGAAGTCAGAACTATATTAAAGAACATGAGTCAGAATTGCAGGCTCATCGTTTCAATATGAATGTAGACCTTGCGGGACAGCTTGTGGGCGGAACGGTTGTAGGAGTGACAGGTGATGCGTCAATCTGCAATATGATCACATATATGGCTCATGAGACAGGAATCGGCATGTCTACAAAGAATCAGATCTGGGGAAGCGATTCTAACACCTTTGCGTGGAAAGGTATTCCGGCTATGACATTAAACAGGGATGGATTTGGCATGCATACACGTCATGATACCATTGCACTTCTGTCGGACTGGTCGTTGGAGAGAAGCGCGATCTTACTGGGATATATCGCGGACAGACTGGGAAACATCGAAATTTTTCCGTTTGAACGGAAAGTGCCGGAAGAGTTTATCAGACAGCTGGATGAATATTTTGGCTAATGTTATTCCGGCAGTATGTATCATATTGGCAGAATCAATCCCACACTTGACAAATGAACGCCAGATTGATACCCTATCACAAGAGCGTTTTTTATGCTATAGAAGAAAAACAATGTGGATGCAAGGGTCAGTTACACGCATCTGCATTCTGAAAAGCAACAAGAGGAGATAAAAAATTAATGGATATTATTCAGGTAATCACACAGGAATTGAAAGTGGAGAAATGGCAGGTAGAAGCCGCAGTCAAATTAATTGACGAAGGCAACACCATCCCATTCATTTCCCGATACAGAAAAGAAGCAACAGGTTCCCTTAATGATGAGCAGCTTCGTACACTCTTTGAGAGACTGACGTATCTGAGAAATCTGGAAGATAAGAAGAATCAGGTATTAAAGAGCATCGAAGACCAGGGCAAGCTGACTGAGGAACTGAAGAAACAGATTCTGGATGCCCAGACACTGGTTGTAGTAGAGGACTTATACAGACCATATCGCCCGAAACGTCGTACCCGTGCGACAATTGCCAAAGAGAAAGGGCTGGAACCACTGGTAGATATCATTCTTCTGCAGATGACAGACAAGCCGGTAGAAGAGGAAGCCAGGGCGTATGTCTCCGAAGAAAAGGGTGTTAAGAATGTTGCAGAAGCATTGAACGGAGCTAAAGATATTATTGCAGAGCGTATTTCCGATGAAGCAGACTATCGTATCTACATCCGTAACCTGACAACAAAGAACGGAAGTATTTCTTCCACAGCAAAGAATGCGGAAACTCAGTC
>PPYE01000968.1_pt1 | contig 12607 bp, 10 predicted proteins | sample 1559881 | NCBI WGS metagenome assembly PPYE01 (sample SAMN08240022, study PRJNA423297) | Human gut metagenome, whole genome shotgun sequencing project.
GAATAATTATTATTATATATAGTACCATAGAAAAGAAGACCTGGCAACAGAAGTTTTACAGGTCTTCTAAATTAATCCCACGTGGAATCTCCATATGTTTTAATGTGATTTCATAAATGTGTTCAGTGTCGCCGCGTTTCATGGCGTCTAAAATTGCCATATGCTCCTGATAAGTGTCTTCCATACGCCCCTTGTGGGACAGGGAAAGAGCTGCCAGCCTTCTCATCCGATACATAAAGGCTGCAAAAACAGAAGCAAATTGCTTATTATCCAGATATTCAATGATCCTGGTGTGAAATTGAAAATCATATTCGCAGAATTCTTCAATTGATTTCGTTGTATCCAGAATTTCTTTTAAACATTCCATAAGAAAATCAAGTTCATGGAAAAGTTTCTTTGCACTCCGACTGTGGTAAGCCTGCGTAATCTGGAAGGTACAGTAACATTCCAGGGCAGAACGAATCTGAAATGTTTCATCAACATCCTGTTTTGTCAGTTGGTGGAGCGTAAAGCCCTTGCTGGGGATGATATCAATATAACCTTCCTGTGCAAGTCTGTGGATCGCATCTCGGAACGGGGTGCGGGAAATGCCAAGCTCTTTAGAAAGTTTTGTCTCGGAATAGATTTCCTGATAGGATAATTGATCGGTGAGGATCATATGTTGTAAATGACGGTATGCCTGTTCGTTTAATGGTATCATATGCAAACTCCTTAACATTGCTCGGATAAATATTTTTTTAACAAAAATCCTGTAAAAACAATAGAAAAATAAAGTGTTTTTACAAGAATATCATACAATAAACAAGAAAAACGGTCAATATCACGTTGATAAAAGAAATGAAAAAAATTGTATATTGTGTTAAGAAAATAACGAATAGGATGATATAGATATATCAATTTTGCACAAAAATAATGGGTGAATTATGTAGAAAATGGAGAAAGAGAAACAACCTATTGACCGGTATACCGGTGTGTAGTAAAGTGAAGTTAGAAAACGAAATAATGAACGGATTATTTCAGAAACAAACAGAAACAAACAATTTCAAAAGAAAGGAAGTAAGAAGTATGAAAGTAGGATTTATCGGACTTGGAATTATGGGAAGACCAATGGCAAAAAACATGGTAAAAGCAGGTGTTGATCTTGTTGTAACAGATTTAAACAAAGAAGCGGTTGCTGATGTAGTCGCAGCAGGAGCAACCGAAGGAACTTACGCAGAAATCGGAGCTGCCTGTGATGTTGTGTTCGTTATTGTTCCAAGCGGAGATATTGTAAAGTCTATTTTGTTTGATGAGAACGGAGTTGCATCCACCTTGAAAGAAGGAAGCATTGTGTGTGATATGAGCTCTGTTACACCGGTTGAATCCAAAGAATGCTATGCAAGACTGAAAGAGCAGGGAGTTGGTTTTGTAGATGCGCCGGTATCCGGCGGCGAACCTGGGGCTATTGCAGGAACACTTGCAATTATGGCAGGCGGCGATGAGAAAGACTTTCATGCTCTGAAAGAATATTTTGATATTCTGGGATCTTCTGCGTTGTTGATCGGTGAATCCGGAAGTGGAAGTGTGACAAAGCTTGCAAATCAGATTATCGTGAACAACACAATCGCAGTCGTATCAGAAGCATTTGTACTGGCAGCAAAAGCAGGAGCAGATCCGCAGAAGGTATATGAGGCAATCCGTGGAGGTCTTGCGGGAAGTGCAGTGCTTGACGCGAAGATTCCGATGATTGTAGAGCGTAATTTCAAACCGGGCGGACCAATCCGTATCAATCACAAAGATATTAAAAATGTAGTGAATACTGCACATGCGATTGATGTTCCGATTCCTTATACTGCTCAGCTTTATGAAATTCTTCAGACACTTAAGATTCATGGACATATGAATGATGACCACGGCGGAATCGTACAATACTTTGAGAAACTGGCAGACGTAGAAGTGAAAAAATTTGACTAGGCAGAAGGAAGAGACAAGGAGGATGCAGATATGGCAATCAGTGCAGAGATATTAACATCTTTTCAGAAAATTGATGAAGCGTACATCGATAGCCTTCTGAAAAAAGAGATAGAGGCAAATAATAAGAAGATTGTTGTACTGGATGATGATCCGACAGGAGTTCAGACGGTTCATGACATTTCCGTGTACACAAACTGGGACAAAGACAGTATCCGTCAGGGGTTTGAAGAGGAGAACAACCTGTTCTATGTGTTGACAAATTCCCGCGGATTTACAGAAGATCAGACAACAAAAGCACACCATGAGATCGCGGAAGTCGTAGATGAAGTGGCAAGAGAGACAGGAAAAGAATATATCTTTATCAGCAGAAGCGACAGCACGCTGCGTGGGCATTATCCGTTAGAAACGCAGCTTTTAAAAGCGGATTATGAGAAAAATACAGGAAAGACGATCGATGGGGAAATTATGTGTCCATTTTTTAAAGAGGGCGGAAGATTTACCATTGACAACGTACACTATGTAAAATACGGTGAAGAACTGGTTCCTGCAAATGAGACAGAATTTGCAAAAGATAAGACCTTTGGGTATACCGCATATACTATGCCGGAATATATTGAAGAGAAGACAAAGAGAGAATATAAGGCAGCAGATGTAACCTGCATCTCTCTGGAAGATATTCATAATATGGATATTGACAAAATTGAGGCACAGTTGATGGAAGTTACAGGTTTCAATAAAGTCATTGTCAACGCAGTCGATTACGCAGATGTTAAAGTATTCTGTACCGCACTTTACCGTGCAATGGCAAAAGGAAAAGTATTTATGTTCCGTACTGCTGCTGCAATCGTAAAGGTGATGGGAGCAGTCACAGACCAGCCGCTTCTTACAAGAGAACAGATGGTAGTTAAGGAAACAACAAACGGCGGAATTGTTGTGGTGGGTTCTCATACGGAGAAGACAACAAAGCAGGTGGAATGTTTAAAAGAGTTGAAAGATATTGAATTTATTGAGCTGGATGCAACATTGGTCAAAGATGACGATGCCTTTGAGGCAGAAGTATCAAGATGCCTTGCCAGAGAGGAAGAATGTATCAGGGCGGGAAAAACGGTATGCTGCTATACAACACGTGCTCTGATTACAGCAGATACAGGAGATAAGGAGGATGAACTCCGCCTGTCAGTTAAAATCTCTGATGCAGTGCAGTCATTGGTTGGAAGACTTAGCATTACACCAAGTTTTGTTATTGCAAAAGGCGGAATTACATCCAGTGATGTGGGAACAAAAGCGCTGGAAGTAAAGAAAGCAAATGTATTAGGACAGATCAAACCGGGAATTCCGGTATGGCAGACGGGAGAAGAAAGTAAATTCCCACTGACGCCATATGTGATCTTCCCGGGAAATGTGGGAGAAATCTCTACATTGAAAGAGGCAGTAGAAGTTCTTGTGAACAAATAATAACATTTTTATTGTGTGATTAGTGTAAAAAGATTGATAAAAATAGATTATATTGACAAAAACAAACAAATGGAGTACAATACGAACATAAACGAACATGATATACGTGCGAAAGGAGCAAAGAGATTATGCAGCAGTGTGTTGTGATAGCAGATGATCTGACAGGGGCAAATGCCACTGGTGTACTTCTGAAAAAAATGAATTATAAGGCATACACTGTTATGAATGCCGAGCGAATTGAACTTTCTACATTAGCAGATTGTGACTGTGTGTTGTATCCGACGGATAGTCGAGGGGTAGATGCACAGATTGCATATAACCGTGTACATAATGTATGTAATCTTTTGAAAAATGATGAAGTGAAGGTGTACGCTAAGCGAATTGACAGTACATTAAGGGGAAATCTGGGAAGTGAGACGGATGCCATGCTGGACTGTCTGGGAGAAGACTATGTAGCAATTGTAGCGCCTTGCTTCCCGTCCTCCGGAAGAATTGTGATTGGCGGATATATGCTGGTAGATGGAATTCCGCTTCATAAGACGAATATTGCAATTGATCCGAAGACGCCGGTGAAGGTGTCGGAGGTGGAAGTATTATTCCGGGAGCAGAGTAAATACAAAGTATCTTCTATTTATATGAAAGATCTGATGTACGGAAAACATTATCTTGCCAATCTTATGAAGGATTGTGTGAAAGCCGGAAGCAGAATTATTACATTAGACTGTGTGACACAGGAAGATTTAGATCTCATCGCAGACGCGGTGATCACAAGCGGATTGAAAGTTGTTGCAGTGGACCCGGGGGTCTTTACGGCAACTTTGTCGAGAAAGCAGATTATGCCTGCGCAGAAAAAAGAAAAGAATAAGATTCTGGCGGTCGTAGGAAGCGTAAATCCAAACACAACGGTACAGATGGAAGAATTATGGCTGTCCCAGAGAACACATAATGTGTTTGTTAAAACAAGGGAGCTTCTGGAGGGCGACGAGAGAAGAGAACAGGAAATTGCCCGTGTGACGAAAGAGATCTTAGATGAATGTGACAGAAATGTCATATCTACAGTAACCGGAGATGGTATTTATCCGGAAAACCGGATTGATTTCACACCTTATATGGAACGGTATCAGTGCTCACTTGATGAAGTGACAGGAAAGATCAACCGTGCATTTGCGGAGATTACTTACCGGATCTTTAAGGCGGAACCGACATTTCGCGGTCTTTATACAAGCGGCGGTGATGTGACGGTTGCAGTGTGTCAGAAGTTTGAAACTGCAGGATTAAGCCTGATGGATGAGGTGCTTCCGCTGGCAGCATACGGACAGTTCTTGAAGGGACAGTTTGAAGGCGTTCATATCATTACCAAGGGTGGAAGCCAGGGCGGAAGAGACGCGATCAACCGCTGCATTACTTATTTAAAAGAAAAATTATACATTTAATCTATAGTTATCAAGAAAGGATGAGACATTATGAAAAAACCATTAATCGCAGTACCTATTGGAGATCCGGCAGGAGTCGGACCGGAGATTGTAGCAAAATCTGTTGCATCTGAGGAAGTGTTTGAGGCGGCGGATTGTGTAATCGTTGGAGATAAGACGATTATTGAGAATGCAATCAAGATTGTCGGTGTAGATTTGACTGTCCATGTGATCTCAGAGGCAGAAGAGGGAGATTACCGTAAGGGAATCTTGAACCTCATTGATCTTGGCAATGTTGACATGGCCAAATTTGAATTTGGCAAAGTCAATGGAATGTGCGGTAAAGCCGCATATGAATATATTGCAAAGTGTATTGAGCTTGCCAATGAAGGCAAAGTAGATGCTGTTGCAACGACACCGATCAACAAAGAATCCTTACGTGCGGGAGGTATCAACTACATTGGGCACACGGAGATCTTCGGAGCGCTTACGGGGACAGAAGATCCGTTGACGATGTTTGAGACGAACGGAATGCGCGTGTTCTTCCTGACAAGACATGTGTCTTTAAGAGAAATGCTGGACATGATCACGAAAGACAGAATTATTGATTATGTGAAGCGTTGTATGAAAGCTCTTGAGAAACTTGGTGTGACAGACGGAACAATGGCGATTGCCGGATTGAATCCTCACAGCGGCGAGCATGGGCTTTTTGGATGGGAAGAAGTCAATGAAATTATGCCGGCTATCGAGGAGCTTCAGGCAGAAGGATATCAGGTTGTAGGGCCGATTGGGGCGGATTCCGTGTTCCATCAGGCAGCGCAGGGCAGATATAATAGTGTATTATCGCTGTATCATGATCAGGGACACATCGCAACGAAAACGCTGGACTTTGAGAAGACCATTGCGATTACAAATGGAATGCCGATCTTACGGACTTCCGTAGATCACGGAACGGCATTCGACATTGCGGGAAAAGGAATCGTAAGTGCAGTCAGCATGATCGAAGCTATTTTACTGGCGGCAAAATATGCACCAAACTTTATAAAATAGTAAAAAAAAGGAAAAAGAGGAGGTCTACTATGGTAAACGGGCTTAGTGGAGAGAGAATGTTAATTGGTCTGGCAATTGGTATTGCAGTCCTGATATTCTTGGTATTGAAAACAAAGGTACAGGCATTTCTGGCATTGATCATCTGTACAGTGATTGTTGGAGTTGTCGGCGGTATGCCGTTACTCAACACAACGATTGAAGTGGATGGCGTTGAGAAGACGTTTGGTATTATCAATTCGATCACATCAGGGTTTGGTGGAACACTTGGAAGTATCGGTATTATCATCGGTTTCGGTGTTATGATGGGACAGATCTTTGAAGTGACCGGAGCAGCAAAGAGAATGGCTTATACATTCTTGAAACTGTTTGGTAAGAAGAGAGAAGAGGAAGCTCTGGCGCTGACAGGATTCCTTGTATCTATTCCGATTTTCTGTGATTCTGGATTCGTAGTGCTTGCGCCGATCGCAAAGGCTATCTCCAGAGCAACTAAGAAGTCTTTCATCGGACTTGGTGTGGCACTGGCAGCAGGACTTGTTATTACACACTCCTTAGTACCGCCAACACCTGGCCCGCTTGGAGTCTGTGGTATCTTTGGAATTGATGTAGGAAGCTTTATTCTTTTGACAATTATTCTTGCACTTCCAATGACAATTGCATGTATCGCATATTCAAGACTGTACTTATCAAAGAAATATTATCGCATTCCGAACGAGGATGGAGAGGTTGTAGAAGCTCCATATCGTGAGCCGGATTACGACGGAGCATTTGCAATGGATATGAGTGGTGTGCCGGGAGCGTTAGAATCCTTTATGCCATTATTAGTTCCAATCGTATTAATCCTGATCAACACCGTTGCAACGGCAGTCGGCGCAACAACAGGTATCATGGAAATCCTGATCTTCCTTGGACAGCCAATCGTTGCAGTTGGTATCGGTCTTTTAGTAGCAATCTTCACACTTGGAAGAAAGTTAGACAGACACACATGTCTTAGCGAAATGGAAAAAGGTATGATGTCTGCAGGTATCATCATGCTGGTTACTGGTGGAGGCGGAGCTCTTGGACAGATTATTAAAGATTCCGGTCTTGGTAACTTCATGGCAGAAGGTCTTGCACAGACAGCAATTCCGATCGTTGTTCTTCCGTTACTGATCTCTACAGCAATGCGTTTCATTCAGGGTTCCGGAACAGTTGCAATGACAACAGCAGCAAGTATTTCTGCACCGATCATCATTGCATCAGGAGCAAGTCCGCTTCTTGGAGCAATTGCATGTTGTGTAGGTTCTCTGTTCTTTGGATACTTCAACGACAGCTACTTCTGGGTGGTAAACAGAACTCTTGGAGTAAGCGAGGCGAAAGATCAGTTGAGAGTATGGTCTGTGACATCTACGATTGCATGGGCAGTGGGTGTTGTAGAAGTTCTGGTATTGAATATCTTCATGTAATAAGATAGTATTATATACAGTGGGAAGTTTTCCCACTGTATATTTTTTTGATAGAGGTGAAAATATGCTGGCGGCAGAAAGACAGTCCAAGATTATAGAAATGACGGAGAGAAAAGGAAGCGTTCAGGTTGAAGAGCTGGCGTCTGAATTAAAGGTTAGTGCAATGACGATACGAAGAGATCTGGTGAAGCTTCAGGAAGAAGGGAAGCTGGAGCGTTGTCATGGCGGAGCGGTGGCAAAGCAGGAAGAAAACTATGCACAAAAACAGACAAGCAATAAGAATGAGAAGGAAAAGATTGCCGGAATGTGTGCTTCGTTTGTATCAGAAGGAGATATTATTTTTCTGGATGCGGGGACAACTACTTATGAGATCGCCAAGAGAATTAAAGGGATTAAGAATACGCTCATTGTTACCAATGATCTTGAGATTGCAAGATTGTTGGAAGACGGAGAGCCGGAACTGTTTATCTGCGGAGGAAGAGTACAGAAGTCCACGGGAAGTATGTTTGGCAGATATGCAGCAGAGATGCTGGCAGATTTCAAATTTGATCTGGGATTTTTCGGAGCGGCGTCTATCAACGATGCCTTTGAAGTTACGACACCGACGATTGAGAAGATGAGAGTAAAACGAGAGACGCCAAAACAATGCAGAAAAGCTTATCTTGCAGTAGATCATTCGAAGTTCGAGAAGCAGGCAATGGCAAAGGTAAATTGTCTGGGGGATTATACCGGAGTAGTGACAGATCAGAAATTCACGGAAAAAGACCGGAAGCTTCTTAATGAAATGGGAGCTGTGATCATTGAAGTTTAAGCTTGTGAGCGGGTTTTTCTTGTGTTAGAATAAAAGATAACGCTGAAGAAGAAAAAGGTTTACAGATTTTGAGGAGGAAAGACATGAAGAAAATCATAGATTTGATCGAGCAGGAGATGGGGATGGCATTTGAGAAGGCAGGATATGACCGTTCTTATGCAAGAGTGACTATTTCGAATCGTCCGGACCTGTGTGAATACCAGTGTAATGGTGCCATGGCAGGAGCCAAGGTATATAAGAAGGCGCCGATCATGATTGCAAATGACGTGATCGCTAACCTTACAGATAAGACATATATTGCAGAAATCGAAGCGGTAAATCCTGGATTTATTAATATAAAAGCAGACAAAGATGCAGTGGCAGAATACTTAAATGCCATGAAGACCTGTGATAATCATGGAATCGAACAGGCGAAAGAGCCAAAAACGATTCTTGTGGACTACGGCGGACCAAATGTAGCAAAACCGCTCCATGTAGGACATCTTCGTTCTGCGGTTATCGGAGAGAGCGTGAAGCGTATTGCAAGAAAGATGGGACACACAGTGCTTGGAGATATTCACTTGGGAGACTGGGGGTATCAGATGGGACTGATCGTGACTGAGCTTAAGAAGAGACAGCCGGAACTTCCGTATTTTCAGGAGGATTTTGAAGGAGAATATCCGGTAGAAGCTCCATTTACGATTGGAGAGCTGGAAGAAATCTATCCGACAGCCAGCACGAAGGCGAAAGAGGACGAGGCTTATAGAGAAGAAGCATTGCATGCGACGTATCTTTTGCAGAACGGTCACAGAGGATATACTGCAATATGGAAGCACATTATGAGTGTATCAGTAGCCGATCTTAAGAAAAACTACCAGAATCTGAATGTGGAATTTGATCTCTGGAAGGGCGAATCTGACGCGCAGCCTTACATTCCGGATATGATCAGGGAGTTGAAAGAAAAAGGGTATGCACACGAGGATCAGGGTGCGCTCGTCATTGATGTTCAGGAGGAGACGGATACGAAGGAGATTCCACCGTGTATGATCCAGAAATCAGACGGCGCTTCTCTCTACGGAACAACGGATCTTGCAACACTGATTCAGAGAGAGCAGGATTATCATCCGAACCATATAATCTATGTGGTGGACAAGCGTCAGGAGCTGCATTTTGTTCAGGTGTTCCGCGCTGCTAAGAAGACAGGAATCGTGCCGGAAGACACCAAACTTTCCTTCCTTGGATTTGGTACGATGAATGGAAAAGACGGAAAACCATTTAAGACAAGAGAAGGCGGTGTGATGCGTCTTGAGAGTCTGATCGCTGAGATCGAGGAAGAGATGTATAAGAAGATCACAGATAATCGAACCGTAGAAGAGGAAGAAGCAAAAGAGACTGCGAAGATTGTAGGACTTTCCGCAATTCGATACGGAGATCTGTCCAATCAGGCATCCAAAGATTATATTTTTGACGTGGATCGCTTTACTTCCTTTGAAGGAAATACAGGACCGTATATTTTATATACGATCGTGCGTATCAAATCCATTTTAAATAAATATCAGGCAGAGGGCAAAGAGGCTGCAGGTCTTACAATGACGGCAGCAAAAAGTGACAGTGAGAAGGCATTGATGCTGGAAGTTGCTAAATATAACGAAGTTATTGAAAATGCTTATGAAGAGCTGGCTCCGCATAAGATTTGTGCGTATATTTACGAATTGTCTAATGCATTTAACCGTTTCTACCATGAGACGAAGATTCTCTCCGAAGAGGATGAGACAAAGAAGAAGAGCTATATTGCGCTTCTGAACCTTACAAAAGAAGTGCTGGAAGAGTGCATCGATATGCTTGGCTTTAAAGCGCCGGAGAGAATGTAGGATAGAGTCAAGCTGTGCTTGATGGAAAATAAGGAATGATAGAATGACAGAAAAATTATTTTACAAGGACAGTCACCGGACAGAATGTACGGGGGAAGTTCTTGCCTGCGAAGAGAAGAAGAATCACTATGAGATTGTGCTGGATCAGACAGTATTTTTCCCGGAAGGCGGCGGACAGTATGCAGATACGGGAACACTTGATGAGGCAAAGGTGTTGGATGTCCATGAAAAACAGGGAGTGATCTACCACTGGTGCGATAGAGCGATAGAAGTGGGAAGCTGTGTGACGGCGCGGATCTGTTGGGAAGAGCGGTTTGAAAAGATGCAGCAGCACAGCGGTGAGCATATTGTCTCCGGTCTTGTCCATGAGAAATTTGGGTACAACAATGTGGGCTTCCACTTAGGAGACGATTACTGTACCATGGATTTTGACGGACCGCTCACGAAGGATGAGCTGAAGGAAATAGAGCGGCTTGCCAATGAAGCGGTCTATCAGAATTTGAAGATCGAGGTGTCCTATCCGTCCAAAGAAGCGCTGGAGCAAATGGAATATCGAAGTAAGATTGAGATTGAGGGACAGGTTCGGATCGTAACGGTTCCGGGATATGATGTATGTGCCTGTTGTGCGCCTCATGTGAACTACACCGGTGAGATCGGGATGATCAAGCTGGTGAATATGATCAATTATAAAGGCGGCGAGCGTATCACTATGCTCTGTGGAAGAAGGGCGCTTCGGGATTATGATGCAAAAGATGAAAATGTGAAAGAAATTTCTGCGCTTCTCTGTTCAAAAGAGCTGGAAACTGCAGAAGCGGTACGGCATCTGAAGCAAGAACAGGAATCTCTGAAGGGAGCATACAGTTCTCAAAGGCAGAAGCTTCTTACATACCGGGCGCAGGAGATTCCGGTAGAAGAGGGCGGTAAAACAGCGGTATTTGCCTGTGATCTTACAGGAAATGAACCGCGGGAGCTTATGAATCTTCTGTTGGAGAAAGGGGCTGAAATCTGCGGTGTGTTTGCCGGTACAGATGAGGAAGGATATCGCTACGTGATCGGCAGCAGAACAGAGGATGTCAGACCGATTGGGAAAATGATGAATGACGCCTTTGAAGGAAGAGGCGGTGGAAAGCCTGTAATGGTACAGGGAACGCTTCGTGGGAAAAAAGAAGAGATGAAAGAATTCTGGGGAACAATCTGAGAATTATAAGAAGAGGGTGTCGCAAAATCATCAGATTATGATGATTGAGCGATGCCCTCTTTCTTTACCGGAGGTTTTGTTGTTAAATCAAAAAATGTGAATCTGTGCTATCGTTTCGTACAAAATATGAAGCTTCTACTATCTGCAAGCTAGCTTCAATGTACTTTAAAAAAAGTTAAACTTTTATCAAACCAAGCTCTAAAAGCTTAAGAGATAAAGAGAACAGTACGATAGTATCAACATTTGTAAGATCACAGTTGCACAATTCCTGAATTCGGTTTATACGGTAAACGACGGTATTTCTGTGAAGATACATGTTGTTTGCCGTTTTTGATATGTTGCACGAATTTGCAAAATAATACCTCAGCGTCTCTATGAGATGCGAATCGTTTTCTTTATCATACTCAATCAATAAGCGAAGCTCATCAGGTAAATATGTTTTCATATCTTCGCGCTTTGAGTTCCTGAAAAGCATAAGATTTACGATGTTATCGTTGTAAACAATAACATGGGGAGTGTGCAGATAATATGCGTATTCTGCGCAATCCTTTGCCTGGGTAAGATGCATCTCAAGATTACTGAAATCTTCAAATGCACTACTTATGCCAACATAAAGTGCATTAATAGAAGCCATATCTTTTAACTTCTCAATAATCTCAATATGTCTATCTGCTTTTTCGATTAGAAGAAGTATAATTTCGTTGTTTAGTACAGCAACTTTGAGCAGACGTGCGAGATTATTGAAACTGAAAAGGAGATGACGAAATTCATCTTCGGTGTAGTCGTCGGGCTTATATGGGATATTAAAGACTCTGTATTTCTGATTGTTATTCTTTACGAAGAAAGATTCAAGATAGTGTGATGCATAGAGTTCTTCACCATTAATGTTTTTTATGAGATCAACAAGCTCTTCACATATAACATCGTCCTTCTTTGTAAAATCATGGTTAAGGCGAAGCATCTTAATAGAAAGCATTTTAACGATGACTTTTAATAGAGGTAGCGTTTCATCATTAAAATGAGCGTTCTGTTCAAGACAAAAAATAAAACCAAGTTCCTGATGACCAGAGGTCAATTTTATAGCATAGCGCCGCGGGTGCCCAGGCTCTTCGTCTGTGAGGAAAATGCCTTCTTCTTTAGAAACATTTCGCATCATTTGATACACCAGCCGATTGTTGCTGTAGTCATTCCACGTAGGCTTTCCAGCAATATAGTCAATCCAGGTATAGTCAGTTACATTTTCATGCCCACTAACGCACAAGAGATTTTGAGAGGCATCAATTAACATGAGTGGATTTCCGATGCTTCGGCTACCGTAATTAAGCATTTCCTGAAGTGAGGCGTCAACAAGAAGTAGTTCGAGATATTCATTTGTTATTATAGTTAAGTTTTTCATAACGCGATTGTACTATATTACAATAATAAAGTCAATTATT
>PPYE01586112.1_pt1 | contig 12606 bp, 11 predicted proteins | sample 1559881 | NCBI WGS metagenome assembly PPYE01 (sample SAMN08240022, study PRJNA423297) | Human gut metagenome, whole genome shotgun sequencing project.
TTAAGATGGAACAGCTTCGTCCTGTATCCAAGCTGGAGAAGATTCTGTTCCCCATCATCGTAACCATCGTGGTATGCCTGATCCTGCCATCCACAGCACCTCTGGTAGGAATGCTGATGTTAGGCAATCTGTTCCGTGAGAGCGGCGTTGTGAAGCAGCTGGCTGATACGGCAAGCAATGCCCTGATGTATATTGTGGTTATCCTGCTGGGTACTTCCGTAGGCGCCACCACCAGCGCAGATGCATTCTTAAATGTAACCACTATCAAGATTGTTGCCCTGGGCCTGACCGCATTTATCTTCGGCACCATCGGCGGCGTGCTTTTAGGCAAGCTCCTCTGCAAGATTACAGGAGGAAAAATCAATCCGCTTATAGGTTCTGCCGGCGTGTCCGCAGTTCCTATGGCAGCCCGTGTATCCCAGAAGGTGGGTTCGGAAGCAGATCCGACCAACTTCCTGCTGATGCACGCAATGGGACCAAACGTTGCAGGCGTTATCGGCACCGCTGTTGCGGCCGGTACCTACGAGGAGGATTATAACTATGGCAGAGATAGAAAAGAGGCCAGTGAAGATTGTGGAAACCGTCCTTCGTGACGCCCACCAGTCTTTGCTCGCAACCAGAATGTCCACAGAGCAGATGCTGCCCATTATTGATAAGATGGACAAGGTAGGCTACCATGCAGTTGAGTGCTGGGGCGGCGCTACCTTTGATTCCTGCCTCCGTTTCCTGAAGGAAGATCCATGGGAGAGACTGAGGAAACTGAGAGACGGATTTAAGAACACCAAGCTGCAGATGCTGTTCCGCGGACAGAACATCCTGGGATATAACCACTATGCGGACGATGTAGTGGAGTACTTTGTACAGAAGTCCATTTCCAACGGTATTGATATCATCCGTATCTTTGACTGTCTGAACGATATCCGCAACCTGGAGACAGCTGTAAAGGCTACCAACAGGGAAAAAGGACATGCTCAGATTGCGCTGTGCTATACACTGGGCGATGCCTATACCCTGGATTACTGGAAGGATATTGCAAAGAGAATTGAGGACATGGGCGCTGACTCCCTGTGTATCAAGGATATGGCAGGTCTGCTGACACCATATGCGGCAGCAGAGCTGGTACAGGCGCTGAAGGAAGGAACAAGCCTTCCTATCGACCTGCACACCCACTACACATCAGGCGTTGCTTCCATGACTTATTTAAAGGCAGTAGAGGCAGGATGTGAAATCATCGACTGCGCCATGTCGCCTCTGGCTCTGGGAACCAGCCAGCCGGCCACTGAGGTTATGGTGGAGACCTTCCGCGGCACCCCATATGACACCGGCTATGACCAGACACTGCTGGCTGAGATTGCAGACCATTTCCAGCCTATACGTGAGCAGGCCCTTAAGAGCGGCCTTCTGAACCCGAAGGTTCTGGGAGTTAATATCAAGACCCTTCAGTATCAGGTGCCGGGCGGAATGCTGTCCAACCTGGTAAGCCAGTTAAAAGAGGCCGGACAGGAAGACAAGTACCGCCAGGTTCTGGAGGAGATTCCGAGAGTGCGTAAGGACTTCGGCGAGCCTCCGTTAGTTACACCGTCATCCCAGATTGTGGGTACACAGGCTGTTATGAACGTTATCATGGGCGAGCGCTATAAGATGGTTCCAAAGGAATCCAAGAAAATCATGCTTGGTGAATTCGGCCAGACAGTTAAGCCCTTTAATCCGGAAGTGCAGAAAAAGATTATCGGCGACGAGACACCCATTACCTGCCGTCCTGCCGACCTGATTGCTCCTCAGCTTCCTCAGTTTGAGAAGGAATGCGCGCAGTGGAAGCAGCAGGATGAGGATGTTCTCAGCTATGCGCTGTTCCCGGCAGTGGCCAAGGATTTCTTCGAGTACAGGGCTGCCCAGCAGACTCTTTTTGTACTTTACAGGGGAGATGCCGTACTCTTTTTTAAACAGATGATAAAAATAGTTGATGCTCTGAAAGCCGCTTTCATATATTACGTCTACAATCTCCATATCTGTGTGTATCAGAAGATTAGCAGCATAGTTAAGCCGTTTTCCGTTGATGTAGGCAGAGGGGGTGATTCCCAGATGCTTACGGAAGATTCTGCAGATGTGTTCCGGGGAACGCTGTGTCTGGCGGACAAGATAATCCATTCCCATGGTCAGGTTTTTGGGATTGGATAATCCCTCCAGTGCAGGAACAAGCCAGGCCGGCAGATTGGAGGCATCCGAGGACCTTTTTTGTTTTTCCAATTCAGGAATGATATAGGAATACATAATGTCAATAAGGATTGCTCTGAGATGGGTATTTTTTTCCTCCATATCAGAAGATGACAGCTGGTTAAGAAAGGACAGACGATTTTGGATCATCAGCGTGTCAATGGTGCTTAACCGGACAATCGGGGAGTGGGAACCGACAAACAGTTCTTTGCGCGGGGCCTGAGAGTTATAAAGGTAACCAAAAAGAGAATTTACCGTATAAGCCGGAAAGGCCAGATTAATATGTACAGAGTCCCCGGTCTGTATTTTGGTGTGGATATCACCGGGACGGATAAGAAGCAGATTTCCCTGCCCAAGTTTGATTCGGTCATTATTTAACAAAATATCCAGTGAATTTTCAGTTACTAGTATGATTTCATAAAAATCATGGACCTGCGGGTATTCATTTGCATCAATCAGTGTACGGATTGAGTAATAGACCTCGCAATCCATGGGGAATACAGATGGAGTATTTACATTTTTAGCCGAAATTTGCATAAGTGAAATTCCTTTCCCTGCCCAATTATCCGGTTCTTTTTGTCTAAATATCAATATAAAACAATAAATATCAAAAGTAAAGAAGATTTGGGGAATAAAATAAGATATAGTAAGAACATAAATGAATGAGCTCATTTAAATGAAAACAAAAACTATGTAATGATATTAGGAGGCAAGCTTTATGAGGAAGATAGCGTTAGCAGCAATGATATTAGGAATGGCCGGTGTATTGGGTGCGTGCAGCATGGATGGAGACGGGGCAGCCAAGACAGCAGAGGGAACAACCGTTGCCCAGGAGACAAGCCAGGCAGAGAAAGGTCAGAAGGAGAAGGCCGGAGAAGGGGAAGAGCAGACAGATACGTCTGGTGCAGGGAAGTCAATTGCAGGTATTGTGTTCCAGGAAGACCAGTTTTTTAAGCTGATGTCGGCAGGATATGAGGCTGCTGCAAAGGATCTGGGGTATGAAATCCAGCTTTCCAATGTCACTAATGACCAGATGAAAGAAACTGAGCTGGTAAATACATATACGGCACAAGGAGTCGCAGGCATCGCCATCTCCCCTCTGTCCGCAACGATTTCTCCGGAGGCACTTAAGGTTTCAAGCGATAAAGGGGTCAAAATCTGTGTGGCCAATACGGCCATGGACTCATACCCTTTTTCCATAGCAGCCTATACCTCGGATAATTATGCCTTCTGTAAACAGACTGGCGAGATTGCGGTGGACTTTATTAAGGAAAAATATGGGGATGAAAAAATCAAGCTGGGAATCCTTCAGTTTAAGACTCAAATTCCGGAAACCTCAGCAGAGAGGGTCAACGGCTTCCTTGCTGCCCTGGATGAGGGCGGGGTAAACTATGAGATTGTTTCCAATCAGGATGCATGGCTCCAGGATACAGCCATTGCAAAGGCAGGAGACATGCTGGCCGCCAACCCGGATATTGATATCATGTTTGCTGCCAACGACGGCGGAACCATCGGTGCTGTTATGGCAGTGGAAAATGCAGGACAGGCAGGCAAGACCTTTGTATTCGGTACCGACGCGTCTGAACAGATTGTGGATTTGCTGAAAGCAGATAATGATATTCTTCAGGCCGTCACAGGACAGGACCCGTTTCAGATTGGATATAAGACGGTTGAGACTCTGGTTCAGTCCATTGAAGGAAAGGATGTGGCGGACCAGGGAAAGACAGTGATTGTGGAAGGTATACCGTTAAGGCGCGGCGATACAAAGCAGCTGGATGATTTTATGTCAGACCTTAAATCCAAAATGTAGCTGAGTTCGGTACCGGTAAGAATAAGGAGTATGCCATGAGCATTTTGAGAACGGAAGGGATTATAAAGGATTATCCGGGAACAAGAGCATTGGATGATGTCACCGTATCCTTTAACAGCGGAAAAGTCCATGCCTTTATCGGAAAGAACGGGTCGGGAAAATCAACCCTGGTTAAAGTATTTGCAGGCGCCATTCAGCCCACAAGCGGACATTTTTATCTGGATGATGAGGAATTGCATTTCAGTACACCGGTGGAAGCACTGAACAAGGGAATCGCCACTGTATATCAGGAGCTGAGTCTGGTTCCCCATCTCTCAGTGGCGGAAAATATATTTTTGGGACGTCTTCCGAAGAAGGGACGTCTGGTAGACTGGAAGAGGACGTATCAGATGGCAGGAGAGCTGCTGCATGCAATGGGCGTAGATATTGACCCCCATGAAAAAGTGTTCAGGCTCAGTATGTGGCAGTGCCAGGTGGTGGAAATTACCAAGGCCATGAGCTTTAAACCGAAGGTGCTTATGCTGGATGAGCCCACATCGGCTCTGGCCGCCAATGAAACCCAGAAGCTGTTTGAGGCAATACGGATGTTAAAAAAGCAGGATGTAATCATTATCTACATCTCCCACAGGCTACAGGAGCTGTGGGAGATTGCAGACAGCGTTACAGTACTGCGGGATGGAAAATACATAGGAACAGAGCCAATCAGTTCGCTGCAGCACAAGGATATCATTACTATGATGTTCGGTGATGTGGAAATCAAGGAAAGACCCGGAGACCTTAAAGTACAGGATGGAATCATCATGGATGTAAAACACCTTACCCGCAAGGGGAAGTTCCAGGACGTATCCTTTCAGCTGAGAAAGGGAGAGGTATTAGGAATTGCAGGAATGCTGGGGTCCGGCCGTACAGAGCTGCTGCGCTGTATATTTGGCGCAGACCCTTACGACAGCGGTGAAATCCTGGTGGACCAGAAAACTGCTCCCAAAAATGCCGGTCCCATCGGAATGATGCAGATGGGACTGGGGCTGACGCCGGAAGAGAGAAAAACACAGGGGGTGATTTTGATTCATTCCATCCGTGATAACCTCTGCTATGCCAGTATGGATAAGATGACACAGCGCCATGTGATAAATGAAAAAACCAGAAAAGAATTTTCAGAGAGACAGATTAGGGATTTACAGATTAAAATTCCGGATTTGATGGCCCCGGTAAGCTCTCTTTCCGGCGGCAACCAGCAAAAGGTAATTATTGGAAACTGGCTGAATACAGCTCCCAAGATTATGATGTACGATGAACCCTCCAGAGGAATAGATGTAAAAGCAAAACAACAGATTTTCCAGATTATGTGGGAGCAGTCCAGAAAAGGAATATCCAGTATTTTTGTGTCATCAGAGCTGGAGGAACTGGTGGAGGTATGTCACAGGATTCTGATTATGCATATGGGAAAAATCGTTGGAGAAGTGTGTCTGGACGACCATGTTACCATAGATGCATTATACGCGTATTGTATGGGAGGAAAAGTAGAATGAAATCTGTAAAAATCGACTCATTGCATATGGAACTATTTTCCGGCAAAAAAACAAAGAATTTAATTCTGGACCACCTGATTGAAATTTTGCTGCTGGCTCTGATTATAGGCGTAAGTATTGCGGCGCCGTCCTTTCTGAAATCGGGAAATATCTTAAATATATTGCGGAATGCGGCTATGAAGGGTGTCATTGCTTACGGAATGTGTCTGGTAATCATTTCAGGTGAAATAGACCTGTCCGTTGGCTCCCAGGTAGCTTTAAGCGGAGTGCTGGCAGGATTTATCTCAAAGGGACTTGCTGAGGCAGGAATCATGCCCATTGAGCTTGGCGCTTTAGTGGGAATTGCAGCAGCCACCCTGGTGGCTCTCTTGACAGGATTGTTCCACGCATGGGCCAGACAGAAATTTAATATGCCCAGTTTCATTATCACACTGGCTACTCTGAATGTGATGTATGGTTTTGCGGCCATTGTGTGCGGCGGATTTCCTATCGCCAATGCCTTTCCAACCTGGTATGCCTTTCTGGGAAGCGGAAGGATTCTGGGAATACCCTTTCCTGCCATTGTTTTTATCTTAATCTTCCTGTTTTTTTGGTTCCTGACAGAGAAAACTGACCTGGGAAGAAGAATTTACGCAGTGGGAGGTAATGCGGAGGCTGCCCGTTTAAATGGAATCAGTGTGTGGAAAACCAGGATTTTTGTCATGTGTATGGTGCAGCTGATGTGTGTATTGTCAGGTATTATGAATTCCGCACAGGTCCGTTCTGCCACATTTACCTTTGGCCGCGGCTGGGAGACGCAGATTATATCCTCTGTAGTAATCGGCGGAACCAGTATGTTGGGCGGCATTGGAACCATATGGGGAACTTTGATAGGCGTATTATTTACAGGTGTAATCACCAACGCCATGACATTGCTGAATGTAAACGAATTCATGCAGTATGTGATTAATGGCGCCCTGATGTTTTTCGCAGTTATGTTTAACACATACATGACGAAAAAAAGAAATAATTAATGAGAGTGGCTTGGAGGAAGGAAATGAAGCTGGGAGTCGGATTATATCGTTACATGCTAAAGGATGAGGAATTTACATTTGCAAGACAGTGCGGATGCTCGGATGTAATTATCCATCTGGCAAATTACTACGATGGAGAAAATGATATTGTCAAAGCTACGGATGAAAAGGAAAATTACGGAATCGCCAGAGCAGGGGAGTCTGTTTGGAGTCTGGACCACATGATGGCGCTCCAGAAGCAGGCAAAGGAAAAGGGGCTTAATATTTACGGAATTGAGAATTTCAGTCCGGCGGACTGGTATGATATATTGCTGGATGGACCTAAAAAGGAAGAACAGATGGAGCATCTGAAGGAAATTATACGCAATGCAGGAAAAGCAGGTATACGCTGTTTCGGATATAATTTCAGTCTTGCTGGAGTGTGGGGCCACCAAAAAACAAAAAAGGCCAGAGGAGGAGCGATCAGTACCTGTTTTCATGCCGGACAGCTCAATCTGGATGCCAGGATTCCAAAGGGTGAGATATGGAATATGACCTATGCAGAGAATGCCCGGGGAGAATACATAGAAGATATCGGATACGAGGAATTGTGGAATAGGCTTAAATGGTTTCTGGAGCGTATTCTTCCGGTGGCAGAGGAGGCAGGAGTAATGATGGCCCTGCACCCGGACGACCCGCCTATGCCATTTTTAAGAGGTACTCCGCGCCTGGTCTACCAGCCGCAGCTGTATCAGAAAGTGCTGGACCTGGTTCCAAGTCCCTGCAATGGAATTGACTTTTGCATGGGAAGTATCCAGGAGATGACAGATGGAAATATCTATGATGCCTTGGAGCAGTATTCCTCCCAGGGAAAGATTGGCTATGCCCATGTCAGGAATGTACGGGGCAAGGTTCCGGATTATACGGAAGTATTTGTGGATGACGGGGATATCAATATAAAAAGAACATTGGAGATTTTAAAAAAGAATCACTTTGAAGGTGTTCTGATTCCTGACCATACGCCGCAGATTCAGTGCCAGGATACATGGCATGCGGGAATGGCCTTTGCTCTTGGATTTATAAGGGCGGAGTTAATGGGGCTGGAAGGATAGGAAGATAAAAGGAGGTCTGTATATGCAGTTATTTGATTTAACGGATAAGAATGTCCTGATTACAGGAGGAACCAGGGGAATTGGCTTTGCAATTGCACAGGGAGTGAAGCAGGCAGGCGGCAGGGTATGGATTCATGGCAGCAGTGAGGACAGGACCAGAAGGATTGCAGAGGAAAATGGATTTGACTATCTTTACGGCGACCTGAGAGACCAGGATGGGTTAGACGGAATGCTGCGTCCTTTCCTGTCCAGGGAGGACAGACTGGATGTGCTGATTAACAATGCCGGCTTTGAGACTCACAGCGCCATTGAAAATGCTGAGGAGGATTCAATGGACGCCATCTACAATGTAAATACCAAGTCGCCTTATTTCCTGCTGCAGAAGCTGCTTCCGGCTCTGAAAAAGGCCGGGCGGGCATCCGTCATTAACGTGACCTCCATTCATCAGAAGGTGCCTGTGCGGGAAAATGGCTATTACTGTATGGCTAAAGCATCGTTAGGTATGTTTACCAAGGTGGCTGCCCTGGAGCTGGCCAAGTATGGAATCCGTGTCAATAATCTGGCCCCCGGCGCCATTCTTACGGATATGAACCGTGAACTGGTGGAGGCCATGGATTTTGAACAATGGATTCCCATAGGACGGGTTGGCCGTGCGGATGAGCTGATTGGTCCTGCCGTATTCCTGGCTTCTGACGCCTCCTCCTATGTAACCGGAACCACATTGTATGTGGACGGTGGGTACAGTGAAAATCTGCTGCGGTATTAAAGGCTGGGAAGTGGAATTGCGGAGTGGGGATGCAGATTGGCATTGCGAAGAGCGCAGAAAGGAGAGTGGCAATGTACAGCCGTAATTATGGGTGCAGGATCACAGACCAGATAATCATGGATGGCAACAAGGCGGTTGTCATGGAAAATCAAAAGCTGCGGCTGACGTTTTTGGCTGACAGGGGCATGGACTGTGTGGAAATGCTGTACAAGCCGGAGGATATTGATTTTATGTGGCGGTCTCCGGCGGGGCTTCATAAAAGAAGTGAGTATCTGTCTAATTCCGGGGACAGTCTGGGGAATTACCTGGACCATAATTCGGGAGGATGGCAGGAGATACTTCCCAACGGAGGAGGAGAGTGCAGCTACAAAGGCGCTTGCCTGGGGATGCACGGGGAGATTTCAAGTGTGCCGTGGGATTGCAGGATCATAAAGGATTCTGAGGATGAGGTTGTCCTTAAGGCATGCATTACCACCCTGCGTTCCCCGTTCCGTCTGGAGAAGGAAATATCCTTAAAGAGGGATGAAAGCGCCATCACAATCCGGGAAAGGCTTACCAATCTGGCAAAGGAGCCAATGGAGCTTATGTGGGGCCATCACCCCACCGTGGGAAAACCTTTTCTGGATAGCAGCTGCCGGATTGACACAAATGGGACCGTGGGTTTTTCCATGGATCAGCCCGATTTTGAGACACAGCGTCTGAAGCCGGGAACCAGGTTTCCATGGCCTGCGCCCGGCAATGGAGTGGACTTTTCAAACGTGCCGGGGGAGGATGCTGATACTGCGGATATGGTTTATATAACCGGTTTTCCGGAGCGTGCCTGGTACCGGGTACATAATGAAAACAAAAATATAAGTTATGGAATGAGCTGGGACGGGAAACTGTTCCCATATATGTGGATGTGGCAGGTAAGCGGTGGTTCTTATGGATATCCATGGTATGGAAGAACTTATAACCTGGCGCTGGAGCCATGGACCAGTTACCCGTCATCGGGTTTACGAAAGGCCATTGAGAATGGAAGCGCTCTCTGTCTTGAGGCAGGGGAGGTAAGGCAAACAGAACTTTGCTTCTGGATTAAAAAGGAGGAGATATAAAATGGTGTTAAAAAAACATGAATTGCTGGAAGTTATAAAGAAAGAGCTGTATACTCCTGTGGTAGGGGATATACTGGACCAGATGGGATTATACCACCAGTTTCTCCCCCAGGCAGTCCGGCCCCTTAGGGATGATATGAAGCTGGCAGGTTATGCTATGACCGTTTTAATGATTGATGTATTCGGCCAGCAGAAAAAGCCCTTTGGTTATTTGACAGAGGCGCTGGATGACTTGCAGGAGGACGAAATTTATGTGGCTTCCGGAGGTACCATGCGCTGCGCGTATTGGGGAGAGCTTTTAACGGCCACTGCAAAAAAGCGTGGGGCGGCAGGTGCAGTTGTCAATGGATGGCATAGGGATACGCCTCAGGTGCTGGACCAGAACTGGCCTGTATTTTCCAGGGGATGTTATGCCCAGGATTCTTCTGTGCGCACCCAGGTGGTGGATTACCGCTGCCGGATTGAAATAGAAGGCGTAACCGTTATGTCCGGCGATTTGATCTTTGGTGATGTGGACGGTGTTCTGGTTATTCCGGCAGAGCATATTGAATATGTAATTGAAAAAGCCCTTGAAAAAGCAAGAGGAGAGAAGAACGTAAGAAAGGCTATTGAGAAAGGCATGAGCGCGACGGAGGCATTTGCTACCTTTGGTATACTTTAGTACCTATCTTTTTGAAACAATGTTTTTTCAAACAGGTTACGGGGAGGGATGTATGATGGAATATAGGATTTATGCAGGAACATATGCGGGTGCGGATGAAAATGGTATTTTCAGATACAGGATGGATGGAAACAGCCAAATACTGGAAAGGGAACTGGCTCTTCCGGGTATTTCAAACCCATCGTATCTGGCCCTTTCGCAGAACGGGACCATGATGTATGCAGTGATGGAGGATATGGAGTATCATGGGAACGCGGGGGGAGGCGTTTGCGCCATAAAATGCCGTGAGAATTCTCTGGAAATTCTCAATTCCAGAGGAACTACGGGTACCCTTCCCTGCCATGTGACCCTGGATGAGGAAGCTGGGGTTATTTATGCGGCTAACTATATGAGCGGAAGCCTGTCCATGTTTCCTCTGATGCCGGATGGAAGTTTAGGGGAAATGAGTGACTGCAGACAGCATAAGGGAAAAGGACCCAACACCCTGCGCCAGGAAGGCCCCCATGTGCATTTCAGCGGTCTGTCTCCGGAAAAGGACGGAATCTGGTGTGTGGACCTGGGCCTGGACCGTATATTATTTTATGGAATAGATGTTCATACCATGACCCTTAGCCATAGGTCGGAGCGGGATATTATGCTGCCAAAGGGAACCGGCCCCAGGCATTTCGTGTTTCAGCCGGGAAACGCGCACAGGATGTATGTGGTCTGTGAATTGAGTTCAGAGGTGTTTGCGGTGAATATATTAAAAGAGGGATGCCAAATATTGCAGAGGATTTCCTCCCTGAGCTCACCGAATGATAAAAGCTCCTGTGCAGCCATCAAATGTTCGGAGGACGGCCGTTTCCTATATGTGTCCAACCGCGGAGACGACAGCATTGCTGTATTCAGGATTGATCCAAAAAACGGCCTTCTCCATCTGGTGCAGATAGAAAAGGCCGGAGGCAGGACTCCCAGAGATATTCTGGTACTTAAGGACATGCTTTTGTCTGCGAACCAGGACAGTAATACCATTACATATTTCTATAGGAATGAAGATACGGGAATCCTGACGCGGAGGACGGGAGAGACTTCCTGTCATGCTCCTGTCTGCCTTACTGCCGTCCCCACTGCATAGCCCCGTTGGCATCCAGCATTCCGCCGCTTAATACCTTGCCGTTCAGGCTGTCCATCTTGCGGGCTGAGGCCAGGATTACGTTTTTGATGTCTGTCAGGCTCAATTCCGGTCTGGAGGTATAGAGCATGGCTGCTGTGCCGGTGACCATGGGAGCGGCCATGGAGGTGCCGCTCATGAAGGCGTAGCCATTGTCCGGGGTGATGCCCAGGATGAAGGTGCCGGGGGCAGCGATGTCCACGCTGCCCGCGCCGAAGTTGGAGCTCTCATCCAGTTTGCCGTCAAACATCAGGTTGGCTACGGTTATCACGTTGTCAAAGGGAAGGGAGGCAGGGTAAATGGGGGAGGCGTCTATCACATTGTCCGGTGAACCCTTTCCCTCTTCTCCTCCCAGGGCCTTTACAGGCATGATTTTTACGTAATTGTTGTCGGCTATTCCCACGATGCCGCCGTTATCCTTGGAGGCCGCAATGGTGCCGGCTGCATGGGTACCGTGGACGTCCTCCGGGCCTTCGTAAACCTGGTTGGTATTGCTGTAAAAATTCCAGCCGTTTACATCGTCCACGAATCCGTTTCCGTCATTGTCAATGCCGTCTCCGGGAATCTCGTCCTCATTGACCCATATGGAACCCTGCAAATCCGGATGGGAGATGTCCACGCCTGTGTCTATGACCGCCACGGTCAGGGGGCGCTTTGTTTCTGTCTGGGAGTAGGCCTCCCATGCTGGCTGGATATTGATATCAATTCCGGGAACAGCATCAATGGCGCTGGTCAGGATATTGGCCGGCTCCAGCGGGGGAAGGGCTATGGCGTCTACCTTTCCTCTTTTGTTTCTGTGTACATAGGCGGGGTCCAGGGAATCAATATCCAGTTCCTGGACTATTTTTTGCGCCTGGCCGTCATTTTTTAGGGCCCACTGGTACGAGGCCTTGTCGTCCTTGACAGACAGATTGTTGAGGCCGGGGCCTACCGCATAGGCGGAGAATGTGTTATCCGCCGCATTATAGGGGACGGCCCCGGACGCTGTGGCAAGTGCCAGGAAAAGCGCCGTGGCCGTAATGAGTTTTTTCATGACTATGCTCCTTTTTGATGTTTCATTATACCATTGTAATAGTATAACACATAAGATAGCATAAGACTTTGAAAATTTTATGAAAATCCTTCCGATTTTATTACAAATTATGGTACCAGACCCGTATCTAACTTCCATATATCCCTGTTGTACTCCTCAATGGTACGGTCAGAGGAGAAGTAACCGGCCTTGCTGATGTTGATTAACATTTTCCTGGCCCAGGCCGTGCGGTTTTCGTAGTCGCT
>PPYE01000969.1_pt1 | contig 12605 bp, 10 predicted proteins | sample 1559881 | NCBI WGS metagenome assembly PPYE01 (sample SAMN08240022, study PRJNA423297) | Human gut metagenome, whole genome shotgun sequencing project.
CGTTTTTACAGACCTGCCAGCAGGATGGCCAGCACGGCTTTCTGCACATGGAGACGGTTCTCGGCCTCGTCAAAGATCTCGTCGGCGTGCTCCTCAAAGACGGCGGTGGAGATCTCCTCGCCCCGGTGCGCAGGCAGGCAGTGGAGGAGCATGGCATCGGGCTTTGCGCCCTCCATCAGCCTGCTGGTCACCTGAAAGCCCGCGAAGTCCCGCAGGCGGCGCTCACTCTCGGGGGTGCCGGGGGCCGTGTTCCATGCGGCGGTCACCACCACATCGGCATCCTTCACACCCTCGGCGGGGTCGGTGAGCAGGTGAAACTTTTCGCCATACTTGTGGGCGAACATCAGCACGTCGGCGGCAGGGCGGTAGCCCTCGGGGCAGACACAGGTCACACGCATCCCTGCCAGCAGGCCGCCTACGATGAGGCTGTTAGCCATGCTGCAGCCATCCCCGATGAAGCAGAGCTTCTGGCCCTCCAGCGTGCCCCGGCGCTCCCGGATGGTCATCAGGTCGGCCAGCACCTGGCAGGGATGGGCGTAGTCGGTCAGGCCGTTGATCACGGGCACACCGGCCAGCTCGGCAAACTCTTCCAGATCGCACTGACGGTAGGTGCGCCAGACCACGCAGTCGTAGTAGCGGCCCAGCACCCGGGCGGTATCCTTGAGGGGCTCGCCCCGGCCGGACTGCAGCTCGGTGGCGGCGTTCATGTAATTGCCCAGACCGCCAAGCTGGTAGACACCCACCTCAAAGCTGGTGCGGGTGCGGGTGGAGTTTTTGGAGAACATCAGCGCCACGCTCCTGCCCTTGAGCAGCGCCGGGGTCGTCCCGGCCTTCTGCTCTGCCTTGAGCTCCTCCGCCACATCAAGGATGTGGTGGAGCTCAGCGGGGGAGAGGTCGCTCATTTTCAGCAGATGTTTCATGCCTGCTCCTTTGGAGCCTTCTGCTCCATCTCGGTCAGCACCTCGTTCAGGATGCCCAGAGCCTTTTCCACATCGTGGGCGGTCAGGGTCAGCGGGGGCAGCAGGCGCAGGCGGCTCTTGGCCGTGAGCACCAGCAGGCCCTTTTCGCGGCAGGCGGCCAGCACATCCGCGGCCTGGATACCGCCAAAGAACTCGATGCCCACCATCAGGCCAATGCCGGAAAGGTTCTTGACCATGGGCAGCTTGGCCAGACCGGCACGCAGCTGGACGGCCCGCTCACTGACATTGGCCAGGAAGCTCTGATCCATCCGATCCACCACCACGTTGGCACCGGCGCAGACCACCGGGTTGCCGCCAAAGGTGGAGCCGTGGCTGCCGGGGCCCATGCCCTCGGCGGTCTTTTCGTTCAGCAGAACGGCACCGATGGGCAGGCCGCCGCCCAGGCCCTTGGCCAGCGTGACGATATCAGGCTTGAGGTTGTAGTGCTCACAGCACAGGAAGGTGCCGGTGCGGCCCACACCGGTCTGCACCTCGTCCACGATGAGGACAAGGTCCTTTTCATCACAGAGGGCACGCACAGCCTGCACATACTCAGGGTCCAGCGCCATCACGCCGCCCTCGCCCTGGATCAGCTCCAGCATAATGGCGCAGGTATGGCGGTCCACCAGTTCCCGGAGACCCTCGATGTCACCGGCGGTGGTATAGACAAAACCCTCGTTGAAGGGGCCGAAGTAGTTGTGGAACACCTCCTGACCGGTGGCGGTCAGGGTGGCAATGGTGCGGCCATGGAAGCTGTTGACCAGCGTGATCACAACATCGCGGCCCTTGCCGTAGTGGTCAAAGCTGTACTTGCGGGCAGCCTTGATGGCACCCTCGTTGGCCTCGGCACCGGAATTTCCGAAAAATACCTTGTTCATGCCGGTGCGCTTGCACAGCTTTTTGGCCAGCTTGCCGCAGGGGGCAGTATAGTAAAGGTTGGAGGTGTGCTGCAGCTTGTGGGCCTGCTCGGAGACAGCCTCGGCCCAGGTCAGGTCGCAGTAGCCCAGGCTGTTCACGCCGATGCCGCTGGTGAAATCCAGATACTTCTGGCCCTCGGGGCCTTCGGCATACAGGCCGTGGCCCTTTTCCAGTGCAATGGGGTTGCGGTTATAGGTGTGCAGGACATATTCGTTGTCCCGCTTGATGACTTTTTCGGAATCCATAGATATACCCTCCTTGGTTAGCGTCCTCGCCCTCTCAGTCTCGCATTCGCTCGCCAGCTTCCCCAAAGGGGGAGCCTATTCATCTTTATTATATCGCCCGATATAATTTTCAGCAAGCCTTATTCCTGATGGCTGCGGCGGTAGAACCGGGTGCCGGAGCCCCGGTTGGAGAACAGCTCCAGCAGGATGGAGTGGGGCACGCGGCCATCGATGATGACCGCCTCGTGGACTCCCTGATAGATGGCATCGGCCATGCCGCCGATCTTGGGGATCATGCCGCCCGCAATGATGCCGGCAGTCTTGTAGCCCTCAATCTCGCTGACCTCCACCTCGGGGATCAGGGTGGTCTCATCATCCTTATCCCGCAGCAGGCCGGCGATATCGGTCATGGAAACCAGCTTCTCGGCCTTGAGGGCAATGGCGATCTGTGCGGCAGCGGTGTCGGCGTTGACATTATAAGCCTGGCCCAGATCGTCCATGCCTACCGTTGCGATCACGGGGATATAGCCGCCGTCCAGCAGGGTGGAGATCAGGGTGGGATCCACATGGATGATCTCGCCCACATGGCCCAGCGCGGGGTCCAGCTCGGTGCAGCGGAGCATCTGGCCGTCCATGCCGCACAGGCCCACGCCGCGGCCGCGCAGCTTTGCCACAAGGTCCTTGTTCACCTTACCGGCCAACACCTGCTGAACGATCTCCATGGCAGCGTCATCGGTCACACGCAGACCGTTGTTGAAATGGCTCTCCACGCCGACTTTTTTCAGCATCTCGTTGATGGCCGGGCCGCCGCCGTGCACCAGCACCACCCGCACCCCCAGCAGGGTCAGGGTGACAAGGTCGTTCATCACGGCGTTTTTCAGCGTCTCGTTGATCATGGCGTTGCCGCCGTATTTGATGACCATGGTCTTGCCATGGTATTTCTGGATGTAAGGGGTCGCCTCCGAAAACAGGAGGGCCATTTCTTCGTTCTTCATATACTCTCCTTGCCGCCAGCACACTTGCTCCGGCATTCATTTTCCACCAGACAAACTCCTTCCGTCATCGCTGCGCGATGCCACCTCCCTCAAAGAGGGAGGCATTCAGGCCCCTTCCTTGAGGGGGCTGTCGCCGCAGGCGACTGGGGGAGTTTTATTAGGTCCGATAATCCCCGTTGATCTTCACATAATCATAAGTCAGATCACAGCCCCATGCCTTGGCGCTGGCATCGCCGGTACCCATATCCACCTTGACAAGGATATCATGCTCCGCCAGAACTTTGGCGGCCTCGTCCTCACTGTAGAGGTGGTAGGCGGCGTTCTCGCAGACATAGACCTCACCGGCGGCACTGCTCAGCCAGACACAGACCTTGTCGATGGAGAAATCGCCAGGGGTGTAGCCGATGGCGCAGAGGATGCGGCCCCAGTTGGCATCGCGGCCAAAGACAGCAGCCTTGAACAGGTTGGAGCAGACCACGCTGCGGCTGACGGCACGGGCCGTTTTCAGGTCGGGGGCGTGGGTCACCTCGCAGGTGATGAGGTGGGTAGCACCCTCGCCGTCACCGGCGTGCTCGGCGCACATGTGCTCAGCAATGGCGGTCAGGGCCGCCACAAAGGCATCGTAGTCGGCGTTCTCTTCGCAGATCTCGGGGTTTCCGGCCAGACCGGAAGCCATGATGATCAGGGTATCGTTGGTGGAGGTATCCAGATCCACGCTCATCTGGTTGTAGGTGCCGGGCACCACGGTCTTGAGGGCCTTTTCCAGCAGAGCGGGGGAAACGGCGGCATCGGTGGTGTAGAAGGCCAGCATGGTGGCCATGTTGGGGGCGATCATGCCGCTGCCCTTGCCAATGGCACCCACGGTGCAGGTCTTGCCGCCCAGCTCAAACTGGATGGCGTACTCCTTTTTGTGGGTATCGGTGGTCATAATGGCCGTGGCCGCATCGGTGCTGCCCTGCGCAGTTGCCGCCAGCTTTGCGGCGGCGGCGGGGATTCCCCGGGCAAAGGGGTCAATGACCATGGGCTGGCCAATGACACCGGTGGAAGCGGGCAGCACATCCTCGGCGGGGATGTTCAACGCCTCGCCCACCAGCGCACAGCACTCCTCGGCCAGAGCCACGCCGTTGGCGGCGCAGGTATTGGCGTTGCCGCTGTTCACAAGAATGGCCTGTGCATAGCCGTCCTTCAGGTGGGCACGGTCCACCTTGATGGGCGCACCGCAGACCTTATTGGTGGTGTAGACACCGGCGGCGGCACAGCGCACCTCCGCCTTGATGAGTGCCAGATCGTATTTTTCATTATGATTTGCGCGGATGCCGCAATGCACACCAGCCGCTGCAAAGCCCTTGGGGGCACAGATGCCGCCCGCAACTTCTTGATACATACTACTTTCTCCCTTCAGCATCCTCACCCTCTCCGTCAGCGCTAACGCGCTGCCACCTCCCCCAAAGTGGGAGGCCTTGGCATTCCCCGCAGAGTTTGCGGTTTTGTCAAAAGCTCTCCCTTCGGGAGAGCTGGGCGCGAAGCGGCCTGAGAGGGTGAGCCATTTCATTCCAATCCAGCCGTCTCTTCAAAACCCAGCATCAGATTCATACACTGGACTGCCGCGCCGGACGAGCCCTTGCCCAGATTATCAAACAGGGAGACCAGCATCATCTGATCCCCGGCGGCATTCACGGTGCTGTACAGCTCCATGCGGTCGGTACCGGCCATGGCGTTGGAGTACAGGCCATTCTCGGGCAGCGGCTCGTTCAGGGCGTGCACCTTGATGGTGGCGGCATCCCTGTAATACTCCGCCAGCCCTGCGGCCACCTTTTCGGCACCGCCCCAGACCGGCTGGAAGGGCACCAGCACCTGCATCCCGCTGTAATAATCGCAGACCACAGGCACAAAGGCGGGCGGGTTTGCCAGCCCACTGATCTTCTGCATCTCGGGCAGATGCTTATGGGCAAGGCTCAGACCGTAGCTCTTGGGTGCATCCAGCTTGCTGTGGGCCGGACGGTCGGGGCTTTCGTAGTCAGCGATCATCTTTTTGCCGCCGCCGGAATAGCCGGAAATACCGGTGCAGCTGTAAAAATCACCCGCCCCGGCAAGGCCCAGCTCCACCAGAGGCCGCATGATGCTGATAAACCCGCTGGCATAGCAGCCGGGCACCGCCACGCGGCAGGCATTTTTGATCTTTTCCTTCTGGCCCCTGAGTTCCGGGAAGCCGTAGACCCAGTTGGGATCCGTGCGGAAAGCCGTGGAAGTATCCAGCACCTTGACATCCGGGCGGAGCAGGGGCATGACCTCTCTGGAGGCGGCATCCGGCAGGCAGAGGAAGGCGAGGTCAGCCGAATTGATGACCTTTGCCCGCTCGTTCACGTCCTTGCGGCCCTCCTCGGAGATGGAGAGCAGTTCAATTTCAGGCCGGGCAGCCAGACGGTCGGCAATGCGCAGACCCGTGGTGCCTGCGGAGCCGTCGATAAAGACCTTTACGCTCATGCGTTGTTCGCCTCCCATGCGGCCAGCTGGTCCATGGCCAGCCGGATCTGGTTGTTGACGCTTGCCTCGCTGGGGCCGCCGTAGCTGGTGCGGCCCTCACAGCACTTGATGAGGTCGATGGCATCATAGATATCGTTCTCGAACAGGGCGCTGTAGCCCTTGAACTCGTCAAGGGTCAGTTCCTCCAGGGTCTTATCCTTTGCGATGCAGTCGGAGACCATGCAGCCGGTCAGCTTGTAGGCATCCCGGAAGGGCATCCCCTTCTTGGTCAGGTAGTCGGCACAGTCGGTGGCGTTGATAAAGCCCTTGGCGGCAGCGCGGCGCATGTTGGCAGGCAGGGTCTTCATGGTGTCCAGCATGGGGGTGACGGTCTTGAGGCACAGCTCCAGCGTATCCACTGCATCGAAGATGGCTTCCTTGTCCTCCTGCATATCCTTGTTGTAGGCCAGAGGAATGCCCTTCATCATCACCAGCAGGGTGTTCAGGTCACCGTAGACGCGGCCGGTCTTGCCGCGGATCAGCTCGGTGACATCGGGGTTCTTCTTCTGGGGCATGATGGAGGAGCCGGTGGTAAAGGCATCGTCCAGCTCGATGAACTTGAACTCCCAGCTGCACCAGAGGATGATCTCCTCGGAAAGGCGGGACAGATGCATCATGCAGATGGAGATGGCGTTGGCCAGCTCGATGCAGAAGTCACGGTCAGAAACGCCGTCCAGGCTGTTGGCACAGGGTGCGGCAAAGCCCAGCTTTTCGGCGGTGAACTGACGATCCAGCGGGTAGGTGGTACCGGCCAGAGCGCCGGAGCCCAGCGGGCACTGGGCATCCATGCGGGCGGTGGCATCCTCAAAGCGCTGCAGATCGCGCAGGAGCATGGAGGCGTAGGCCATCAGCGCATGGCCAAAGGTGATGGGCTGGGCGCGCTGCAGGTGAGTGTAGCCGGGCATGACAGCGGTGGTATTCTCCGCGGCCTTCCTGCAGATGACCTTGATGAGCTCCACGATGTAAGCCTGCAGGGTGTGGCTGTAGTCCCGCAGGGTCAGGCGGATATCCAGCGCCACCTGATCGTTGCGGCTGCGGCCGGTGTGCAGGCGCTTGCCTGCATCGCCGATGCGGGCGGTCAGGGTCTGCTCCACGAAGGTATGCACATCCTCGGCGTTGGGGTCGATCTCCAGCGCACCGCTTGCCAGATCGTCGGCAATGGAGGCCAGCCCGCTGAGGATATCCTCGCAGTCCTTTTCGGAGATGATGCCCTGCTTGGCCAGCATGGCGGCATGGACCCCGCTGCCGCGCATATCCTGCGCGATCATCCGCTGGTCAAAGCGGATGGAGGAGTTGAAGTCATTGACGCGCGAATCGACCGCCTTGGAGAAGCGGCCCTTCCAGAGTTGTTCTGCCATAATATTCTTCCTTTTCTGATAGGCGGCTCGCCCTCTCCGTCATTGCTTGCGCAATGCCACCTCTCCCAAAGGGAGAGGCTCTGGCGTAACCGAGAACTTCACGGCTTGACCGGAAACTTTGCCGCTATGCCAAGGGCTCTCCCTTTGGGAGAGCTGTCACCGTAGGTGACTGAGAGGGCGAGGATGTTTATCTTGTAAATAAAAACAGCTAAAAACGGCAAAGCCGCCGCAGGGGAAAACGCTCCTGCGGCGGTGCCGCCGGCAACTATGCCGGTTTTGGAACTCCGTTGTGAAAGTGTAGAAAACACACCGGAGAGAAAGTTGGCTTTGTGTGATCCCGGTGGATCAGCCGCTTAGTCCTCGATCTTCGGCCAGCTCTTGGACAGCTTTGCGCGCTCCTTGATGGACAGGCCGAACAGATTGATGAAGCCTGCTGCATCTGCCTGGTTGTAATCCTCGTCCTCACCAAAGGAAGCCGTCTGCTCATCGTACAGGGTGAACGGAGAGGTGACACCGGCGTTGATCATGTTGCCCTTGTACAGCTTCAGCTTCACATCGCCGGTCACGGTCTTTGCCAGGCTGTTGGCAAAAGCATCCAGAGCCTCACGCAGCGGGGTGAACCACTGGCCGTTGTAGACGATGTCGGCGTACTTCTGAGCCAGCTGCTCCTTGAGGTGTGCGCTCTCCTTGTCCAGGGTGATGGTCTCCAAAACATTGATGGCCTTGTACAGAATGGCACCGCCGGGAGTCTCGTACACGCCGCGGCTCTTCATACCCACCAGACGGTTCTCCACGATATCCAGCAGGCCGATGCCGTTCTCGCCGCCCAGCTTGTTCAGGTACTCCACCAGCTCCACAGCGCCCATCTCCTTGCCGTCAACAGCAGTGGGAATGCCCTTTTCAAAGTGGATGGTCACATAGGTCGGGGTGTCGGGAGCCTGCTCAGGGCTGACACCCAGCTCCAGGAAACCGGGGTGGTTGTACTGGGGCTCGTTGGCGGGGCTCTCCAGATCCAGGCCCTCGTGGCTCAGATGCCACAGGTTCTTATCCTTGGAGTAGTTGGTCTCGCGGTTGATCTTCAGGGGGATGTGGTGAGCCTCGGCGTAGTCGATTTCCTCGTCACGGCTCTTGATGTCCCACTCACGCCAGGGAGCAATGATGGCCATATCGGGGCACAGGGCCTTGAGGGTCAGCTCAAAACGCACCTGATCGTTGCCCTTGCCGGTGCAGCCGTGGCAGATGGCATCCGCGCCTTCCTTAATGGCGATATCGGCCAGAGCCTTTGCAATGCAGGGGCGTGCAAAGCTGGTGCCCAGCAGGTAGTCCTCGTACTTTGCACCAAACTTCAGGGTGGGGAAGATGTAGTTCTCCACAAAATCCTTCTTCAGATCCAGAACGTACAGCTTGGAAGCGCCGGTAGCCTTGGCCTTTTCCTCCAGGCCGTCCAGCTCGGTGCCCTGGCCCACGTCACCGGAAACGGCAACGACTTCGCAGTTGTTGTAGTTTTCCTTCAGCCAGGGAATGATGATGGAGGTATCCAGACCACCGGAGTAAGCCAGAACGACTTTTTTAATGTTTTCCTTTTTCATAATAAACGCGCTCCTTTTAATAAAAATACACTTTTGTACCCTGATGCGCACTTTCCCTTCGCATCCTCTGTCTTTGATTCGCGGTTGATGCTTTTATTATACGCCACGCGGCTTTTCCGTCAATGCTGAAAACTGCCAAACATGCCGCGCATTTGCGGCAGGATTTGTTACACTTTGTATGTTTATGCATCATTATTTGTTTATATTCAAATTTTATGCAGTTAAAATGTATATATGAAATGCAAAAAAGCGCCCCGAAGGACGCTTTCTTTATGCCTGGTATCTTCCCAGGATCTCCTCCACCTGTTCCTGTGTCAGCGGGTGAGTGGGTTCCGGCTTTTCATTGCCCCTGCGCAGGGGCAGCCACCAGGTGGACAGGCCCAGCCAGCCGAACTTATAGGCAGTATGGGGCTCACGGCCCACGCAGGTGAAGCCCAGGCGGGCATGGATACGCTCACTGGCGGGGTTGGGGTCTGCCACAAGGGCGTAGACATTCCAGTAACCCATCCCGTCCAGAATATCCAGCAGGGCGCGGTAGAGGGTATCCCCCACACCAAAGCCCCGGGCATCGGGGGCACAGTAGATGGTGCTCTCCACAGCCCAGTCGTAGGCCTCCCGAGGGTGGTAGCGGTGGGCGCAGGCGTAGCCCAGCAGTTTACCGTCCCCATCCCGGGCCAGCAGCAGAGGGATCAGCGCACGGGTGCTGTCCACCCAGTCCTCATACTCCGGCAGGGAAGAGGGCGTTACCTGAAAGGTTGCCGTGTGGTGCAGGACATACCAGTTGTAGATGTCCAGGATCTCCGCCGCATCGGCCCGGGTGGCCAGCGAGAGCCGGGGCAGATTCTTCTCAGCCCATTCGGCGCACAGGGTTTCCTTCTGCGCCTTGGTCAACTTTTTCAGGGCTGCTTCCCGGCGCAGGGCGGCAGATTTGTCTGTGCACCGTTCCAGATACGCGAACCGCTGTGCCCCCAGCGCACGGGTGCACTTGGCCCCCTTCCCGCTCTTGTGGGCGTGCAGGCGGCTGGCCGGGTCATTTGTCCAGCCCGTGTAGAGCTGGCCGCCTGCGCAGCGCACCATATAGACATAGGCCCGCTCTTCTTTTTCCGTTTCCGCCGCCATGTTACAGTCTCCCGTTGTTTTTCAGCACCTGACGGCAGGCGGCCAGCGCCGTCTCCTTATCCTTTGCGGTGATGAGGAACCGGCTGGCGTGGCAGAAGCTGATGCCCTCGATGCCGCTCTTCTGCTCAATGACCTCCTGCGGCTGGCCCGCCCAGCTCTGGGGGAAGGGCAGCTTCGGCTTTTTGGTCTTGTGGTCGGTCACGCACTGGGCACTCCACCCGCCGCGCTGGCTGGGGTAGATGACGAAAAGGGCATCGGTCTTGTACAGGCCATTCTTCCAGGGCAGGTAGCAGGGCAGGATCACGATGCCGTCCCGGGAATTCTTATAGGCCTGCTGCACTTTCTCGTCGGCGCGGTTCACGGCGTTCGCGCTCTCGATCTGGTTTTCCAGGATCTGCTTTGCCACAGCCACCGCCTTGAAGAAGCAGGTGTCCTGATCCTCCTTGGAATCCCACACCGGGTTGAAGAAGCCGATGGCATCGCACAGGCTGTTCTGCTCGCCGGTGTTGTCGTTCAGATCAAGGGGCTGGATAAAGTTTTCATCGATGAGCCGGGCCTGACGCTCCCCCACCAGCCCCGGGCCCAGCACCCGCCACAGCAGGCCGAAGGCCGCATAGGGGATGCCGTTGGCGCGGTACTCTCGGGGCTCCTGATGGTGATCGAACATGCCAAAGCCGATATCATACACGATGCCGTCGAAATCGTCCGGTACCACAAAGCCGCGGGTGATCCTGATGTCCGGCCGGATGATCTGCAGCAGCGCCGTTGCAAATACGTCGTCCGCATGGAACTTGCCGGCATGGGTGAAGCCATTTGCAGGAATTTTCATAACAGCAATACCTCGTTCTCTTTCTTTGGGAACAGTATATCACACTTTGCCAAAAGGAACAACGAAAAGCCCCGGCTGTCGGGGGACAGCCGGGGCAAAGGTACACCTTAACTCGTTTTTTAGTTGCCCTTGGGGAACATTTTTGCGTCGCAGCGAGACAGCTGAGTAGAAACAAACAGCTGTGTGGATGTACCGCCATTGACTCGGCGAATGCGGGTCATGTCGCCCTTTTTATAAACGACCTTTCCATTGCCGTCCGCCATATCTTTTGCCGCATAGTAGAACTCATATGTATAGACTACATCATCCACATTAGCCTTGATGCTCTCTCGATAGAACTCCTGAGCGAAAGGATCCGTATAGTTTTCAGCAGAGAAGGTAAGCGGAACAACCTTGTTAGCAATGTAGATCAGATTCTTGATTTCCTTCAGTTCATCCAGAATCCCCTGTTTTTCTTTTGCGATTTTTTCGTCGTTCGCGCCCTCACTTTTCCCGTACTCTTCAATACTCGTCCAAGTAAGATCATTCACAGTGGTGTCAGCTGTGAGTTTATAACTCGTCAAATAAAGGCTCTCTCCATCTGGGGTATAGAAAGCAATCATCGTATTCTGGTCTTCCTGATTAACCACAAACTGCTTTTTTCCCTGAGTGGCATACCCAAAAGCACCCCCTCCAAGAAGACCGCTGACTTTAAAGTCGTCCGCACTGACGGCATTATAACATTTCTTTGTCAGAGAAGTGTCCCAAGTAACTTTTGCCGGATCAGCAGGGATCGCAGAAGCGCCCGGCTTGTCGGGTTTTTCATCGCCGCCCTCAGACGTGCCGGGCTTGCTACCATTATTCCCGCCATTGCCACCGTTGCCGCTGCCCTCAGACGTGCCGGGCTTGCTGCCATTATTCCCGCCATTGCCACCGTTGCCGCCGCCCGTTGTGCCGCAAGCGGTCATCATGGAAACGGCCATTGCTGCCGCCAGCAGAACGGCGGCGGCTTTTTTGTACCATCTCATAATACAAGTCTCCTGTTTTTTGTTCCGAAGCACCTCAAAAATATGCTTCACACCCACATGTTACCCTCCCTCCGGGCATCTTGTCAACCAATCTGAAGATATTTGACATTTTGCCCGGAACAGGCGACCATTTTTTAGCAATATAACAACAGCCCCGGCACGTTCCCATGTGAAACGTCTCGGGGCTGTTCTCTAGCTTCTGGTCACTTTCTCTTCCGTGCTGTCTTTGTAACGGCGCGGGTGGGGGTCTTGGTCACAGCCGTGGTGGGCTTCACGGCGGGGGAGAGGTTCGGCTTTTCGGTGAGGGCGGTGGTGGTGGGCTCGCCCAGTGCCAGCACCTCGGCCAGCTCCTTCTGCACCTTGGCGTTGATGGGGTCATTCACGGCCAGAACATCGGAGTAGAACTGCTCCATCTCTTCGCGGGTAGAGAAGGTTGCAACGTACATCTGGTTGCCCATGGCACCGGACAGAGCCTCGGGGATGCGGTCCACCATCCGCATATTCTTCTGGTACTTCTGCATGATCTGCTCATGGCTGTACACAAAGTTCTTGCCATCGCGGCGGCCTGCAAAGGGGCAGTAGTAGTGCTCGCCCACCGGCATATCCGTGCCGCCGAAGGCGATCATATCCGCCCAGATCTTGTACACGTTGGTGGAGCGGGCAAAGTTGATCATATCCGGGGTAAAGCCGCCGCAGGGGCGCATATTGACCTCTAGCGCCACGAGCTGGCCCTTTTTGCCCATGCTGGCCTGATCCTCGGTCATGCGGAAGAACTCAAAGTGGACGAACCGGCTCTTCACACCAAAGCTCTTGACGGCGGCACGTCCGGCGGCGCGGGTATCCTCGGGCAGATCCTTGATGATATAGTAAATGGAGTTATCGTTGTCGTTGACGATGTCCATGATGGACACCGGGCTGACGTTGCCCGCCTCAAAGATGGGGTTGCCGCTGCCGTCGATGATGGCATCGTAGCTGTTGACCTCGGCGTGGACGAACTCCTCCATGATGTAGGCGAGATCGGGGTGATAGGTGCTCTTGTAGAGCAGGAAGCGCTTCAGCTCCTCATCGCTGGACAGCTTATGGG
>PPYE01345210.1_pt1 | contig 12605 bp, 10 predicted proteins | sample 1559881 | NCBI WGS metagenome assembly PPYE01 (sample SAMN08240022, study PRJNA423297) | Human gut metagenome, whole genome shotgun sequencing project.
TGCTATAGCCTTTAATATCAAAAAAATGTGTGCTAAACTGATAAAAGAAGGAAAGGGGCTCATTACAGTTGCCAAATATTTGTTTATGGGACTATTTATAACCCGATATAATTGGAATATAGCAACTTGCTGCCAAATGCATGAGGAAAAAGTAGCATAGCCAAAAGAAAATATAGCAGAACTTAAAATATAAAAGAGGTTGTGCCAACGTTTTGACACAACCTCCTGCCTGCATCATGCAGATGATATCTTTCATCTGAACAGACAATGTGTTCTGCCATATCGCAAACACATTATCTGTTTTTTATGCTCTTATACGAACCAGCGAACGTAGCAGAAGTCTTGACGGTGAGGCAGGTCTGCATTCTTCGGGAACATACGGTAAGAAACCTTGAAGCTACCCGCATTTTCCATCTTGTGCTTAGCTTGGAAAGTATAAAGGTTACCTTCTTTCTTCACTACATTGAACGGTTCTACGGAGGAAACGTGCTGTTTGCCATCCTGAGCCGTATAAGTAGTCACCAGTTCCAGACCGATAGCATCGTTCAAGCCCTTCTCGTCGATAACGTAAGTAATGGTGTATTCCTTACCGCTCTCGATGGAGCCTTTCACCAGGTCTTCAGTCTTTTCGCAAGACACCACTTCAATGCTGTCCCATTTTTCGGCAACTTCTTCCTTCCAGGCAGCTATTTCCTTAGCCTTGGCATAACCGTCGGCAGCCAGCATCTTGAAACGTTTGGCTTCCTTGATGTAGAACTTATCGTAATAGTCATCCAACTGGCGCTTCATTGTATAGTGGGGAGCAATCTGTGCGATGGAGTTCTTGATAGTCTTCACCCAACCTTCCGAATATCCCTTCTTGTTACGTGCATAGAACAACGGCAGAATTTCCTGCTCAAGAATGCTGTAGATAGTAGCGGCATCGAGTTGGTCCTGATGTTCCTGATTCTGGTAAGTACGCTTTTCGGTCAATGCCCAACCGGCACCTTCGCGATAGCCCTCCAGCCACCAGCCGTCGAGTACGGAGAAGTTTACAACACCGTTCATCAACGCCTTCTCGCCGGAAGTACCGGATGCTTCGAGCGGACGTGTCGGAGTGTTCAGCCAGATATCCACACCTGAAACGAGGCGACGTGCCAACTGCATATCATAATTTTCCAGGAAGATAATCTTACCCAGGAACTCCGGACGGCGGGAAATCTCGATGATTCTCTTAATCAAGCCCTGACCTGCACCATCGTGCGGGTGAGCCTTGCCAGTGAAAAGGAACTGTACCGGATAGTCAGGGTTATTCACGATCTTGGACAGACGATCGAGGTCGGTGAACAGTAAGTGTGCACGCTTGTAGGTGGCGAAACGGCGTCCGAAACCTATCAGCAGGGCATTCGGATTGATTTTGTCCAGCAGGGAAACGATGCGTGAGGGATCACCTTGATTCTTCAACCAAGTTTCACGGTATTGCTTGCGGACATAGTCAATCAGTTTGTTCTTCATCACCATGCGCGTCTTCCAGATTTCTTCGTCGGACACGTTATAGATAGCCTCCCAAATCTTGGGGTTGGACTGGTCGTAGAGGAAGTTTTCATCAAAATGCGCAGCATAGAGATGTTTCCACTCCGTAGCGCTCCAAGTGGGGAAGTGTACACCGTTGGTAACGTAGCCCACATGACTTTCTTCGGGGAAGTAGCCCTTCCAGATGGAAGCGAACATCTCCTGGGAAACCTTCCCGTGCAACCAGCTCACACCGTTCACCTCTTGAGAAGTGTTGCAAGCGAATACAGACATACAGAAACGCTCGCCCTTGTCGCCCGGATTGTTACGTCCGAGGTCCATCAGGTCATCCCAGCTGATACCCATTCTTGAAGGATAGCCGCCCATGTACTTGCCGAAAAGACCTTCGTCGAAGTAGTCGTGACCGGCAGGAACCGGAGTATGTACAGTATAGAGAGAAGAAGCACGTACCAACTCGATAGCCTGGTCGTAAGTCAGACCTTCGGCCACGTAGTCACAGATGCGCTGTACGTTGATCAAAGCAGCATGTCCTTCGTTGCAGTGATAAATATCTTTCTTGATGCCCAGCTTCTTCAGCGTCAGAATACCGCCGATACCCAACAAAATCTCCTGCTTCAGACGGTTTTCCCAGTCACCGCCATACAGTTGGTGAGTGATGGAACGGTCGAACTCACTGTTCATTTCATTGTCTGTATCAAGCAGATAGAGGGAGATGCGTCCTACATTTACTCTCCACACATAAGCATGCACGTAGTAATCCAGATAAGGAACATCCACCACCACTTGTTGTCCATTCTCGTCCAATACACGATCGATGGGTAACTGTCCGAAGTTTTGCGCCTCGTAGTTGGCGATCTGCTGACCGTCCATAGACAAGGTTTGGGTAAAGTAACCATAGCGATACAAGAAACCGACTGCACACAAGTCAACGTTACTGTCGGAAGCCTCTTTCAAATAGTCACCGGCAAGTACGCCCAGACCACCGGAATATATCTTAAGTACGTGGTTCAAACCATACTCCATGCTGAAATAGGCAACAGACGGGCGCTTGCTGTCAGGCGTCACATCCATGTATGTACGGAATTTTGAATATACATCTTCCATTCTGCGCAGAATAACCTTATCGTTGGCAAGCGCTTCAAGTTTGGCATAACTCATACGCTCCAGCAGAAGTACGGGGTTCTGTCCCACTTCTTTCCAAAGGGCAGGTTCAAGATCTCTGAAGAGTTCGGTGGCTTCATAATTCCATGACCACCAAATGTTACGTGCCAGTTCAGACAGTTTCTCCAGTTCGGCAGGAATGTGCGATTTCACATTCACGTCTTTCCAGTTAGGAGTGTTTACATTACTAACTTTAATCTTCATTGTATGATAACTAATTGATTAATAATTCTTTTATCTTAATTGACGCTTCATGGCGTTGCACAGCGCAATATCATAAGCCTCATAGTAATACTTTATAAAATGCTTCCATAAGGCCTGCTCTGCCACCTGACCTGCACGTTTACGGATTTCCTTGATTTCGGCTTCTGTCTTGGTCGAGAACAAGGCTACGGTATCCTTTATGCCGTCTGCCACTTCGGAATAATTGTAATCCGAACGGTGCAGCACCTCCACTCCGTCGTCAATGCCATGCTGATTCTTCAGACTGTTCACCCAAAGTCCAAAACCGGCAAGGTCGGTGGTGATAGTGGGCACGCGGAAAGCCACGCTTTCCAGCGGGGTATATCCCCATGGTTCGTAATAAGACGGATAAACACTAAGATCTTCGCCTAAAATCAAGTCATAATAATGCTTGTTGAGAATACCGTCGTGGCCATCCTGATAGCAGGGTACAAAAATCACTTTCACCTTATCTTCGGGACGATTGCCCATACCGAGGTATTTCAGCATATCCAGCACCTGGTCGTGCGTCATATTGTGCAGCCAGTGAGTGATGAAAGGGCACTGTAACGGCTCGGTAAACTTATCCTTGCTCTTAAGGCGTTTCTGCAAATCCTCGCGGGGGTCTCCCACCCAACTAGGCACGTTGACAAACGCCAATACTTTCTTTTTCAAATCCTTATCCCGGTTCAGCCTATTCAATGATTCCAGGAACACATCAATGCCCTTATTCTTGAACTCATAGCGTCCGCTGGTACCGATAATCAGCGTATCATCACCCAAGTCCTCACCCAGCAGGCAGTTTGCCACACGCAACATGGTGGAACGGGCACGTTTGCGCTTGCCCGTGAAAGTGGCGCCTTTCGGTACAAAATCATCTTCAAAACCGTTCATCAGCACAACGTCCGCAGGCTTGTCAAGCAACTCCTTGCATTCGTTGTTTGTGATTTCGCTCACGGTAGTGAAGCAGTCCACATAATGAGCCGTCTGCTTTTCTATGGAATGCTTAGACTGCATATTCAACTCCTCCGCCATCTGGTCGCCGTTGTAAGCGAAGAGATAATCGTAGAGCGGCTTATTGTTGCCTGCTATGGAACGGCCGATGGACGTGGCATGTGTGGTGAAGATAGTCCCTATCTCGGGAACGGCAGACTGAAGATAGAGGGCGGCCATACCGGTCATCCACTCGTGTGCCTGGAACACCACTTTGTCTGTTTCCGTCAGATTATAGCGGTAGAAACTCTCTATCACCTTTCCGGTAGCGAAAGCAAACATGGATGCTTCGTCATAATCGCCATATCCATGCAGCGAATCCACTTGATAGCGGTTCCACATCTCTGTATAAATCTCATTTTTTTCTGCAAAGAACGGTTGGAAATCAACCAATATAACAATAGGTTCCCCCGGAATGTTCCAGCGTCCTACACGAACAGAGAGATTGTCTTTCAACGCAGCATATTTTTTCCACGCTGCGCAAAGGTTATCAGACTCAATGAACAAAGGGTTCTCTTTTCCCTGCCAGAAATCCGGCCCTATAAAGAATAATCTATCGCGAAATTTAGTCTGTAAAGTATTTGCCCTTGTAGACAAAACCGTATAGATACCGCCTACTTTATTACACACTTCCCAGCTCGCTTCGAAGATGTAATCGGGGGTAAGTAGTTCTTTAGTCATATTATGTTATAATCTCTTTATCTTAATTACGGCTGCAAAAGTACGTATTATTCTTTGAAAAATAGCCTTTTAATCGAAAAAACTGATTAAATATGCATAAACAATCGTTTACGGAATATCATAGTTTAGCCACAAAAGCCTCATGGGTTCGCCCATCCCTGCATTTTTCGTCTAAAATTCCCGAAGTTTATACGGAGAATCCCTGGAGCTTTCAGTTGAATCCCCAAGGATTTAAACAAAAAGCTCCAGAGATTTCAGTTGTAAATCCCTGGAGCTTATTTTCTTATAATCCGGATTATACCATCAATGCAGCTACCAGCGCCAAAATAGCGTAGAATTCAGGAAGTGCGGCGTAAATCATTGTATTGGTCTGTACGTCGTGTCCTTGTGAGATACCCACGATACCGCTGGCACAAATCTGTCCCTGACGGATAGCGGAGAACAGACATACCAGCCCGACACCCAGTCCGATACCCAGCATCAAAGGGCCGTCCGTAGCAAAATCCCTGCCCATAGACATCAGGAAAGCCACGAAGCCGTAAAGTCCCTGCGTAGCCGGAAGAGCCGACAAAATCATATAACTTGCTGACTTGGAAGGGTCTTTCTTCAAAGCTCCTTCTGCCGCACTACCGGCGATTGTTGTACCGAAGCAACTGCCAATTCCTGCAAGGGCCAACATCAGGCCCAGACCGAGATAACCTAAAATTTCATTCATAATGTTTCTATTTTTATTTGTTTTTTAATTTGTTTATTTCTTTACTACTGTAAAAGGTTTGTAGGCTTCGCCCTTGCCTTCGTAACCGGAATTCTTGAAGTATTCCACGAATGTCAGACGGAGAGGATGGACGAAAGCGCTCAGGCAAGACATGGCGATATTCAGCGTATGCCCGAATATCAGTATCAGTCCGCAGAACAGCCAGCCCAGGGCAGGTCCTGCCGCATCGTTCACCATGAAGGCAAGCTGATTGAACACGCCGCCAAGCATACCGCCTGCCAGACCGAGGGCATAGAGACGGATGTAGGAAAGTATATCGCCCATCAGTCCGGTTGCCATATTATAGGTGTCCCATACCCCGGCACCGATGTTGACAAATACATTCCGGTGGATGTTGTTCAGCAGGTAGATGCCAATGGCGGAAACGCCGCCAATCACGATGAATGCCCATGTAGACACATCTTCCGAAATTATCTTGAAGAAGGAAAGTCCGCCGGTACAGATAAATCCCACTACCAGCAACAGCCATCCCCAGGCACTGAGCGACTCCTTGAAGCCGAAGCGCACGGTCTGCCCCACTGCCTTCACCGTCATGGCAATGCAGATATGCACCGCACCGATAATCAGCGCCAGCAGCATTTGTTTGTCATAGGTGGTCTCGCCTATCTTGCCCACAATCATGAATTCCTTCAGTTTGGCGGGTATCTCCAGGTCGAAGAGGCTTACACCGAAGAATGTTCCCAGTATGGCACCGATGACGGCCGTGAATATACCCAGCGTAATCACCAGATTCATCATGCCTTTCATGGACTCGGACATCTTCTTTTTCAGGATGAACCCGAGTGCTATCAGCACCAAGCCGTAGCCCGCGTCTCCCATACAGAAGGCAAAGAAGAGCGAGAAGAACGGCGCAAGTATTGGCGTCGGGTCGAACTCTGCATAGTCGGGCATGCCGTACATTTTTGTAAGCACTTCGTACATGCGTGTATAGGCGTTGTTTTTCAACTTGATGGGAGCGTTGTCCTCGCGTCTGGCCGCCCTTATCTCATAATAAGTGCCGTTTTCATCGAGAAGTTTCCTCACATCCGCCTCGCAGTCTTCGGGAATCCAGCCTTCCATCAGCACTACGGCTCCTTCCGCCATCTGCTCGCTGTTCAGCTTGACTTTCAGCAGGTCTATTTCTCCTTGAAGCTGGAGGTTGTATTTCTCCAACGTACAGTAATTCGCCTTGCAGAAGTCTTTCAGCCCGGCATGTGCCTGCACAAGGGCTTCTTCCGTACCGGCTTTCTTCCGGCTCAGCTCGGAGAGGCTGAGTGAAGGCAGACGGAGCGGTTCCACATCCAGCTCTACCGGCTGGGGAGTGACGGTCACAAAATAAAGATGTCCGCCGTTCTCTTTCACCACGATGGCATTGTAGTCCTCTGCCCACGCTTCGTTATAGTCTTTCTCCGGGCAGGTGTAGAACTGCACGAACCAGCCGGCATCTTCCAGCCGGCGGATGGATTCCCAATCGAAATCACCCCAAGCCTCCATCTGTGCCACGTCCTTGTCAATGGCGGGAATCTGCTGGTTCAAGTCTTGTATACGTGCCTGCAAATCCTCATAGGATTTCACCAAAGCATCGGCAGACAACTCTTTATGCACCTTTTCTTCCGGCTGTTTGTCCGCCAGGGTGTACATGCTCTGAAGCATATTCTTGTAGAGCGTACGCTTCTGCATGAATCGCTGCAAGGTGTCGTCCATCTCGCCGCACTGCCTTTCCACAACGTGCACCACGCCCAGTTCCCGGATCTGTGCCAGAAACGCTTCGTACTCCTTATGATACACAAGGAACGTGAGCTTCTTCATTTTCGTAATCATGCCTCTGCCTCCTTCCTTTTCTCCTGATGGGACTTCATGATTTTCTGCGATGACTTGGAGAGGTTCTCCTCGTCTTCCATAAACCGCTTGATTTTGCGCAGAGCATCCTGATAGCCCGGAATCTGTACTTTCTCAAAAAGATTCACCTTCTGGGTGGTCTTTTTACGCGCATGTTCCAACACCTTGCAACGCTTCACTTCCATACGCAGGGCACTCTCCTTGTTCTTGATGATGGGGAGTGTACGCACGCGCACCTTCAGTTGCTTTTCCAACTGCTGGAGGGAGGTTTTGTTATATTGAAACTTAATAGCCATTTTATTTACGATTTAACGATTTACGATTAGACGACTGAAGCTACTCAATTTCTCAATTTACAGATTTACAATTTCAGTAATATCAATCGTAAACCGTAAATCGTCTAATCGTACATTTATTTAGTTTGCTTTCGGCCAGAACTGGTCCACAAGCTCTTTCTTGATATTCACCTCTTCCGGACGGAAATACTTGCCGAACAGACTCCATGCCACATCGAGCATCTCTGTGGTATCGAGGTTGACATCGATGGCCAGTAGCTGGTTGGAGTAGTCCTTGGCAAAGGCAAGGGTACGTTCGTCGTAGTTCGTCAGGTCGAAACCGTTTTCAAGCTTGGTCTTGGCGTTGGCAGCGTCGGCATACAGACGCACGGCGGCATTCATCACCTGCGGATGGTCCTTACGCGTCTTTTTACCCGTAACAAGCTGCTTCAGACGGGACAAGGAACGGAATGGGTCAACGATAACCTTACCGATGTCGCTGTCACGACGGAGGAACAACTGGCCTTCCGTGATATAACCCGTATTGTCGGGCACGGCATGCGTAATGTCGCCACCGGACAGAGTCGTCACCGCAATAATCGTGATGGAACCGCCGCTTGGGAATTGCACCGCCTTTTCGTATATTTTCGCCAAGTCCGAATAAAGGGAACCCGGCATGGAGTCCTTCGAAGGAATCTGGTCCATACGGTTGGACACGATGGCGAGCGCATCGGCGTAGGAAGTCATATCCGTAAGCAGCACCAGCACCTTTTCATTATTGTTCACAGCGAAATACTCGGCTGCCGTCAGTGCCATATCCGGAATCAGCAGACGCTCTACCGGAGGATTCTCGGTGGTATTCATAAAGCTGACGATACGGTCGAGCGCACCGGCATTGGAGAATACGTTCTTGAAGTAGAGGTAGTCATCGTTCGTCATACCCATACCGCCAAGGATAATCTTGTCAGTCTCCGCACGCAGAGCCACATTCGCCATCACCTGGTTGAAGGGCTGGTCGGGGTCGGCAAAGAACGGAATCTTCTGTCCGGACACCAGCGTATTGTTCAGGTCGATGCCTGCAATACCGGTTGCAATCAGTTCCGAAGGCTGCTTACGGCGCACCGGATTCACGGACGGACCGCCAATTTCCACCTCCTCGCCTTCAATGGCCGGACCACCGTCGATGGGGTCGCCAAAGGCGTTGAAGAACCGTCCGGCAAGCTGCTCGCTCACTTTGATTGTAGGAGCCTTGCCCAAGAATACTACCTCTGCATTGGTGGGAATACCTTCCGTACCCTCGAACACCTGCAAAGTCACTTCGTCGCCGGCAATCTTCACCACCTGGGCAAGTTTGCCGTTTACGGTCGCCAACTCGTCATACCCCACTCCGGTTGCCTTCAGCGAACACGTAGCTTTCGTAATCTGAGTAATCTTGGTATATATCTTTTGAAATGCTTTTGTTGCCATCTATTTATTTACTATTTGACAATTTACTATTTACTATTTAAATCTCTGCCATCCTATTCTACTATTTTCCTATCTACAACCTCCGTGCACCTGCATCCGCAAGGCAAATAGTAAATTGTAAACAGTCAAATAGTACATCCTTAGGCTTTCCGTTCCTCAACCAGTTCCTGCAACTGCTTATGGAACTTCTCGTATTCTTCCGACTTGAACTTCGAGTAGTTCATCTGCTTGCAGATGTTAATCATCTTCTTGAAGTAATCCATTACTTCGTTGAAGTTGTCGAACTCAAATTCGGTATGACAGATTTCTATTACCATATTCAGAATCTCCTCCTGACGCTCCATCGGAGTCACGGCATCAACTTCGTCAAAGGCATCCTGCTGCAGGATAACGAAGTCAATCAGTTCCGATTTCCAGAAAGTCACGTGATATTCTACGGGCACGCCGTCGTCACCCAGGATGTTGATTTGCTCGGCAATCTCCTTACCACGCTGCAAACGGGTCTTGATTTCATTCACCTTGCCAATCCAATCACCGTTGATGTGCTTGGTGATATACTCCTCGAATTCAGGGTATTCAATGTATTTGGAATACGAGTCAATCGGATTTACGGCAGGATAACGCTTCTTGTCGGCACGGTCCTGCTCAAGGGCATAGAAGCAGCGAGCCACCTTCTTCGTATTCTCGGTTACCGGCTCCTTCAGGTTACCGCCCGCAGGCGATACCGTACCAATGAAAGTAATGGAACCGGACTCGCCGTTGTTCAGCTTCACATAACCCGCACGGCCGTAGAAGTTGGAGATGATGGAGGACAAGTCCATCGGGAAGGCATCGGGACCGGGCAACTCCTCCATACGGTTGGACATCTCGCGCAATGCCTGCGCCCAACGTGAGGTGGAGTCCGCCATCAGCAGCACCTTCAATCCCATGCTCCGGTAGTATTCCGCAATCGTCATTGCCGTGTAGACAGATGCCTCACGGGCAGCCACCGGCATGTTCGAAGTATTGGCGATGATAATCGTACGTTCCATCAGCTTCCGTCCCGTATGCGGGTCAACCAATTCGGGGAATTCTGTAAAGATTTCCACAACCTCGTTGGCACGCTCACCGCAGGCAGCGATGATTACGATGTCCGCTTCCGCCTGTTTTGAAATGGCATGCTGTAGTACCGTCTTTCCTGTACCGAACGGACCGGGGATAAAGCCCGTACCACCTTCCACAATCGGGTTCACGGTATCGATTACGCGCACACCGGTTTCCAGCAGTTTGAAAGGACGCGGTTTTTCCTTATAGTTGGTCATGGCACGCTTCACGGGCCATTTCTGTATCATGTTCACCCGGATGTCATTGCCTTCGCCATCCGTCAGCACTGCAATGGTATCCTCAATGCTGTAATCACCTTCCTTTGCGATGGATTTCACGGTGCACACACCTTTCTGTTCAAAAGGCACCATGATTTTCAGAGGCTGGAAGTTCTCGTCCACTTGTCCCAGCCAGGCAGCGGCTTCCACTTGGTCGCCCACCTTTGCCAAAGGCACAAAATGCCATTTGCTTCCTTTATCCAGCGGATAGGTATATTGCCCGCGTTTCAGGAAAACGCCATCCATCTTGTCGAGGTCGTTTTGCAGACCGTCGTAGTTCTTCGAAAGCATACCGGGCCCCAGTGTCACTTCGAGCATATGTCCGGTAAACTCGGCTTCGGCCCCCACTTTCAGTCCGCGGGTACTCTCAAATACCTGCACGTAGACCTGGGTACCTACTACCTTAATCACCTCCGCCATCAACTTGTCTCCTCCGGTCGAGATATAACAAATCTCATTCTGCGCTACCGGTCCGTCGACGACGAGGGTCACCATGTTGGCTATTACGCCACTAACAGTTCCTTTTGTTGCCATATATTTTTAGTTGTTTATTTTATCTGAATTCTGCGGGTATCTGCACATCGTCTTTCAAGGCAGCGATAATGCTGCGGAACAGTTGGTTACCCTTCTCTTTATCCAACGAAATCCACCGTTCTATCATCTCCAGCTGTAGCAGGAAGACAAACAGACGTTCCACGGTAAAGTAATCGAAGAATGTGGCCTCCTCCATCCAGTCCCAGCGAAGCTGGTCCAGCTTCTTTTCCCGGTCCACCAGTTCCTCCATCTCACTGATTTTCACCAGCTGCTCCAGATAATCCACCTCAGTACCCAGACCGAAGTCACGGGCATTGGAAGTACGCAGAGCCTCGCACACTTCCGTATCACCCACAATCAGCGGAGCAATGTCCAGCTTGAACTTACGTGCTGTGAGCGCCACCAATATATTATTGAGAGTGAGGTTGAAACCAAACCAGGAAGACACAAACTGATTCTTACATTCCATGGCATAGGCGTAATAGAGCGCTGCCAGGCGGTCTTCATACAAGAAACCGTCCTCGGCAGGCAGGCTGAAGTATTCGGAAATGAACGTGGAGAGATAAGATGGGAATACACTGTCAGAGACTTCGTCGCCATCCTTCAGTCGTGAGATATATTCCGCCAGTTCCTCCGACGAATAGTTTCCGCGCGGGTCGATGGCAGCATCCTTATCCTTCAATAGTTTCAAGACATTCGCATTGTCGAATTTCAGATAAAACAAATCTATCAACTTTTTATCATCTTCCGACAAGGCAGGATATAGTTCCGTCCTGAAATCGGCTACTGTATAGCTCAGTTTACTGTCTTCCAGAGTAAGTTCAGGCAAACCGGCTACCAAGTAATAGTATTTACTCATAATCCTGTGGGAGTTTTTAGAACAGCATTTCCACTAATTGCGGACGCAGGAATTCCTTGAAGTAATTCATAAATTCTTCTTCGCCGAAGTTCACCTTGTACGAACCATCGGCAGGCGATACGGAGAACAAGGTTTTGATGCCATTCACTTGCTCAATCTTCACACCCTTGTCCAGCAGGTCTTTCGCCTTCGCTGCGAAATATTTCGTCAAGCCTTCCGCATCCGCAGTAGAGATAACGATTGGTTCGTTCACACTCCATTTGGACGCCAATGCAACGATGAAGGCATTAAGATAATTCTTGTTTGCAGCAAATGCCTTTACATCGGCATTCACAATGTTGTCCGTCACCAACGTAGCGATTTCGGACTTCAGAGCATTCACAGCCTGACCGGCAAACAACTTTAATTCAGATTTTGTATTCTCTGCCAGTTCATCGGCAGACTTATGGGCGGTAGCCACGATAGAATCCGCTTCCTTACGTGCATCCTCTATAATTCTCTTGGCTTCTTCCTGAGCTTTTGCGATAAGTTTCTGTGCCTCTTCATTTCCTTTCTCTACGCCTTCGCGGTAGATCTTATCGGTCAGCTCTTGAATCTTGTTTTCCATATTTGCAGGAGTTATTATATGATTTATATTACAATATTAATTGCGTGATTTTTTCCCTTCCTATTAGATTCACGCCAAATTTACAAAAATCCATTTGATATTGAATAGAAAGAAAGGAAGAAAAGTTCTTGCTCTTCCAAAAAAAACTCGTTTTACACCAACTTTGTTCTGTAATGATAACAAAAGAATGACAAAAGAAGCAGAAAATACGTCTACAACAACGCATGGCAAGGATTAAGGGGAGCAGTTCCGGAGGTATCTAAAACGAACGAAGCCTCCGTATCCTTATCAGACACGGAGGCTTCTTCTGAAAAACGGCGACTACCTACTCTCCCACTGT
>PPYE01311799.1_pt1 | contig 12604 bp, 9 predicted proteins | sample 1559881 | NCBI WGS metagenome assembly PPYE01 (sample SAMN08240022, study PRJNA423297) | Human gut metagenome, whole genome shotgun sequencing project.
AGATAAAACCGAACCCTTTGGCATTGTTGAACCACTTAACAGTACCCATTTCCATACTTCGACATCCTTCGTAAATCTTATAAGTAAGATGGAATGAACCGGTAGTGGAGTGACGAGTTGTTCATTTGCTCGCCAACTCTCGCCACTACAATTTAGAGAAATCAGGAAATGCGTCAAGCGATTGACGACCGGGGACGGTGAAAAATGCGTCAAAATTTGAAGCAGTTAACGCTATTGCCGGGGAATGTGACAGACATCGCGGATGGAAGTAATAGATGATAATTATCTATGATCTATTGTAGATTTGTGATGTGCATAGCCTCTGGTCATCGACAGGCCACCGCCTGTTGGCAACAGCAACCGATGATGAACACTGACGATGAGTAAGAGAGACTGGTTGGACTTCGATCAGCTAATCGAGGACGAAGTTAAAGATGCGCTAAAACCGCCATCTATGTATAAAGTGATATTAGTCAATGATGACTACACTCCAATGGAGTTTGTTATTGACGTGTTACAAAAATTCTTTTCTTATGATGTTGAACGTGCAACGCAACTGATGCTGACGGTTCACTATCAAGGTAAAGCGATTTGCGGGGTGTTTACCGCTGAAGTCGCGGAAACCAAAGTATCGATGGTGAACCAATATGCGAGGGAGAACGAACATCCGTTGTTGTGTACGCTAGAAAAAGCCTGAATGCAGGCAATAAACTTGGGGGAGGTGCCTATGCTCAATCAAGAACTGGAACTCAGTTTAAACATGGCTTTCGCCAGAGCGCGCGAGCACCGTCATGAGTTCATGACCGTCGAGCACTTGTTGCTGGCGCTGCTTAGCAACCCTTCGGCCCGCGAAGCGCTTGAAGCGTGTTCAGTGGACCTGGTCGCGCTGCGTCAGGAACTTGAAGCCTTCATCGAACAGACCACACCCGTACTGCCTGCAACGGAAGAAGAGCGCGACACTCAGCCGACGCTGAGCTTCCAGCGCGTGTTGCAACGTGCTGTTTTCCACGTCCAGTCATCCGGTCGCAGCGAAGTGACCGGCGCCAACGTTCTGGTCGCGATTTTCAGCGAACAGGAGTCTCAGGCGGCATACCTGCTGCGTAAACATGAAGTCAGCCGACTTGATGTGGTGAACTTCATCTCTCACGGTACGCGCAAAGACGAGCCGAGCCAGTCTTCCGATAACAGCGGAAGCCAGCCTGGCAGCAGTGAAGAGCAAGCAGGCGGGGAGGATCGTATGGAAAACTTCACCACCAACCTCAACCAGCTTGCCCGCGTAGGCGGTATCGATCCGCTGATCGGCCGCGAGAAAGAGCTGGAACGTGCTATTCAGGTTCTGTGCCGCCGTCGCAAGAACAACCCGCTGCTGGTGGGGGAATCCGGCGTCGGTAAGACCGCAATTGCCGAAGGTCTCGCCTGGCGTATCGTGCAGGGCGACGTACCGGAAGTGATGGCCGACTGCACTATCTATTCACTGGATATTGGCTCGCTGCTGGCTGGCACTAAATACCGCGGCGATTTTGAAAAACGCTTTAAAGCGCTGCTTAAGCAGCTGGAGCAGGATACCAACAGTATTCTGTTCATTGATGAGATCCACACTATCATTGGTGCGGGCGCGGCTTCCGGCGGGCAGGTCGATGCCGCTAACCTGATTAAGCCGCTGCTTTCCAGCGGTAAAATCCGGGTTATCGGTTCGACGACCTACCAGGAGTTCAGCAACATCTTTGAAAAAGATCGCGCGCTGGCGCGTCGTTTCCAGAAAATTGATATCACCGAACCTTCCGTGGAAGAGACGGTGCAGATTATTAACGGTCTGAAGCCGAAGTATGAAGCGCACCACGACGTGCGTTACACCGCGAAAGCGGTACGTGCGGCGGTGGAACTGGCGGTGAAATACATTAACGATCGTCATCTGCCGGATAAGGCGATTGACGTGATTGACGAAGCCGGGGCGCGCGCGCGCTTGATGCCGGTGAGCAAACGTAAGAAAACGGTCAACGTGGCGGATATTGAGTCCGTGGTGGCGCGAATTGCGCGTATTCCTGAGAAGAGCGTTTCCCGCAGCGACCGCGATACGCTGAAGAACCTTGGCGATCGCCTGAAAATGCTGGTCTTTGGCCAGGATAAAGCGATTGAGGCCTTAACCGAAGCGATCAAGATGGCGCGCGCCGGGCTTGGCCATGAGCACAAACCTGTCGGCTCTTTCCTGTTTGCCGGGCCTACCGGGGTGGGTAAAACCGAGGTTACTGTACAGCTGGCGAAGTCGCTGGGTATTGAGCTGCTGCGTTTTGATATGTCCGAATATATGGAACGTCATACCGTCAGCCGCTTAATTGGTGCGCCTCCGGGATACGTCGGTTTCGATCAGGGCGGGCTGCTGACCGATGCGGTTATTAAGCATCCGCACGCGGTACTGCTGCTCGATGAAATTGAAAAAGCGCATCCGGACGTCTTTAACCTGCTGTTGCAGGTAATGGATAACGGTACGCTGACCGATAACAACGGCCGCAAAGCGGATTTCCGCAACGTGGTGCTGGTGATGACCACCAACGCCGGCGTGCGTGAAACCGAGCGTAAATCGATTGGCCTTATCCATCAGGACAACAGTCCGGATGCGATGGATGAGATCAAAAAGATCTTTACGCCGGAGTTCCGTAACCGCCTCGACAACATTATCTGGTTCGATCACCTGTCCACGACGGTTATCCACCAGGTGGTGGATAAGTTTATCGTTGAGCTGCAGGTCCAGCTGGATCAGAAAGGCGTCTCTTTGGAAGTAAGCCAGGAAGCCCGCGATTGGCTGGCCGAGAAAGGCTACGACCGGGCCATGGGCGCGCGTCCGATGGCGAGGGTGATTCAGGACAACCTGAAAAAACCGCTGGCCAACGAGCTGCTGTTTGGCTCACTGGTTGACGGCGGTCAGGTGATCGTTGAGCTGGATAAAGAGAAAAATGCGCTGACCTACGCCTTCCAGAGCGCGCAAAAGCACAAACCGGAAGCGGCGCATTAAGTCGCTTACGTGAAACGTCAAAACCGGCCTCAGGGCCGGTTTTTTTATGCCGATGTCCTGGACCCTTTTTTATTCCCCTTTTTTAAGCTATTGATTTTATTAAAGAGAAAATCTGGCGTGAAATTATGGTAGCAGAGAGGGGCTGTTGATTAATTTCAATGATAACAATATGGTAGGGTGTCGTTCGTTCAGTTCACTGCCGTACAGGCAGCTTAGAAAGCGTACATAGCATCCCATGCTTCCACATCCGTGTTCACTGCCGTACAGGCAGCTTAGAAACGTTGCAGGTGGTTTTATCCCGCTACGAGCTGGTTCACTGCCGTACAGGCAGCTTAGAAAACCAGCGCCAGCACATCGTTATCACCGATATCGTTCACTGCCGTACAGGCAGCTTAGAAATTAACGGCATCGATACACCGTACATTGACCAGGTTCACTGCCGTACAGGCAGCTTAGAAATGTTTGACGGCTGCGTGCAACTGAAAACCAACGTTCACTGCCGTACAGGCAGCTTAGAAAATGCAGCGAAAGCGGAAATGCGGTTACGGAATGTTCACTGCCGTACAGGCAGCTTAGAAAATAAAATGCCGCTGAGAAATCTGTGACACCAGGTTCACTGCCGTACAGGCAGCTTAGAAAGGAAAATAATACTCCATCATCTGAAGAAGTGGGTTCACTGCCGTACAGGCAGCTTAGAAAACGAAAAAGATTTCCGCCGAAAAAGTGGAAAGGTTCACTGCCGTACAGGCAGCTCAGAAACTTAAGCCAGGCTGGCTGAACGTTTTTGCTGAGTTCACTGCCGTACAGGCAGCTTAGAAATGGGCGAAATTGCAAACCTGGTTGGGTTATCAGTTCACTGCCGTACAGGCAGCTTAGAAAACAATATTGCGTCCGGTCTCGAAAATCCTTTCGTTCACTGCCGTACAGGCAGCTTAGAAACTCTTCGCGTCTGCGATACCGGAAACGGAGACGTTCACTGCCGTACAGGCAGCTTAGAAAATGCACCGGTAGAAGAACGCTGATCAATTGCCGTTCACTGCCGTACAGGCAGCTTAGAAAGTAAAGACGCTACCAGGCACATCGCTGAATAAGTTCACTGCCGTGCAGGCAGCTTAGAAATCGACATCGCCGAGAGCGGCGTAGCCGTATAGGTTCACTGCCGTGCAGGCAGATTAGAAATGCCCGCCGAGCCGGAAAGCGACAGCGGTAAAGTTCTCCGCCGTACAGGCAGCTTAGAAAAGAGCTTGCCCATACTGCGGTGCAGGCTAAAACGATTCTAAAGAATTTGCCAAAATAATAGGCTATTTTGCAATTTGCGATGAATGTCAACGTATTACCTCTAATATACTGTTTTTATAAACAGCTATCGACACTGAGCCACAGGATGTGACTATGCCCGCGAACTATATTGCCCCGTCGGATTTAAAAACGATTCTCCATTCGAAGCGCGCCAATATTTATTATCTGGAAAAGTGTCGGGTTCAGGTCAATGGCGGCCGCGTGGAATATGTTACGAGCGAGGGAAAAGAGTCATTCTACTGGAATATCCCAATAGCAAATACAACGGCTATTATGTTGGGAATGGGAACCTCCGTTAGCCAGGCTGCAATGCGTGAGTTTGCCCGAGCGGGCGTAATGGTCGGTTTTTGCGGTACGGATGGCACGCCTCTTTATGCTGCTAATGAAGTCGATATTGACGTTTCCTGGCTGTCCCCGCAAAGCGAATATCGACCAACTGAGTACTTACAGCGGTGGGTTTCATTCTGGTTTACGGAGATTAAGCGGTTGGAAGCGGCGAAATGTTTCCAGAATATTCGCCTCGCGCAACTGGAAAAACACTGGATCGGCAGCCGAATGCTGCGCGAGTCACTATTTCCAGTCAATAAAGAAAAGCTGCTGGGATTAACGGAACGTGCGCGTTCAGGTATGGCGGAGGCGGATAGCCATACCGCGCTGATGCTTCAGGAAGCACAGCTCACCAAAGCGCTATACAAACTTGCCGCGCAGACCTCCGGTTATGGGGATTTTAAACGAGCAAAGCGTGGCGGAGGGCTGGATCTGGCAAATCGCTTTCTGGATCAGGGAAACTATCTGGCATACGGGCTTGCCGCCGTGGCGGCGTGGGTTACCGGCATTCCTCACGGCCTGGCAGTAATGCATGGTAAAACCCGGCGCGGAGGGCTGGTCTTTGACCTTGCCGATTTAATAAAAGATGCGCTAATTATGCCTCAGGCATTTATCTCCGCCATGCAGGGGGATGATGAGAGAGATTTCAGACACGCCTGCATTAATCATTTCCAGCAGTCAGATGCCCTCGATTTAATGATTACCGCCCTTCAGGAAACCGCTGCCGCAGTGGGCGGGAGCGCAGAATGAACGTGCTGATCGTTTCGCAATGCACAAAAAAAGCCAGAGAAGAGAGTTGTCGCATTATTGATCGGTTTGCTGAGCGGATTGGAACCAGCGCCTGGCAAACCACCATAACGATGGAAGGGCTGGCAACACTGCGCAAATTGTTACGCAAGTCCGCTCGTCGCAATACGGCAGTTGCCTGCCACTGGCTAAAAAAGAGCGGGCAGTCCGAGCTAATGTGGATAGTCGGAAATCCACGCCGCTTTAATGCGCAAGGCAAAGTGCCGACTCACCGTACCACGCGTTCGGTATGGGTTTCTGATGAAGGTTTGCGTTGGCAATGTGGTGAAAGTATCGCTTTGCTGGCCGCGATTGCCGGACTTTTTCATGATTTCGGTAAAGCGGGCCGCGGCTTTCAGGAAAGCCTGTCCGGGAAAAGTCCAAAGACTTATCAGCCTTACCGGCATGAATGGATTTCGGTTCGCCTGTTTCAGGCCTTTGTCGGCGATCAAGATGACGATGGGTGGCTGGCTAAGCTCGGAGCGCTTTCGCCAGTTGATGAAACTGAGGTGCTGGGTAGATTACTTAAAGACAACCCGCGATTTTCCAATAGTCCTTTCCTCACACTTCCCCCGCTTGCCAGGGCCGTTGCCTGGCTCATCCTTTCACATCACCGCCTGCCTGATAATTTGGATGGCGATAATGAACCGTTGCTCAACCATTGTGAGAGCTGGCTGGAAACTCAGCTTAACTCCAGCTGGAATTCGCTAAATCACAGAAATGAAAGCTGGCGGGATACGGATTTTCATAAGGTCTGGACCTTCCCCCAGGGAACGCCGCTGCAAAGTATGACCTGGCGAGAAAAGGCGCGGCAGATAACCCGGCGTGCCCGAAATAGCGCGGCTTTAAAACAGTGGGGCCAGATGGACCAGCCATTTACGCTACATATGGCGCGTTTTTGCCTGATGCTGGCCGATCATTTTTATTCCGCCAGCAATCCGCAGCCCGGATGGCAGGATCCGGAGTATCGCCAGTGGGCCAACAGCGATCGCAGCAGCGGGGCGCTGAAACAGCGAGTGGATGAACATCTCTGCGGCGTAGCGCATCATGCGCTGCTTTTGGGCCGACAGCTGATGCGCGTTCGTTCATCGCTACCGGCGATTGCGCGACATAAAGGGTTTCGTGAGCGGGCCGCAAACCCGATTTTTCACTGGCAAAATAAAGCATGGGACGTAACTTCCGCACTACGTGAACGGAGCCGGGAAAACGGTTTTTTTGGCGTCAATATGGCTTCAACCGGCTGTGGTAAAACCTTTGCCAATGCGCGAGTGATGTACGCGCTTGCAGATCAACAGGAAGGCTGTCGCTTTACCATTGCCCTTGGCTTGCGGACGTTGACATTGCAGACGGGAGACGCGTTGCGCTGCCGTCTGAAGCTGGATGACGATGACCTGGCGGTGCTCGTTGGTTCGAGGGCGGTGAAGGAACTATGGCAATCGACGAAGAGAGAGGAGCCTGACCGCGGCAGTACCTCTGAGGGGAGTTTATCTGAGGAGCTGCGCTATGTTCATTATGCGGGCAGTACCCAGGCAGGGATTCTGGAAAAATGGTTACGCGGGGATGCAAAGCTTTCTGCTCTGGTCAGCTCGCCCGTGCTGGTTGCCACCATTGACCATCTGATCCCGGCCACGGAGGGTGTACGTGGTGGAAAGCAGCTACCGGCCATGCTGCGTCTGCTTACCAGCGATCTGGTGCTGGATGAGCCGGACGACTTTGATATCAACGATCTTCATGCGGTATGCCGCCTGGTGAACTGGGCCGGGATGCTGGGAAGCCGCGTTCTGCTCTCATCCGCGACGCTTCCGCCCGATCTTATCCAGGCGCTATTTGCCGCTTATCTGGCCGGGCGAAAAATATGGCAGGCGTCATGTGGGGTCAGCGACAGGCCCGTCAATATTTGTTGCGCCTGGTTTGATGAGAAAGACGCCCGCGCAGAACAGATTGCTGACGGTCTCTCTTTCCGTCAGGCGCATAATCTGTTTATTGAGCGGCGAGCAAAAATGCTGACGGAGAAACCCAGGCTGCATTTTGGCCGTATCGCTTCCCTATCTTCGGAGCCTGTTACAGTAGAAGATGTTATTAGCCGGGTTGCGCAAACCGTTCATACGCAAATGCTGTCATTGCATCAGGCGCATAACGAACCGCACAGCAACGGTAAAACCGTGTCGCTGGGGTTGGTGAGATTTGCCAATATCGATCCGCTGGTCGCCGTAGCGAAAGCGCTATTCGCGATATTCTCTCCGCAAGACGTCTGCATTCATTACTGCGTTTATCACAGTCGACATCCGCTGATGGTTCGGTCAGCCATTGAAGCGAGACTGGATCAAGCATTTATGCGTCATCAGCCCGCCAGGCTCTGGCAGCATCCGGATATTGAAAAAGCGTTGCGCAGTCGTCCGGAAAAGCATCATCTTTTCGTCGTGCTCGGTACCTCCGTCATGGAAGTCGGACGTGACTGGGATGCCAGCTGGGGCATTATTGAACCCAGCTCAATGCGCTCCATCATTCAGTTTGCAGGCCGTATCCAGCGCCATCGTCGGCAGCTTCCCGAGAGCGAGAACCTGGCGATCCTCAGCCATAATATTCGGGCGTTACGAAAACTATCCCCGGTCTTTTGCAAACCCGGGTTTGAAGATCGCGACAATCTTTTATCCGACCACGACTTGCTTAATCTACTGCCGCTGCAGGATTACCAGACCATCAATGCGCTACCGCGGATTTTGCCGGCTAAGGGCGACAATAAGCTGGCTGCGCTGGAGCATGCGCGGCTTCATAAGGAATTACTTAGCAGTAAGAGCAAGCGGTTGATTGCTGCGGACTGGTGGCGGCGCTCGCTTAGCTGGAGCGGCTGGATGCAGCGTAAAACGCCGTTCCGCCAGTCGCAGCCTGAGAAATCCTATTTCCTTCATATGAATGATGAAGATAGCGAGCCCTGCTTTGCTTTTTATGCTGAGAACGGAAGCGTCAAACCCTCAGGCAATTTTAAGTTGCAGTTGCTGAAGTTTGCCGACGGTGTCACCTGCTGGGGGACAGTGGATTACCAGCAAGCGATGCTGGCGCAGGCAGAGGCGCAGGGAATTGAAATCGACTGCGTTGGCGCATTGTTTGGCGAAATTCGGGTGCCGGAAAATAGTCAGGAGGATGCAACCAGCGACTGGAGTTATCACCCGTGGCTGGGTGTTTACAGGGAGATTCATTAACAATGTCGGGAGCAGCTATGACAACCGAAGCACTGACTCACTTCATCATCGACTACATCGCTTCACGAAAGCAGCCCAAATTAGACGCCTTTGAAAAAGAGGCGGCGAAACGGTTGGCTCAAGGCGAGGATGCTGGCGCTATCGCGCAGGAGCGTCAGGAGCTTGAAGTGAAGTATCAGCCGCGCAACTGGCTGACGGATGCGGCAAGACGTGCTGGGCAAATCAGCCTTGTCACTCATGCGGCGAAGTTTACCCACGGTGACTCAAAAAGCAGCAGCATTTACCGCGAAACGGTGGGCGATGAGGGCTATTTAAGTACAGCTGTGCTGGCTAACGTGGCGGCGGATGCGGTGGGCAACGCGGCTGCTCTGGACGTGGCAAAACTGCTGCAAACCGAAGTGGGCGGCGATTCGCTGCTGGCCTGCCTGAAACGCGGCGATCGTAGTCCGCTGATGGGCTTTGCTGAAAACGACGCCCAGCTGGCACTGTGGATGGAAGGATTCTCTCAGGCGTTAACGCCTGCTCAACCCACCTCGCATAAGCTTGCCAAACAGATTTACTTTCCAGTCGATGGCGGCTATCACCTGCTATCTCCGCTATTTGCCTCCTCGCTGGCGCAGGCGATGCATGAAAAAATGGTGGCAGCACGATTTGGCGAACAAGCAAAAGCCGCGCGTGAAGCTCGCCGGGCGGGTAAATGGCATGCGCAGCCCGATGTGCGCTATCCGAATGTTGCCGAAATGCATTTTGGCGGCACTAAACCGCAGAATATTTCGGCGTTAAACAGCTCGCGCGGTGGGCGGGTCTGGCTGCTGCCGTCGCAGCCGCCAAAATGGACAATGCTCGATAAGGCGCCGCAAAATCTGACTAGTCTCTTTGCACTACGCGGCGATTTTAACCGAGCGGCAACCGACACTGTTTCCCGGATGGTTTCTCTACTTAAAGAGAAGACTGATAACAATAATCGCCATATCCGCAACGCTCGGGCGGGTTATGTTGATGAACTGATTGATTTGTTATTTCTTCATGCAGCGACGTACCAGCAGGAAGCGTGGCAGGGATGGACGCTTAACAGCCCGGATTTACCTCTCCACCAGCAGCTTTGGCTCGATCCCTGGCGTAGCAAAACAGACGAGACATTCCGCTCTGAGCGTGAAAAAGGCGACTGGCAACGAAGCGTCGCGGATGACTTCGCGCGCTGGCTGAACTATCGCCTGAATAAAGCGCGTCTCGATGTGGGGATCGCCGAGCGCCGTGAGTGGCAAACTCAGCGTCTGTTTAGTCAACGGATGCGGGAAATGGAAGCTATTGTGCAGGAGGCGCTGAAATGAGCTATCTGCTTTTATTGCCCCATATTCGCATCGAAAACGCAAATGCGGTGGCAGGATTAACCTGGGGATTCCCCGCTATTACCCACTTTTTAGGGTATGTTCATGCGCTTTCCCGCAGGGTGAGCGAATTTGGCGTCTCTTTCACCGGCTGCGCGGTGATTAATCATGAACACCATATTCAGGCCTATTCCTCCGGGCGCGACTATCAATTTGCGCTGACTCGTAATCCGCTGACCAAAGAAGGTAAAACCGCTGCCTTTAACGAAGAGGGGCGAATGCATCTTACCGTCTCTTTGCTTGTTGAATGCCAGGGCGAAATCATCAATGGCGAATATGGCAAAGCGGCGCTCTGTTCGTCTCTGCTTACGCTCTGCCAGAGCCACAAACTGGCGGGCGGAAGTATCGTGATGATGCGTGAGCCACAGATATTTAATGCGCCTGATGATGAAAAAACGCTGCGTAAGATCCTCTGGCGTCTGATGCCGGGTTTTGCACTCTGCGATCGCAGCGAGTGGTTGATGGAGCACTATCGCCAGCTGCAGCAGCGGAGGCCGGAAAGCAGCTTACTGGATGCGTGGCTTGACTTCGCGGCGATCAAATATCAGCCCGTTCAGCAGGAACCGGAGGATAGCATGAGCTGGGAGTATCAGCCGAAACCGAAGCCGGGGTATCTGGTGCCGCTGATGTGCGGATATCAACGTATTTCCCGACTATACCAGCCGGGAGAAGTGGCCAACGTTCGCGATACCACAACGCCGTTCGCCTTTACCGAGGCCGTTTATGGCGTTGGAGAATGGCGTGGGTTACATCGTATAGCTGACCTTGAGCCGCTTATCTGGCGCTACCGCACGAGCGATACAGGCTACTACTGTTCTGCAATGCCTGTTGCTGATGATGATTTTATATTTAACGAAGATGACGATTTAGAATAAGGACATAACGATGGCAAAGGCTCCTGTATCTGTAAAAACGGCTTCCGTACTGGCATTTGAACGCAAGCTCGCCACCTCCGATGCGATGATGTATGCGGGGAACTGGCTGGGCGATAGCTGGCAACCGATCGAAATTAAGGAAAAAGCGGTACGTGGAACTATCTCGAACCGGCTTAAAAATGCCATCGCCAGCGATGCAACAAAGCTGGATGCCGAGATCCAAAAAGCGAATCTGCAACGAGTGGATACGGCGGCGTTGCCCGCTGATGCCGACACCTTAAAAGTCGTATTCACCCTGCGGGTGCTGGGGAACTTAGCGACGCCATCGGTCTGTAATGATATGGCCTATCAGAATGCGATTCAGCAGACGATCGAAGGTTATATCAGCGAGCACGGTTTTGCCGAACTGGCTCGTCGCTATGCGGCTAACCTCGCAAATGGGCGTTTTCTATGGCGCAACCGCATTGGTGCTGAGCAGATTCAGGTTAGCGTGAGCGCGCAGGGGCAGGCGTGGGTATTCAATGGCCACGATTATTCATTACGTGAATTCTCTCAGGACGATGAGGAAATAGCCTCCCTTGCGGCGCTGATCGAACAGGGGCTATGTGGCCAGGCGTGGGTGATGCTAACGGTTGAGGCGCAGGTACGTTTGGGCGCCGGGCAGGAGGTCTTTCCGTCACAGGAGCTGGTACTGGATAGCAACAGTAGTAAAAGTCGCGTGCTGTATCAGGTCGCGGGCATTGCCGGGATCCACTCGCAGAAGATCGGCAATGCGCTGCGCACTATCGATACCTGGCATCCAAAAGTCGATGAGCTGGGGGCGATTGCGGTAGAGCCGTACGGCTCGGTAACCAGCCGCGGTATGGCCTGTCGTCAGCCGAAGGACAAGATGGATTTTTATACTCTGCTGGATAGCTGGGTGACGAAAGGCATTAAGCCAGACGTCGAACAGCAGCATTATGTCATGGCGGTTCTTATCCGGGGTGGTGTATTCGGTGAGAAAAGCGAATAAGGGGCTGCCATGGACTATTTCCTGGATATTCGCGTTCTGCCTGATCCGGAATTTAGCGAAGAGATGCTTATGGCCGCACTGTTTGCCAAACTGCACCGCGCTTTAGGAGCCAGAGGCAAGGGGGATATTGGCGTCAGTTTTCCTGAGTTTTTCGTCAAGCCGGGGCCATTATTACGTTTACATGGTGATGAATCTGCACTGTGCGCGCTGGAAGAAACGCTCTGGCGTAAAGGGCTGAATGATTATTGTCAGAGTGGGCAGATAATGCCGGTAGGGGAAATACAAGGATGGCGTTGCGTCAGTCGGGTACAGGTAAAAAGCAGCCCCGAGCGGCTGATGCGCCGCTCGGTGAGAAAAGGCTGGCTGACGCAGGATGAAGCAAATGAGCGATTGCTTAGCATGCGGGGAGAGTCGACAGCGCTCCCCTGGTTGAATATGAAAAGCCTCTCAAATGGGCAGAAGTTTCCGCTATTTATTTGTCACGGTGAGCTGCTGGCGCAGCGCGTCGCGGGAACATTCAATAGCTATGGGCTGAGCCATATCGCGACTATCCCCTGGTTTTAGCATGTTGGTGAGAGTTTTTTGTCGAGTGCTAAAACAAACTATAACCGGCGCGGTTTTTCGCGCCGATTTTTCAAGCGCTAATTAAAACCCTTTTTTATGATGAATCTCTATCTTATTGATTTTATATAGTGATTTTATAAAGG
>PPYE01483588.1_pt1 | contig 12604 bp, 9 predicted proteins | sample 1559881 | NCBI WGS metagenome assembly PPYE01 (sample SAMN08240022, study PRJNA423297) | Human gut metagenome, whole genome shotgun sequencing project.
GCAGATCGACCCCGCGCTCTCCATCCACGACCTGCACGAGCACGACGGGTTCGTTTCGTTTGACCTGGTGCGTCCCGACGGCTTTGACATATCCGACGAGGAGCTGCTGGAGCTCGTCACGCGCATCGTGCACGAGCGCCGGCCCAACGTCTCGTGCGTCGTTACGTTTGACTCAGGCTTTAGCTCGCCCGACCGTCCGGCCGAGCAGCTGTAGCCCACTTAACAGCTAGTTTCCCTGCGCGCCCGAAATGCCGTTTTGCAGGGCATCCCAGGCGTTCGTTGCCATATCGCCCAGGCTCTGCGCGGTATCGCCGAGATTCTGAGCCGTGTCACCCAGCTCTTGGGCCTTATCCCCAAGCTCCTGTGCCTTGTTGCTCAAGTCCTCCAGCGTATTGGAACTCGAGCTGTCGGTACCGCTTTGGCCGTCGGACGAGTTGCCCGAGCTATTCTTGTGCGTGAGTTGAATTTCGAGGTTGCCGTTGTCGTTATAGTAGGCAGAAGTAACGACCCAGTTGGAATCGACGACGGGCGTTGAGCCATCATCAGTCAGGACCACGGCATTCGAAAGATCGGCGCCGCGCGACTTGAGGAGCTTCTTGGCGTTGGACCAGTACTGCCCCGGGATATCGCTCAGATCGACGGTGCTAGACGAGGCGGATTCGGTTTGCTCGGCAGCGGTATCGGCCATTGAACTCCCTCGCTTGTTGAGCATGCCCGACACGATGGCAAACACAATCGAGAGGGCAAAGAAGATCGCCAGCACAATCAGGATCTTCTTGATCACGCTCGACGAACGCGACGGCTTCTTCTCCTCGTCCTCGCCATATTGCGGAATCGACTTGGGGTACTCGCGATACGGCTCGCGCGACTCATAGCGAGGCTGCGCCGTGCGAGGCATATACGTCGTCTGCTGAGGCTGCGGAATGGGATTCTGCGGCAGGTCATCATAAGGATTCGGTGTCGAGGCAGCATAAGAATCCTGCGCCGTGTCGCCATAGCCCATAACCCGGGTGGGCTCGGCAGAAGGCTGCGTCGCGGCGGGGTCGGTATAACCGGGGTTGGGAACAACGCGGGTCGTATCGGCGCTATCGCCAGCCTGCGCGGAACCGTAGTCGCCCATCACGGTTGTCTTGTCCTGATCCATGCAACGATTCCTTTCCGTCGCGCGTGAGCATCAAGTTATCCATGCATTCTACCCGCGCAAAAGCCTATGATGGGCAGAGCCCGTCGGTATCTACAAGACATGCGCGACAGGTGGCAACAGGCGAATCGAGAAACGTTATGGCAAAAAGCAAGCTCATCAAAGATACAACGCGCGCCGAACGCGAGGAAATCATCAAGCTGGCACTCGCGGGCTGCGGCAACGGCAGCTGCGATAACTGCGGAAGCTGCAGCTTGGGAGCAGACGACCCCTACGGTACCTACCAGCCCTACATCGACGGCGAGATGGAAATCGCCGATATCAACATGATGGTCGCCGAGCGCAACGCCAAGCTCTTCGGCCTTCAACGCGGTTAGAAAACAAAAGCCCCGCCGGGCCTTGGGGGCACGGCGGGGCGGGCAGGCAGCTAGGGGCAACAGGCCTAGAACAGGCCAGTGATGTTGCCGTCGTTGTCGACGTCGATGTTCTCGGCCGCGGGGACCTTGGGCAGGCCCGGCATGGTCAGAACACTGCCAGTCAGTGCGACCACAAAGTGGGCACCGGCGGAAACCTTGAGCTCACGCACCGTGATGCGGAAGTTCTCGGGGGCACCAAGAGCCTTGGCATTATCGCTAAAGCTGTACTGGGTCTTGGCCACGCATACCGGCAGGTTGCCAAAGCCGTTCTCGCGAAGCTCAGCGAGCTGGCGCTTGGCGGCCGGCGTAAAGTCGACACCGTCCGCGCGGTAGACCTTGGTGGCAACGGCCTCGAGGGCGTCGGCCACATCGGCACCGTCCTCGTAGGCAAACTTGAGCTCGCTCGGCTGCTCGATCAGGCGCATGACCTCATCGGCCAGCTCGAGCGCGCCCTCGCCGCCCTTGGCCCAGACCTCGGACAGCTTAACGTTGACGCCGAGCTTCTGGCACTCGGACTCGATGAGCGCAAGCTCGGCCTCGGTGTCCGTCGGGAAGCGGTTAATGGCAACCACGCAGGGCAGGCCGTACACGTTCTGAATGTTGTCGACGTGGCGCAGCAGGTTGGGCATGCCGGCCTTGAGGGCCTCGAGGTTCTCCTCGTTGAGGTCGGCCTTGGCGACACCGCCGTTGTACTTAAGCGCGCGGGCAGTGGCGACGACCACGACAGCACTGGGGCGAACGCCCGTCATGCGGCACTTGATGTCGAGGAATTTCTCGGCGCCCAGATCGGCACCGAAACCGGCCTCGGTAATGGCGACATCGCCAAAGCGCATCGCCATACGCGTGGCCATGATGGAGTTGCAGCCGTGGGCAATGTTGGCGAAGGGACCGCCGTGAACAAACGCGGGCGTGCCCTCGAGCGTCTGGACCAGGTTGGGCTTGAGCGCGTCCTTAAGCAACGCGGCCATGGCACCCTGGGCCTTAAGGTCGCGGGCACGGACGGGCTCACCGGCAAAGCTATAGCCGACGACGATCTCGCCCAGGCGCTCCTTGAGGTCGTTAATGCTCGTAGACAGGCACAGGATTGCCATGACCTCGGAGGCGACGGTGATATCGAAGCCGTCCTCGCGCGGCACGCCCTGGGCCTTACCGCCAATGCCATCGATAACATGGCGCAGCTGACGGTCGTTCATGTCGACGACGCGCTTCCAGGTGATGCGCTTAACGTCAATACCGAGCTGATTGCCCTGCTGGATGTGGTTATCGAGCATGGCGGCCAGCAGGTTGTTGGCAGCACCGATGGCATGGAAGTCGCCGGTAAAGTGCAGGTTGATGTCCTCCATGGGAATGACCTGGGCCCAACCGCCGCCAGCGGCACCGCCCTTGACGCCAAAGACGGGACCGAGCGAAGGCTCACGCAGGGCCACGGCGCTCTTGATACCGCGACGACGCAGGCCATCGGCCAGACCGATGGTCGTGGTGGTCTTGCCCTCGCCCGCGGGCGTTGGGTTGATAGCGGTCACGAGGACGAGCTTGGCCTGGTGATCAGTTGGCTCGTTGAGCAGTGAATAGTCGACCTTAGCCTTGTCGAAGCCGTACGGAATAAGGTGCTTAACGTCGACGCCGGCGTTCTTGGCCACCTCGGTAATAGGCAGCGGCGTGACAGAACGTGCGATTTCGATGTCAGTAGGCATGGGCGGTCCTTTCGTTACCGAATGAGAAAAAGACCAATTCAGCATAGCACGGGCGCGCAATAGTAAAACGCCCATAACCGATGAACGGCGATATGTTTACCCGATGCCCAGCGATAGTCCAACAGCCCGCCAAAACAAAACGCCCTAAACGGTAGGTTCAATCCCCAGGTGCTCAAAGGTGCGGAGGGTTGCCTGACGGCCCTGCGGCGTACGAATCATCAATCCGCACTGCAGCAAATAGGGCTCATAGACATCCTCGAGCGTGCCCGGGTCCTCGCCCACCGCGCTGGCAAGGGTCGTAAGCCCCACGGCGCGACCGGAGAACGTCTTGGCGAGCGTCTCCAAAATGCGAATATCCATCCAGTCCAGACCGAGCTCGTCGATCTCGAAGAACTCGAGCGCCTGGCGACAGATATCGAGCTCGATGGGGCCGTTGCCGCGCACCTGTGCGTAATCGCGCACGCGCTTGAGCAGACGGTTGGCAAGACGTGGCGTGCCGCGCGAACGCGAGCCGATCTCGAGTGCACTGGGATGGTCGATCGTCACGCCCAGGATAGTCGCCGAGCGCGTCACAATCTGCGCGAGCTCCTCGACCGTGTAGTAATCCAGGCGATATGAAATGCCAAAGCGGTCGCGCAACGGGCCGGTCAACATGCCTGAGCGGGTCGTTGCCGCCACCAGAGTAAACTTGGGGATATCCAGGCGAATCGAGCGCGCCGCCGGACCCTTGCCAATCACGATATCGAGGGCAAAGTCCTCCATCGCGGGGTACAGGACCTCCTCGACCGAACGGTTGAGGCGGTGGATCTCGTCGATAAACAGCACATCGCCCGGCTGCAAGTTAGTAAGGATGGCCGCCAGGTCGCCCGTGCGCGCGATGGCAGGGCCACTCGTGGTCTTGATCTGAGCGCCCAGCTCGTTGGCGATAACGGTGGCCAGCGTGGTCTTGCCCAGGCCCGGAGGACCCGAGAAGATCACGTGGTCGAGCGTCTCGCCACGGCTCTGCGCCGCTTCGATCAACACGCGCAGGCTCTGCTTGATGTGCTCCTGGCCGCAGTAATCGTCCAGGCGCTGAGGGCGCAAAGTGCGGTCGACATCGAGATCCTCGGCCGTCAGCTCCGAGCCCACCATGCGCTCGCCGTGCGCCATGGATGCCGCCGGCGAGTTACCGGGCGTCGCCCACAAGTCCTGAGAGTCATCGGCTTCCCACATCACGCATCCATTCCGAGTCGCTTAAGCGCCGCGCCGAGCAGATCCTCGACACGCATATTCTGCCCATCATACCCGCTCAGGGCAACATCGGTCTCCTGCGGGCTAAAGCCCATGGAAAGGAGCGCCGCACGGGCATCATCGATCACCGAGGGAGCGGCAGCGGGCACGGGCATCGCAACCTGTCCGGGAATCACGTCGACCGGCACAAAACCCTTATCCTTGGCAAAGGTGCTCTTGAGTTCCAGGATCAGGCGCTGAGCTGTCTTTTTGCCCACACCGGGTACCTTGGCCATGCCCTTGTCGTCCTCGGCCATCACCAGCGAATACAGCTGCCCCACGGTATAGGTGGAAAGCACGGCAAGCGCCAGGCGCGGGCCAACGCCCGAAACGGACACGAGCCGGTCGAACATCATGCGCTCATCCTTTGAGGAAAAACCGAAAAGTGTCATGGCGTCCTCGCGCACCTGCATACGCGTGTAGAGGCGGACCTCGCCACCGGGCGTCGGCAACGTGGCCGCAGTGCTACCCGAGATGCCGAGCTCAAAGCCAACGCCCGACACATCGACGACAGCAGAGCTCATCGTGGCCTCGACAAGCGTTCCGTGGAGCTGGGAAATCATCAGTATCCGGTTCCTCTCTGTTGATAGAACTCGCCACCGGTGAGGGCGCGGGTGCGGCTGAGGTTTACGTGGCAGATGGCGCAGGCCAGGGCATCGGCGGCATGGTCGGGATGCGGGTCGTGATCGAGCTGTGTGAGTGTGCGTACCATGTAGGCGACCTGCCGCTTGTCCGCGGCGCCAGTGCCCACCACAGCCTGTTTGATCTGCATGGGCGTGTACTCGCCAATCTCGAGCGCGCATTCCGAAAGTGCGACGAGTGCAGCACCGCGGGCATGCGCCGTGGGGATGGCCGAACGAACGTTGGCGCCAAAGTAAATGCTCTCGATAGCAGCGGTATCGGGACGATAGCGTTCGACAACGCCCTTGAGGTCGCGGGCGATATGCGACAGGCGCACCGCGAGCGGACTTCCGGCACTGGTCTCGATGCAGCCATAGGCACGGCAGCGAACCTCGCCACGCCGCTCCTCGATAATCCCCCAACCCGTATGAGCCAAACCGGGGTCAATGCCCAAGATAACCAAGCCGACCTCCCCTCGCCACAAGCACAGCGCAAGACAAGGCCCCGCGCATCATTCACGAACGTCTGTTCTAGAATAACACAACGGGGCCAAGATGCTTAGTTGAAGTGTCAGGGTTGGAAGCGAATCCTATCCCATAGTTAGTTCTGCGAGAAAAAGGGGAACTGCCTCGGATCAACCGGCGGGTGCGGCATCGGTCCGCCCTGGGGCCCGCCCTGCGGGCCGCCCTGACCGCCCATCATCTTATCGATGGCGTCCTGGACCTCGCCCTCAAACTTCTTCATGCCCTCATGCAAGCGACGCTGGCCGTCCTCGGAGCGCAGCTCCTCCATCTGCTCGGGCGAAATACCCAGCAGCTCACCCAAAATGCCCATCATCTCACCGCGCATACGGTCACTCGTATCGTCGTCGGCAAAGCGACGCACCTCGGCGCGCGCCAGCGAATCAACCGTCATGCGCTCCTTGCCGTTGAGCCCCAGATCGGACCACGCAAGCATGTACGGCCAGGCGCGCTCGGCAAACGAACGGGCCGAGACGATCGGCACCGTCGGCAGCTGGTGGCGGGCAGCCTCGCCCTGGCGCACGAGCATCAGCAGCAGAGAGCAGGCCTCGGGCTTGCCGGCAGCCATCGGGATGTCATCGAAAGGACGATTACGGTCCACATGCGACTCGAGCGTGCCATCGACCTCGCCCGGCTCAAGCCCGCCGAGCAGCTGCGCCGCGCGGTCGAGCATGTCGACCGGACCGTCGAGCGTCGAGAGCGCCTGCGCCAGCACGCGCTCCATGCAATCTTCCACCGCGTTGAGCGTCACGAGCTCCTGCGGCACCACGGCAGACGTACGGTTACGCACGCGCGCCACAAACTCGAGCGTCGACAGGTACACGTCGCCAAAGGGCGCGTAATCTCCCTGGTAGCCGCCGCAAAGCGCCGGCGCCGCCAGCGCGTACTCGGTTTTGGACAGCGGGCTCAGCGCCATCGCGCCCAGCTCGAGCGCCGTATCCTCCAACATCAAACCCAGCGTGCGCGAGCGCAGGCGCTCGGCATCGCCCGCCGACACGTCGCGATCGAGCACGCGCGCCGCATCCGGTGCATCGCGCTCGACGGTGCGAATGTGCAGACGCTCGGCGATGGCGCGGACGGCGGCACAGCGGGCAGCCTCGGCTTCTTCCTGCGCCGGCGTAAAGATGCGGTTGCGCCCCAGCACCAGGCCAATCACATTGCGCGGACCCAAGGCATCGACGGCAAGCGCTGCCAGCAGGGACGACGGCAAGTCGCCCTCGAGCGCCACCACGGCGCGCGACGTGCCGTGGGCGCGGGCGTTATCGCGAACGGCGAGCACCAGTGCCTGCCACAGCCACTCCTCGGAGCGGAACTCGGTCAGCTCATGGTCCTCCAAGGCATCGAGCATCACGCCGCGCTGAATCTCCTGGACCAGCAGGCTCTCCTCAAAACACGGCGCCTGGGCCACCACGCGGCCGCAGTCGTCGAGCACGAACGACCCACCGGTATACACCGACTCGTCGTACGCGCCGACCGGCGCCATGCAAGCAAACCACACGCTGCGCTTGGATGCGATCTTGCGGTAGGCTCCGCTGCGCACGGCCGCAACGGCAGCGGTCTCGCGGTCGGTCATATCGAATGCGTTGAACTGGAAATAGGCAATGAGGTCGACACCGGTCGGCAGCATCTCGAGCTCGCGGTCCAGGTCAAAGATCACCGCAATGCGCACACCGTCCACATCGAACACCGGCGGCGCCCAACGCGCGTCGTTGTTCTCGCCGCGTTGCAGGGCAATGCTTGCGCGCGCGGGCACCACGCGACCGTCCTTGAGCATCATGTAGTCGAGCAGGGGCTGTCCCTCAAACGAAACCGCCGCGGGCACGATGCAGATCATATCGAGCTCTTGGATGCGCTCGGCGACGCCGGTCAGGCCGGCGAGCATATCGTGCTCAAAGTCGACAGCGCCCACCAGGCCGCCGGGCAGGACGCCCATAAAGAGCGGGGCCGGCACGCACAGCACGCGAGCACCGCGCTCGTGGGCCAGGCGCGCCTGATCCTCGATGCGGCCGCAGATACCCTCAATATCACCCAGACGCATATCGATCTGTGCAAGTGCGAGCTTCATGGCTCAGCCCTTTCCGTCGTAAACCGTCGTTGTCGTAGTAAAAGCGCCGGCCGCAAGATGCAGTCGGCGCTTGCATGTGCATATGCTAGCTATGATACCCCGAGCGGGGGCGTGCTCCTAGAACGTCGCGGACCACAGCCCGTGCAGGTTGCAATAGGCATAGACGGTGCCGGTCTTGGAACCACCGGCAAAAAACGTCGCGGGCTTCATGCCGGGCTCAAGGTAGTGGACCTCAAGACGGCCCTCAGCCTCAAGCGCGATCCACTCGATGTAGTGCTCGGGCAGGCTGGGGTGCTCGACCGAGCCCACGCGTGCACGGATCACGTGACCGTCGCGCTCGCTCTCGATGACGGGCACATGCTTCTCGTGCGCCGCGTCCTCGGTGTTCGCGGTCAGCTCCGTGCAGCCAGCGGGGGTTGCAACGTCGTTGCCAAGGGCGGCAATGAGCTTACCGTCGGGGTCCTTAAAGAATTTCGCCATGATGTTCTCCTTTGCTGACGTGCCAATGTTCTTGATGGTTCTTATGCCCAAAGGCAGACAAACCATCCACGGCATTGCAAATGAACACATAACGGGCGGGGACGATGGGGCAGCGTGCGCTATCCGCCCTGGCGGCCCCACCCGCGCGCGGCTAGCGCCCGTCGCCGCCCAGCAGTGCCAGAACATCTTCGCGGGTAAACAGCGCCGACGAGATGCCGTCGCCGCCAAGCACGCTGTTGACCAGGTCGCGCTTGGACTCCTGCATCTGCATAATGCGTTCCTCGATCGTGTCCTTGGCGATGAGCTTGTACACGGTCACGGTATGTTGCTGGCCAATACGATGCGCGCGGTCGGTCGCTTGGTCCTGCGCCGCCACGTTCCACCACGGGTCGTAGTGAATGACCACGTCGGCCGCCGTCAGGTTGAGGCCCACGCCGCCCGCCTTGAGCGAAATCAAAAAGACCGGAACCTCGCCCGCTTGGAACTGCGCGACCATCTTGGCGCGGCTTTCCTTAGACGAAGCGCCCGTGAGCTTAAGGAAGGCGATGTCCGCCTTGGCCAAGCGCTTACCGATGATATCGAGCATACCCGTAAACTGGCTGAACAACAGGATGCGATGCCCGCCGTCGAGTGCGCCGTGCACGAGCTCCATGCACGTATCGAGCTTGGCGCTTCCCGCCTTGTAATCCTCGTAGTGTAAACGCGGGTCGCAGCAGATCTGGCGCAGCTTGGTGAGCTCGGCGAGCACCTTGAGCTTGTCCTTCTTAAACTCCCCAGCCTCGCGGTGCTGCACCTGCTGGGCGATGCGGTCCTGGTTGGCCAGGTAGAGCTTGCGCTGCTCGCCGGCGAGCTGTGCCATGACGGTGTCCTCGATCTTCTCGGGCAGGTCGGCCACCACGTCTTCCTTAACACGGCGCAGCACAAACGGCAACACGAGCGCCTGCAGGCGAGCGGCGCTATCGCCCTCGGCATGCTCGACCGGACTTTCGAAGCGCTTGGCAAACGACTCGCGCGTGCCCAGCAGGCCCGGCATCAAAAAGTCGAAGATGCTCCAGAGCTCGGACAGGCGGTTTTCGATGGGCGTGCCCGTCAGGGCAAAGCGCACACCGGCCGGCAGACGCTTGGCAGCGCGCGCCACCTGCGTGAGCGGATTTTTAATGTACTGGGCCTCATCGAGCACCACGCGGGCAAAATCCTGCTCGACGTACTCGTCGATATCGCGCCGCATAAGGTCATACGACGTCACGACCACGCTATGCTCGGCCACGCCGGCGATCTGCACGCGGCGTTGAGCCTTGGCGCCCACAATGGCGCACACATCAAGCGACGGGGCAAAGCGCTCCAGCTCGGCAGTCCAGTTGTACACGAGTGAGGCCGGGCATACCACGAGCGTGGGCTTAGCGTCCCCTGCCTCCACGCGCGCCAGGATATGCGCGATCATCTGGAGCGTTTTGCCCAGGCCCATGTCGTCGGCCAAGATGCCGCCAAGGCCCAGGTGTTCGAGCGAGCCGAGCCACTGGTATCCGTCGACCTGGTAGCCACGCAGCGTGGCCTTGAGCGAGGCGGGTACCGTAAAGTCCATCTTGCCGAGCGTGTCCAGGCGCTCGACGGTGCGGCGGAACGCGGCGTCGCGATCGGCCTCAAGCGCCGGCGTGCGTGCGAGCATGCTATCGACAAAAAGGGTGCTCGACGCGGGGAGCGACACGCCGTCGAGCAGATCGACGGCATCGACGCCCAGATCTTCGGCAAGGCCAAACGCGGCGCGCGCTCCCTCATCCAGGCGCACGATGTCGCCGGACGTCAGGCGCGCAAACGTCTGGTGGCGCTTGTACGAGTCCAGATAGATGGCAAGATCTGCCGCCGAAAGCCCGCTCGCGCCCAGCTCGACATCGAGCAGATTGCTCTTGACGGTCGCACGAACCGAGAGCTTGGGCGCGGGACGCACCGAAATCTGGCGCAGACGGTCGCTGAGCATGACCTCACCCAGCTCGGACAGGGCGGACAGACCCTCGGTCAGCAGGCAGAACAAGCTCTCATCATCGCGCTCCTCAAACGCCAGACCGCCCTCGTAGAAATCGAAGTACAGAGCCGCTGTATCCATAACGCGAAACTCCGCTATCTCGTCGCGGGGCGGCACGCCGGGGCGCTGCTCTTCAAAGGGGCTGCCCGGAGCGCCCAGGCTAAAGAGATCCGCCGACCAGTCGCCGTAGGTAACCGTAATCTTGCAGGTCACGAGCCCATCGTCGACGCCGATCGCCATAGCAAAGCTCGGCTCGGGTGCCACGGTATCGAGCGCGGCGGGCGCGGTGAGGTCGGTATAGTCGCGCAAAATGGGCAGCGCCATACGGCAGAACTCACCCACCTGCTCGGCGGCAATATGGGCGGGCGTGCGGCACGGCAGCAAGCGCGACAAAAAAGGTGCGGCATGCTGAGCAAATGCAGCGTCGGTACGGCGCGCGCGGCGCGTGTCAACCAAGTAGGCGGCATCGCCCGACGCAAAGCAGTACATATCGGCGGGCAGGCGCAGGTCATAGCTACCACCAGCCGCCGGCGCGATTTTGGCGGCAAGAAGTGGTGGGCGCTTAGCGGACGCCTCGTCCTCCCCTTGCGGAGACAGCTCAACCGCCACGTCGTAGGTGCGATGCGTCGTCGTCCCCCGCGACCAGGCGGGCTCAAAGGAGATGGTCTGGCCGCGCAGCAGGTCCAGCACATATACGATGCTATGCTCGGACAGCGGCAACTGACGCTCGGCAACAAAACCGCTGCGGGCAAAGTCGTACGACGCCGAACGCGAACTTGTGATGTCATCGAGATAGGCAACTGTCGTCACAACAAGGTTGAGCAGCTTTGCCGATGTTTCGTCAAAGGCCTCAGGTGAATGGACAAACGTGAGCTTCTTGCCATAGGAGAACGTGCCGCCGCGCACGTAGGCATCGGCCATGCCGTCGATGTCCTTGACCACGTAGGAGACCGATCCACAGCGGATGCGGAACTCGAGCGCCCAGCTAAAGCGGTCAGCGAACAGCGGATTGTAGTACGGCACCAACGAGGGCTCCAACGCCGCTTTGGGGGCGTCGGGATCAACGGCACCGGCAAGCTTGCGGCGCATACTCGCCAGCTCATCCATGCGCGCGTCCGAAAGATCGGAGAGCGCCGCCACAAGGCTCGGGCTCGTGGGGACGGGCGCCGGAAAGGGAAAGTTGGGGTTGACGGCCGGCGCTTTGGGTGCGGTGCGCGCGGGCTGTTTCGACTGCGCCGTAAACGTGCGAACCGGCGTGCGCAGCCCCTCAACAGGCTCAATGCCGCTGGTGTCCAGGTACGCCAGCGCTGTGGCGATGGCGTGCTTGCACATACCGGGATAGCGGTATGCGGCGGGGCAGTCGCAGTCGTAGTCGATAACCTCGTGCTCGTCCATGTCGAGCGCCACGTGCGTCTTGTACAGGTCGCCGCGCGAGCCGCGCACTGAGCCCTCAACCGTCACGTTTTTGGAGAAGCGCGAGCCGCTGTCCTCAATCGACAGCACGGCGCCGTTGAGCATGAGCGAGCGGCCCTTCATAAAGGTGCCGCTCAACGCCGCCTCTTTGCGAAGCGCCTGCACAAACGTCCCCTGCGCCATCACTTCCTCCAATCTCACCCGGGGTAGCTTAGATAACCGTCACGCGGCCTTGATTACCCACGATGGCCTTTGCCTCTGCCAGCAGCGGAATCGAGCGTGCATTGACCTTGGCCGGCACCTCAGCACGCAGCACGCGCCCGTCGACTTGCTCAATAAAGATCTCCACGCGGTCGCCGCCCGGGTTGGTGGTGAGCACCGTGGCCAGGCGCGCCATATTGCCCTGGCTAAAGCGGCTGTTGGGCACCATGACCTCAAAGACCTTGGGCTTGTTTTTCTCCTCGCTAAGCTCCAGCGGCACAATCTCCTGCGCGATGATCTGGTCGCCGCGGTCCGAGCGCTCGAGCTTGCCCTTAATGCGCACAAACGCGTCGGACAGCTGCGCGCCAGTCTCGGGATCGACCTCGCCGTACAGATACCCCTCGGCCTCCTTGTAGGTCTTGGGGAACACCACGACCGTGGCCTCGCCTTCCATGTCCTCGAGCTGCACGATGCCCATGGGGTCGCCGTTTTTGGTCACGCGCTTGGACACGCTCGAGACCATGCCGGCCCACCACAGCGCCTTGCCCTCGGGAATCTCCTGGTTGATGGTGCCGCCCGTAGGATTCTGAACTTCGTAGCCGGTGTCGATCTGCGAGAACGAGAAGTCGCGCGCTTTGCTAAGTGCATACTCAAACGGGCGCAGCGGGTGGTCCGAGACATAGATGCCCAGAACTTCCTTCTCCTGGCTCAGCTTAAGGTGGCGGTCCCACTCCTGGCCATCCGGATCGGGCACGCTCACCTC
>PPYE01433719.1_pt1 | contig 12599 bp, 15 predicted proteins | sample 1559881 | NCBI WGS metagenome assembly PPYE01 (sample SAMN08240022, study PRJNA423297) | Human gut metagenome, whole genome shotgun sequencing project.
TTGTTTTCATCTTCTTTGTCTCCCTTCCTTTCCATTATATCTCGTTTCTTTCTGTCCATCAATTCGGGAAGGGGGGCATACCCATTTTGCAGCTGACCATGAAGGTTTCCTCCGTTCCAAGCAAATCGAACGGAGGAAATTTTCATGTCAAACGAAGCAAAGAAGTACTTTATCCCGGTCGACGGGAACCCAATCGAAGTCAGTGAGGACGTTTACAGGGCCTATTACCAGCCCATCTGGAAAACCCGCTACCATGCCCAGAAGAATGGCGAATGCCGCTGCACCAAGGCCCAGATTTGGAAATGCGACGGTGTTTGCCCCGGCTGCCCGTTCTACGCTGCGGGTAAGAAAGTCTCCATCGACACGCCCATCGGTGGCGAGAACGACGAGCTTACTCTTGGCGATACTCTTAGCGACAACGCACCCACGGCAGACTCCATCCTCATGGACAAGGAATTGCTCGATGCTCTGTACGATGAGCTGAACCGCCTTGACCCTGGCGGCAGACGCATCTGTGAACTCATCATGCAAGGCAAGACGGAGCGTGAAATCGCTGCCGACATGGGCAAACGCCAGTCTACCATCAACTATCAGAAGAACAAGGTGTTCTCCATCCTGCGTGAAGCCCTGAAGGATTTCATCTAATATCTCTGAGTGACCGCCGTGGAAGCAATTCTGCGGCGGTCAAATGTTTTTTTCAGTTTCTTTCGTTCAAAACACTGGTTTTTCTCCAGTGGGAACTGAGGACAACAAAACACAAGCCCTCAGAAAGGAGAAACCCCAATGAGTGAGTCCAGATCCACCAAGGCCGTGACCGATGAAGAGCTTATCAGTGTGCTTAGCCATATATGAGCAGGTCCTTTCAAAGAGTCTCGACACTACGGCCTTTGAGGGAGAGCCGACTGAGCTGGAAGCTGAGATCAACATCGCTGCCGAGCTCATCGAGGAGTGTATCAAAGAAAACGCTCACGTTGCTCTTGATCAAGCTGACTACCAGAAACGCTACGACGGTCTGGTGGCTCGGTTCGATAAGGCCAAAGCCAGACATACCGAGGTCACCGAGTTGATTGCCGAGCGCACAGCCCGAAGGCATCAGATCGAAACCTACCTGCAGGAGTTGCGGAGCCGGGAGCCGCTGACGGAGTTCCGGGATTCCGACTGGTTGGCGATGGTCGATTACATCACCGTTCACAGCAAAAAAGACATCGGGGTAACCTTCAAGGACGGCACCGAGATCAAAGCATAATCCCATAGACACAGCAACGCCTCTGAACCACATCGGCTCGGAGGCGTTTTTTAGTTATTTGAAGAATTCAGAGAGTGATATTATTTTTATGTTTTCACTCAGTTTAACTGGGTAACTGGTCCCTTTCGATACTTTTTCGTGTGGGAGGACTATTCTATATTCTTGCTCATCACTAAAGAATACATCTTTACAGAAAAGAGCCCTGAAAACATAGTCCGCTTGAAAAGAATATGTTGTCTTTCCATCCTTGAGCACCGGCGGGACATCCTGCATCAGATATTTCATATACTCCATATCCATTGCTCTTTGATTTCTGCCCTCGATTTCTAACCCTTCATCAATATGGAAATAGCGTACTTCTCCATGCTTTATCTCGCAGCCTATAGATTCGCTTACATCATCGAGAAATTTATAGGGCTCAGTAATAATGGCTACAGCATTTGCTTTTGGAAAATGTTTCTTAATCGTCTCTTTCTTCTCCTCCGATAGATTTATAATGTACTGCCCATTCTTATCTATCCCACAGTCATCTTCATAAACGGTAAAAAGGCAAAAAACGGGTATATGCTTTGCTGGCTCAAGATGAACGAGAATATTTCCGCTCATGTTAAAAGAAGTAATTGAACCAGTGTCGAGAGATTGCATTGTCATATTTTGAGAAAAAATCCTCGATCCAGCTTCGAGAATATCACCTTGTCCTTTTATCTTTTGCTTGTCTTCAATTCCCCAAAAAGTCTCTGCGTTTGAGCAATATAAGCTTCCTTTGGCAAATTCCTTTAGGTGCGATTCTTCTCCAAACTTTAGCAAAAATTTTATATGTTCCATTATTATGACCATTCCTTTCCGCTGCGCTCCAAGGCACCAAAGAGGATGAAACAGGGTGCCTCTAACGCAGCAAGTCGAAATTTGTTAGAATATGCTTGAGGAAGCAGGCACACTACAGAGCACGTGGAGGTGAGTAGGCCCAGCCCCGGCTGGACTGAATTATTATGTGTGCCGGACGCTCTTTCAAGCACCAATGAGTAGGGCATAGAACCCTGCAACCTTATCTTTGGAGAGACGGACTACTTCAATCTTTCAGTGAGCGTCCAGTCCCCGCCGCTGTGCTGCCTGGCTGGCTGAAAACAACTGCAAGGATGTGTGCATGGAATCCACCGGAAAGTATTGGATTCCCATCTACAACATTCTGGAGCCAACCTGCAATATTGTCCTTGCTCACCCCAAGTATGTGAAAACCATCCGGGGCAAGAAAACGGACAAGCGGGACGCCAAGTGGATCGCCGACATCTTTAAGCACGACCTTGTCGCTGGAAGCTTTATCCCTCCGGCAGATATCCGCCAGCTTCGAGACCTTTTCCGTTATCGTTGGAAACTTACCAGCTTCACCACCGGTGAGAAAAACCGGGCGCAAAACTGTCTGACGGTCTCCAATTTCAAACTGGATGATGTGTTCTCAGATGTGTTCGGCAAAGCAGCCTCTGCAATCACTGCACGTATTCTGGAAAATCCAACGGAGAAAATTACGGATGTTTCCAGCTTTCGCACGAAGCGCCTGAAAGCCACTGACGAAGAAATCCTTGCTGCTGTGGACGGGGAGATGTGTGAAGAACAAGCTGAAAAGCTCCGCATCATCCGTTCCCACATGGATAGCCTTGAATTGTGCAAGCTCAATCTGGAATCGTTGATTCTGGCAACTGCTGAGAAATACCTTCCTCAATTGGACCTTGTTATGACGGTGCCGGGTATTCAGTCCTTTGCCGCAATTGGCATTATTTCTGAAATCGGAGTGGATATGTCCGTGATCCCCACCTCGAAGCATCTTTGCTCCTGGGCCGGGCTTACGCCGCAGAACAACGAAAGTGCCGGGAAGAAGAAAACCACCAGAATCAGCCGGGCCGGAGCCTACATCAAACCGCTGCTTGTTCAGTGCGCCCTCAATGCGATTCGTGCCAAAAAATTCCCAGAAGTCCGCAATCGCTACCTTGCTCTCAAGAAACGCCGTGGCCACAAGAAAGCAATCATCGCCATTGCTAGAATGCTCCTGTCGGCTATTTACAACATACTCAAGAAAAATGAGCCTTACAATCCTGAACTTTATCGGCAGACTGACCGACCTCCAGCGCACCGTCAGGTTTCCGTGGAGGAAGCTATCTTTATTCTCCAGCGGCAAGGTTATCTGGTAGCTGCTCCATCCACTTCTTAGATTTTTAGCTTTACTGTGTTTTTAGCCCGCTTTTAGGGGGCTTGGTTTTGTGCGCCCTTTTTCGAAATGGTGCTTAAATCACAATGTTTCAACCTTCTTCTCCAATCATTTTTTCTGCACAGAGACTATCTCTCTTCAGGTGGACAGATCTTCGTCAGGATTTCAAGGAAGTGCTGGCCGATCTTCTCAGCGTCATAGCCGTTGGCCTCGCAGATGAACCGAACGTTATCCGACAACAGCACATGTCCCTTTACCTTCTCAGCTTTGTTTTCTGCCACTCTTCGTATTCTTTATTCGTGATTTGCTTCATTTTGTGGCTCCTCCGCAAGTGTACTATCACAGCAAGAGTTTTCAGCATCCAGCCTTACAACCCAATCATTAAACTTTTCATCTGAGCCATCATATTTTGATTTTTGAATTGCCATTGATATCTGGGCAATATCGCTATGATAATCCGACAAACCAGAAGTAGCATTCAATTCAACATATTGTACTCTGTCTGAAAATCCCTGAGTGGTCATTAGGAAGGGCTTATTCTCAATGGAATCGTATATTTCTTGGTAGTCGGCTTTCATACTTCTAAGAACTTTTTCAAACTGTTCTATGCGTTTTTGCGCATGGATTGTAAGTGAGGCAAGCATGACTAATTCGTACCGACATATTTTTCGTATAAGTACCGGATTTAACTGTGGCGTTACTTGAGCAATTTCCTTCAACTCATCAGGGATGTCTTTATGGGCCACTTCTTTAGCAGCTACCATTAATGACTGTGGATTGTGAAAGGTCCAATTTCGCACATCGAGAAATTCAGAGAGAATTGCTGCCACTTCTTCTGAGAGTGGTGATGAAATATATTTGTGTTTCTCCAGAATCTTGCGTAGATCTATGTATGAAAAAGAACTGCTCTGATGATCCGCTGTAAATTTTAGAATCTCACGCTGCCTATAAAGGAGCTTATCATTAACATCGTCATATTCTTTAGCGGGAACAAATTCTTCTTGGATGCTTTCCAATAATGATTCTGCCTCAGACGCATACTCCTTATATTTTTCAAGATTGACACTAATCCCGGATATTAGCATTCCCAACACAAGACATGCATCTTCGGCACAGGTAATACTAAACTGCTTGAATTGTTGCTTTGTTCCTCCAGACATGTACAAATACCTCCTATAAAAACAACCGGGACATCCCGAGTTCTACAATTTACCCTTCAAACGCCAACTTACCCCTCAAGCGGCAAAATCTGGGGAGGAATAATTAAATTGTATCAATCTCGGTGCTTTTATATCATTGTTTTATCCCCTTCTCAATACCGCTTGTACACGTCCCCGCGGTTGCCAGCGTCTACCACGCACACGACCAGTTTCCCGTTATCCACGGTGTAGAGGACACGGAAAGCCCCCACACGCAGGCGGAAAAGCCCCGGGTGGCCCTGCATGGCTTTGCGGTCGCCCTCATCCGGCAGCTTGGCAATGGCCCGCAAGACCCGCTCTTTCTCTGGCCTGGGCAGTTTGGTGATGAACTTTTCAGCGGGGCGCTCGATCAGGATGGTGTACTTCACAGCTCCACGTCCTCCCGCTTGCAAAGCTCTTCCAGGGAGATCGTCTGGTGCTTGTCGGGGTCGGGGTCGTTCAAATAGTCCTGGTACAGCTGTTCGCAATAGGCGTTGTCGGCTTCTTCATCGGCGGTCAGCCCTTGCAGGTAGGCCAGCACATAGCCCATTTTATACTCGGGTACGCTGTCCAACAGGGCGTTGATCATTTCGCGGGTGCTCATGGTGTCAGCTCCTTTCGGTACTGGTATATTCTACCATTTCTTTGGCTGAAAGAATGTTTTCATCTTCGAGATACCAGCTTGTTTTTTCATGTTGACAAAATAGGATTTCGGAAGAGTCTCTCTCAGAAGCTGTCCAGGTCCTGCTCAGAATACACAGTGGTGAAAATCTTATAGGCCATGTTTCTTCCTCAATTTCTAGAGAGATTTCCGGGCGTCCATCACTCTGCCAGCGCGGAATTCATCTGCGGATTGGGCAAGCTTTGCTTCCACGTCCAGCAACATCATTTTTTCCTCATAGGCCTCCAAGCTCATGACGACCATGTCGCCGTAGCCGTTCTTGGTAACGAAGATGGGCTCCTTGGACTCCTTGCACATCTGAGAGATTTGAGTGGTGTTTTTTAAATCTCGAATGGGGATAATCCGAGGCATGCTAGCAGCTCCTTCCGTGCCTTAATTGCAGGATTATTATACCACGCAGCTCTGTGCAAAGCAATGATAGAAGCGCAGGCAGAGACACTATTGATATGCCAATCCACCGCCAGATCTTTCGGTGACAGATGTAAGAAAAAGGAGGCCCCATTCTTAAGCGCAGAGTTCCCTAACTAAAGGCACATAAAGCAGTTTTGTAAGGGCCTGTGTTACGGGTTCACTTCAATCTCCGCAAACACCACATCGATTACTTTTCGCAGCAGGTCTTCCGGCAACCGCTCCACCACACGGTGGGGACGAGCGTTTAAGTCGAGAGCCTTGATATGCTCGCACAAAATCACACCCGTTGTCTGCGTCCGGCTATCCAATGGAATGTGCAGCGGAAATCTGTTGTTGGTATTGGTGATAGGGCACACAATGGTCATAGAAGTCTTTTCATTAAAAAAATCATTGCTTATGACCAGTGCCCGCCGGTAGCCAGCCTGTTCATGACCGGCTTGGGGATTGAAATTGACTTTTACGATATCGCCTTGTTTTACCATACTTCTTTCCCCGCTGGTTCGCCCCAGTCCACCTCTTCCGGGGTGTACTCCCCTTCAAATCCATCAAACAGTTCTTGAATCGATTTTCTTTTGTCTTTCCTTTCCAAGATGAGCTTTTCCCCCTCCACGCGAAGGGACAAGCTATCGTCCCCAGCCCAGTGAAGAGAATCCAAGACCGCTTTTGGAATGCGGATTCCCAGACTGTTTCCCCATTTTTGCAGGGTCGTATCCATAGGCATGGCGCTCCTTTCACCTATCGCTGTATATACATAGTATATACTAATGCTTTGGTAAAATCAACTCCCAGCTTCAAATATGGCAGTCCACAACCACCAGCACATCCTCCGGTGAGAGGCCAGGAAGTTGTCCAAAGAATCTTCCCAGTCCTGGGAGCAGATTCACTTCCATATCGGGGATCTGAACAGCGGTCAAAGTAAAAAGTGCATACGAACCGTCCTTTCTAAATAAAAGACAGAATGGGCGGCGCACCTGCGCTGCCCACCTGTCAACATGGTTGTGATTGCCCAAAGTGGGCAGCGTGTACATTATACCCGCAGGAAGCGCTTGACCACCTGGGTCAGCTTTACGGGCAGCTGGTTTAGGTCGGTGATGTCCAGGAAGGAATCCCCATAAATGCGTTCCATGTTTTCTTTGTCGTCCCCAATGGCAGCTGCCACGAAGAGAATACCCTTTCGCCGGTACTCCTGTTGGATGCCCCGCAGGTCTTCCTCCGCGGCGGTGCCGTAGTAGCCGGTGTCTGCCGGTTGACCGTCTGAAACGAGAATCAGCAGCTTCAACTCCTCCGGGCGATGAGAGAGGCGCTCCGCCACAAAGCGAAGGGCTGCCCCATCCCGGTTGCTTCCCCGAGCTGAGATGTCCACCAGCCGGTACTTGTCCTCCCGGTCAATGGCGTCAAACTCGCTGTAAGAATAGACCTCTACGCCGCTGCCCCCTGTGGAATGGCCGTAGACCATGACGGGGACGCGCAGCGCCTGGCAGAAATCGTAGAGGATGATGGCGGAAGCCCGGGCGTATGTGGCCCGGTCGCAGGAGGACATGGAGCCGGACTCGTCCAGCAGCAGCCCCACCGCCATCCCCGGCGGCTGGATGGGCAAAGCGTTCTTGGTGAAAACCTTCCCATCGCTGCGGAAAAGTGCGTGGGCGTCCAGACGGCGCCCCATGAGGAGGCCTGTCTGCTTGCCGCCACGCTGCCGGTCCCGCAGCTGCCGGAGCAAGCTCTTTTGCAGCTGCTTGGAGATGGCCAGCAAGGGTCCGGAGATGGCGTTGTACTGGGTGACCATTTCCGGAGGAACTTCCGTCATACGGTTCACCCGGATGGCCACCCCCTTGTGGATGTCCCCATAGGAAATGCTCTGGGCTTCTTGGTTCAACTCCCGCAGACGGTCCTGCTCCAGCTCCTGGCACACGGTTTTCTCCGCCATGGTGTCCAGGAGCCGTTCCATTTCCGCCTCCACAGTGTTGGAGAGTTCCGGAAGATAGTCCCGGTTGACTTCTATACCGCCGCCCAGGGGTTCAGACACTTGGTCAGTCTCCACCAAGGACATACGTCCCGTTTCCTCAGAGGTGATTTCCTGTTTTCCAGTGGCATCTCCAGTGTTCTCGCCAGGGGATGCGCCCTCAGTGGAGAGGGCCAAGACACGGGTCATCTCCCGTTTCTCCGGCTGGGGAAGGGAAGGTTCTTCCGACTCCTCTGACACGGGGGCCGTAACTCCCTCTCCCCGGGTGGAGCCACCCACCAAAGTGGACAGCTCCTCCTCCAATTGGGAGAAGACGGAGCCTGTCCCGCCGGATGCCTTCTTCTCTTCATACCGGCGTTTCAGGGCCTCCAGGTACTCCCGGACGTGCTCCCAGCACCGAATGAGGATACAGTTGACGGTGTTCCAACGGTTTTTGCCAGAGGTTGCCCGCAGGTCATCGTCCAGCAGAGGGAGCAGTTCAAACACGGTTTGGATGTGCTCCTCGCTGAGAGGCTCCGCTCCGTACTTCAGCTCCCCGAACTTCCCATAGGAGAGGAACAGCTGGAGGAGGCTGTAAAACACAGGCGTCCCCTGGGCTTCCCGCTCCTTGAGCAGGGTGACCGTGGGCATTTCCCGCCACTGCCAGGCCCGGACAAAATCCAGGGCCTGGCCCAGAGTTCCCGGGAACCTTTCCAGCACCCGGTTCTCCATGGCGGCGTCCTCCAGCACGTTGCTGATTTCATGGGCCACCCGGCCCAGCAGGGCCAGGTTCTGCGGGTTTTCCTGGGCATACTCCCAGAACTCCCCCTCGTTTTTCGCGTCCTGCACCCGGGTAAGTTTCGGCTTTTCCGGATACCAGCGGCAGGCGGAGAGGTTGTTTCGGTAGGTCTGTTGTGTCAGGAAATCCGTGTACAGGCAGTGGCCCAGCTCGTGGGCGAAGAGGCCCAGCACCATCTGGTACCGCTCTTCCCGGCTGGGGAATTCGGTGATGGCGGGATTCCCGGCGTTGATGGTGATATACAAATTGTCGGTGTAGGCTAGGTCGGTATTGTCCGGCTGCCATAGTAGTCGTACCCGCACCCGGCGGCTGGCCCCGTAACGCTTTGTCTGGGCGGCGGCCACATCCTCGAAGTGGAGGCCCAGCAGCCGGCTGGTGAAGAACTCCTGGTCGGTGATTCTCCCCCGCTTTTGTTGGATAAGCTGCTTGACCTTTTTATGGTTGACTCGTGTCACGCTGCCACCCCCTACGCTGTTTTCCTGCGCTTGGGCGCGAAGACCGGGTCTAAGATAGAAGTGATGAGCGCCTCTCGGTCCCCCTCGTCCGCGGTGGCCTTGCTGATGATGGTATCCAGGGCGGCGGTGTAGGGGTCGCCGGAGATCTCCGCACTGGTGACCCAGTCGATGAGGCTGCGCATCCCCACGGTGCCGCCGGTGATGCCGTTCTTCCGGCAGTAGTCCGCCAGGTCGTTGACCACCTGCACCATCTGGGCCACTTTGTACTCGTCCGTGGCGCCGGTGACCGCCATGACCCGCTGGGCCATGACTTCCGGGCTGGGAAGCTGGATGTCTTTCACCAGGCTCATCCGGTCCACCACGCTTTGATTGAGGGTTCTGCAGCCTTCATAGCTGACGTTGGTGGTCACCACCACGACCGCGTCCGGGTGGCGGCGGATCACCTCCCCTGTGGGCAAAGTGATGGTGCCGCTCTGCTCCAGCAGGGAGTTGAGGCCCACCAATACGCCGGGCTGCAAAATGGTGGAGGGTTCTTGTATTTCCACTAAGTAGCCATTCTTCAGCGCCTTGATGAAATCCGTCTCCACATAGGTGTAGGTTTGGCTGGAAGTTTCCCCTTCCACGGAAACGCTGAGCTGGCGCACCTTTTCGGTGACCTTCTCCAGCACCAGCTCCATGCAGTCCTGCGGTGTGGCAGCTTGGTTTTCCACTCCGGTCAAGGCCAGGTACACTCCCGCCGGGTCGTAGTCCATGTCATCCAAGTCGGGAAGATGCAGCAGTTTGCTCACGTTGGCGTAGTTGACGCCGCCCATGGCTTGCAGCTGCTCCCGCTCTTGGTCCAACTGGGCATTGCCGGTGGAGACCCCCTCTGTGTTGGGAAACACCATGCCCACAAAGTCGAAGATTTCCGTCCCCGCGGAACAGGTGTACTTCATGTAGGGCAGCCCCAGTCCCGCGGCGATTGCCTTGGCTCCCATGGTCTTGCCGGTGCCGGCCGGGCCCCGGAGAAGGAAATTCCGCATCTGGGTGGGCTTGCCTGTGGTGAGCTGGGCGTGCTTGCAGATGTCCACGGCCTCCTGGGGAATGATGTACCACTCCGGGAGTGTGGGCACCTGGGCGCGCTCCGCAGGGGTTAGCATGCGGCTGGGATCCAGTGTGTATTTCCCCACAAAGTCCTTGTGGTCGATGACTTTGGCGGGTTGGTGTACTGTCGCCTTCCCGCTCTGGGTGAAGATGGTGAACTCCCCGGCCAGGACCTCTGTGGGCTGGTACAGCCCGGAGTCCAGCTGGGCCCGGGAAACCCGCATCAGGTTGCCGGATTTGTCCACGTTCACCTTTAGGTGGGCGGGGCAGGCGCTGTCCTTGATGCGCCGGTAGGCGTTATCGCAGAGGATGGCCATGGCGTGGGTCGCCTTGGGAAGGTCTGGAAATCCGTTGGTGAACTGCTCCTGATAGGCCTTCCAATTCTCCCGAAATTCCTCGTCTTCTAACAGCTGGGGCATCATGGCGAAGAACAGGGCCGCCCCATCCCGGGCGCTGGCGTGGACGGTGTACTGCTCCATGAGCTCGGTGTTCCGGTCGTAGACGCTGGCAAGCAGGGAACCGGTGCCGGAGTCGTACACCACCAGGTGGTAGGCGTCCGGCCCCATAGAGGACTTGTACTCCGCCACGCTCAGGGTGGAGGTGATCTTCCCTACAGCGCCCTCGCCGCCGTTCTGACAGGCACACAGCGCGTGCACTGCCTTGATGACAGGAGCACACAGGGTGGCCTCCGTCCCACCGTACCGGGAAGCGAAGCCTTTCACCTTCTTACTGGGCAGTTTGTCAAATGGTTTCGGCAGGGGCCGGCCAAAGTTAAACAAGTTCGTCAGAGACGTTGGCATACCTACATCATTCCTTTCTGCGGTTCTCCCGCGCGATCTGGATGCGAACGCCTTCTTCCTCCATGTGGCAGGACAAGCCGTTTCGCAATAGTTCTTGGCACAGAGCCGGCCAGGCCGCCGGCTCCGGCAAGTCCCCGCCGGTGAGAAGCAGGAAATCCTGCTTCTGGGCGATGCATTCGTTGCAGAGAGTGTTCAGCTCCTCCAAGTGGGATTCCACCCACTCAAAGGCAGCGAGGCTGTAATCCTCCGGCTGGGAAGGCTCGGGCTGTGACGCGGCTTCTTCCATTGGGGGCTGCTCCTCTTGGGGGGAAGCAGGTTCTTCCAGCTGCTCCAGCTGGGGATTTTCTACCGGCGCGCACAGGTACTGGATTTCGAAAAGCCGTTTTCCTTGTAGGTGGATCACTGCCTCCCGGTAGCCCCCCGCCCGGTTGAGCAGGATGGCCACGTCCTCGCCGCGCTGGAACCGCGCTTTAGCGTCGGGATACTTCCACACCCACCGGGCTTCCGGGTATTCCTGCCGCACCCAGCGGGTGATCCGTGTTTGCAATTCGCCAAAGGACTGGGCGTCTTCCGCATTTTCAGCTTCCCGGTTTGTCACGGCCTGCTGAGCCGTGGATGCCGGCTGCCCCGGCTGGATGGGCTGCACTTTGGGGGAACTGAGGAACACCAGCCGCAGGGCGGCCGCGAAGATTCCTAGAATCACCAAGAGTAAAATAAGCCACAGCCTGCACACGAATAGGAGCAGAGCCAGCATCCCCAAGATCACCAGGGCTTCATAGGCCATGTGGCGCTGCCATTCTTTCTTTGTCATTTGCGCTCTTCCTTTCTTTTGGGCATAAGAAAACGCACAGGATATGGATACACCTGTGCGTCACCTACGCCTGATTCATTTTGATTCCCTCTCAGTCATCCCCGAAGAAGGGGTTCGCTCCCCCAAAACCCACATACCCGGTAAAGGTGGTGGGCTCCTCCTGGGGTGGCTCCGAAGAGGTCATGGGCTGAGGGGCTTCCTCCGCCGGTTCTTTCTTCGCGCCTCCGGAACAGTACTCAATGTCGTCCAGGATGAGGACCATGGTGGTGTGCTTTTCTCCTGCCTTGTCCGTCCACTCGTCCTCGTCCAGCCTGCCAAGCAGGTTTACATAAGAACCTGCTTGCAGCTTCATTTTCTTGACGCGGCCGCAGAGGCTGCCGAAGGCTTTCACCGGCAGGTTGATCCAGCGGTGGTTGTCATCCTCTTTGGGGTCATAGACCTTCTTCCCAATGCGGAACCGGACGGCGTCCCCCTTTTCGGCGAACTTGAGAGCTGGGGCGTTGTCATACCCCTGGGAGATGACGGCTCCTGTGATGATGGTTTTGATCATGATGGGCTCCTTTCCGCAGGCTTGGCCTGCACAAAAATTTGTTTCCACCCTCTGGAGGGGGACCCGGAAAACAAAAAAAGTGCCAAAGAGCGCATGGCTCCTTGACACTTTGCATACGGGTCACTGTGGGCTTTTGGAAAACCCTGGAAACTTTACGGCATCATTATAGCATCCAGGGGCGGAGGTGTCAAACGGTTTGTGGGGGTTTTGCTGGATATCTCTTGAGTTTTCCTGGATGTATGGAGCACACGGTCCTCTTGTGCTTCTCGCTGTTCAAGAGCGGCAGGCTGGCAAAATCATTGTTCGGGGTTCGGCGTCTCTTGCAAATGGTGAATAATTCTGGTAGAATTATCGTAGAATAACGCAGGAGGTGTTGACCGTGATTATTAAGTCGTCCACTGCGCTCCGCAATGACTACGGTATGATCTCTGATCTGGCGCATGAA
>PPYE01454487.1_pt1 | contig 12599 bp, 9 predicted proteins | sample 1559881 | NCBI WGS metagenome assembly PPYE01 (sample SAMN08240022, study PRJNA423297) | Human gut metagenome, whole genome shotgun sequencing project.
TGCGGAAATGCTTAGTATCTCATTTATCTTTTTCATTTTCTAACCTGTCAAGATTAATAATTATTTTCTGTCGGACGGAAACACCAGCATAGCGGTTCCATACTTGCAGTAGTACCTATAGGCAATTCAATTGTAACTTCAATCTCTATTGGATCTCCTTCCGGAATAGTGAATGATTTACAAATTTCACCTCCGTCGCGATCATAGTTATTGTGATGATAAAGCTCATTGTAGCCTCCACCTGAACGGTCAAAATTAATTCCGCTTATTTGGGATTTAGTCATTTTCGCTATTTCCTCACCATTAATGTAAAAAGTAGCATCAACTTTTGAATGAGCACCATGGAATCCCATATAGAATGTATATTCTCCAGGAGGGAAAAGATATGCTTTCGGAGTCTTACCAGTAGGAGATGATGGATCATCCACCATTTGATAACATCTGAACTTGAACCTGCCGGGTTTAGTAGAATCCCGTGCATTAAGTATCAATATTCCATACTGAAGTTTCGGCCAATTAGGATTAGGTTGAAAATATCCAGGACTAGGAAAACAATTAAATTTCACTCTATTCAGCTTTATATTCTCACCAAAATCTTTGTCATACTGACCGATATATTTATATTCGGGATAATAAAACTCTTTAATCTGATCCTCAGTTAACTGATCCAAAGTCTCAAATCTTTCTTTAAACCTCCAAATCAGAATCTTATTTGTTGGAATCTTTAGTGAGGTTACCTTATAAGCCACTCCATTACTTAATTGAACAGGATTATTAACATCTACTTTATTAACCGTTGTTCGCCATTGCTGATCAAAAATAGAGTATAGGTCTATTTTATTTTCGTCTTCAAAGACTTCTTTCTCATACTGTTCTTTGAAGAAAGCGGTTTGGAAAATCCAATTCTCTAAAATAGAATCTTCTCGTTGTAATCCCCATTTGTCTAATTTAGCATGTGCTTCATTCAACGCTTTCGTTATCAAATCATTGTTAGGAACCAACAATGTTGCATGAATTGCCTCAGAATATATATCAAGCTTCTTATCCTTGAAATATTGACTTTGTACTGTAAATACGGAGTCATAAACAGTATTTCCAGTCTGATCAATTCCAATCGGTGTACTAGAACCTTTATCAAATTTTTTTTCTGTACGAGCCAATACCATTTGCTTGAAAATCGAATAATTCTCATCCGGAAGGGTTTCCAAATATTCCATCAATGATTTAGGAGTATTAATATATTCCTCCAACTCATATATAAATGCATTATTAGTCTGAATTACCCTTTTCACCTTAGCTCCATTAAAATAAATTTCCTGAACTGAAGAACGGATAACATCTGTTTCCGGCTTGGATACATTCACATATTTTCCATTCCACATGAGTAGTCGCTGTCCATCTTGCAGGCTACTTGGCGAAAGATAGGCATCAGTTATGTGAGATTGTGCAAGGAATGCTTTATCTGTTTCGGCATCAACCTCCTTACCATTATTTACTACCATCATGGTATATAATAACTCTTTTTCTTTCACTGTTTCAATAACACCGGTTTCTTCAAACAACTTATACATGTCCTGATATTCAGGTTCACTTTGTAGAAATTCACTGACCGGTTTATCCACTAGTTGAATATCCATGTTTTCCACAACTGTTTCCTGCTTGGAATAGTGTGAATTCCAATCATCCGAACAGGCACACAGTCCAATAGAAACAACGACAGATGCTATGATATATTTACAATCTTTCATGGCTTCACTTAATTTACAGGTTCAAATAATAAATAATCCAACATTAAACGGAAATTTGCATTTGTGCTTGCAGGGATCATCCATAATTTTCTGTTTTTTCATTTGTGTGTTCCCGTATGCCCCAAAGAAAAAAGGCGCGGAAACTATTACTACATTATCCTCTAGAAGGCTCTGGTAAGCCCGTGCTCGAATAATAAGTAATAGCTCCACGCCCATGAGGTATATAACAAATTTATATACAACAGAGACGTGGAGACCGGTTACTTATTATCTGCAAGCACAAAAATTTACCAGATTTTCTAGAGCAGATAATAAAAACGCTATCTCCAAAATAAAAAAGCGTAGCTCCTTTGCGGAGATACGCTACAAATATAGTTATATTTTCTGATATTGATACTTTGGTGTGTACTATTTCGCCATCTGATTCAGACGAAATACCGCCATATCGCTGTTTGTTCCGTTTCAATAATCAGATCGATAAACATATAACAAGTTAAGAAGAGAAAAGAGTTACAGAGTCTGAATAGTCTAATTTATTCTTTTAGTAATTCATCAACAGATTTGATGAACAATTCAGCTTGTGGAAACAACTCGTCAACCATCTCCTTATCACAAAACATAAAATCATCATAATCTCCACTATGTCTTTTCTCAAAAAGCGTAGTAAATGTTTTACCTATTCTTAGAGGAAGCTTTCCGGTAGATACAAAGTGCAGTCCTAACATCGTTTTAACCCCATTGTGAGTTTGCGTTTGAATATTATTCTTTAGCAATAATGCTACCGTCGCATAATAGCATGCGTAATACATTCGGTTAATAGCAGCATTATAGAAAGTTTCCCGAATCATCACCTCCGCTTCCTTCATTGTATCATAAGCACGTTGCATTCTGTAGGCGATCAATGCTTTCCGGCTCTCTTCGTCTAAAATATCTTTCATAATACGATTCCTTCATTAGTGACATTAATATAAAAAGGTGTTTTGAACGGACGGTTTTCCCAAAGTTTTTTCAGCATAACCATCGGACTGATAGATATACCGGTTTTCAGTTCAAGTTCGTAAAGGGGTAAAGTAATCGCCTCTTCCTCTTTCAAAGTTATTTTCTCTCCATCAAGCAAGATGAGCAAATCAATATCACTGTCACTGCGTGCCTCATTCCTCGCTTGAGAACCATATAATATGGTCTTAGCAGTAGGAGCAACATGACGGATAATGTCCTTGATTTGTTCGATCACTTCTGTTCGTCTCATAACTTCTTAATCTATTGATTATATGCAAATATACTCGATTCTTTTCAATTCTCAACACACCCAAGAACGCTTTTTATTATATTCTCACTATTTCGCCATCTGATTCAGACGAAATACCGCCATATCGCTGTTTGTTCCTATTCTGAAAGGAGGCCCCCAAAGAGATAATCCGCTGGAAACATAGATATGTGATTGGGTCCACTTGCGATAGCCGTGACTCTGTTCATATATCCTGTCTGTTACCCAACTTATAGGCCATATCTGTCCATGATGCGTATGTCCGCTGAATTGCAAGTCTATTCCCAAAGAATCTGTTTTAGCCAGGTTGTAGGGTTGATGATCTAAAAGAATGATGGGTTTACTACGATCCGCTTGCTTTAATAAAGTAGGCAGGGAATGACGGGAACGGTTGGAACGGTCGTCACGTCCGATGATCTGCACACCGTTAGGCAATGTTACTACGGAATCACGCAATAGTTGTATGGGAGTATCTTTCAAGAAGCGGACGCTTTCATCAATACCGCTGATGTATTCATGATTTCCCGGAACCATATAAATGCCCAAGGGAGCTTTCAGCCGTGCCAGCTCTTCCACCATATTCTCCTTATATAATGGGGTAAGACTATTATCTATCAAATCTCCACCGATAAGTATAAGGTCGGGATGCTGCGCATTTATCATATCTACATATTTTTTCAGCATGGCTTTTCCCGTACCATACCCTAAATGGACGTCGCTCACGGCTACGATATTGATTCCGTTACCTTCTATCGGCTTATCAAGGGAGACATCAATCTTGTTGACCTGCGGATGACGGTAATTATAATAACCGTACAGAAGCAGACAGCAAGTCGCTCCCAACGCATAATAGAAACCGTGATTCAGTGACGGCACAAATATTTTCGTCACATCCGCTATCAACAAAGCAAAAATCATGTACAGTGTAAATACCAGCCATACCGAACCGATGTGAAACATGGATTTCGACAGGATGACAGGCATATCTATATGACGGGTCAGCATAGCTATCACCAACGAGAAAGCTACCAGCCAATAGATGGCAGACAACAGAATCTTCATAGCCAGCGAGAAGCCGGAAAGCATCTGTAATGTACGGATAAAGATATAAACATTGCCACCGACATAGGCAAGCAGGAATATTAGGAAGAATATTCGCATAATCGTTATAAATTGAGCAGAGTTAATAACTAGGATACAGTTACACCTCCGTCAATAAGACTTCTATTGTATCAATAAGTTCTCTTGCCGGAGCCTTTATGGTAGCTATTTCATCCCCCCCAAACGCGTACTCACCTTACCCGTCTTCACATAATTCAGACCAAAGCATGCTATTAATCCATCATGCGTTTTACACGATAACCCACTATTTATCAATAAAGCCTGAACAGCATGGAAGCAGGCATAATAATATCTATTGGAAGCAATATCCCAATATTTCATTTCATACATCTCATCAGCTTGTTTCAGAAATGTTTTAGCTTTTTCCATTTGCAACACTACAAGCGAGTTACGTTCTTCATCTGTCAGTTTCATGTTAATTCTATTCCTTCCTGTTCTACATTTTTATAAAAAGGAGTGATACAACTCGCAGCCCATTCTTTCATTGTATACATAATCGGATTTATCCTTTCTCCAAGGTCCCATCCAAGCATCGTTAAAGGAAAGCTCACTTCATCATAATCAGACGGTTCTAATTTTTCCTTATTCAACAGGATTAATATGTCCCAATCTGAATCAACTTGTGCGTCACCCCGCGCCTGGGAACCAAACAATAATGCCCTCCCTTCTTTTGGCAAATGTTCGGCTAATGACCGCTTAATGGAGTCTAATACTCTATTTGCATGACTTTTCATATTCTTTTCCTTTAGTCCTCTTTTTACAAAGATAGAATTTTACGTATAAGAAGCCAACTTTTCCCGGAAAAAGTTCATTTCAAATCAGTTACAGCTTGTTCCAATTGCCTCAAAGCCTTCTCCAGCGTAGCACGCGGACAGGCTACATTCAACCGCATAAACCCTTCACCTTCTTTGCCGAACGTCGTTCCTTCATTCAAAGCCAAGTGGGCATCTTCTACAAACAGGCGATTCAGTTCCTCCTGACTTAATCCCAGCTCACGACAATCCAAAAAGATAAGGTAGGATGCTTGCGGACGAATCATTCTGATGGCAGGAATCCGCTCTTTCAGATAACTTTCCGTGAAGTCAATATTTCCTTTGATATAGGCAATGACCTGATCCAGCCATTCAGTACCATGACTGTAGGCTGCCGCTACACTGAGATAAGCGAATAAGTGTCCTTCACTGAACTCGCTTGCCTCCATATATACCTGAAACTGATGACGAAGTTCGTCATTCTCAATGATTGCATACGAACTTGCCAGTCCGGGCATATTGAACGCTTTGCTCGGAGACATAAAGACAAGGGAGTTCATCCGTGCTTTCTCCGAAATCAAAGCAAAGGTGGGATGTTTGTAAGGAGGCAGGGTCAAGTCGGCATGAATCTCGTCAGAGATTACTAATGTACCGTTCTCATAGCAGATGTCGGCAATCTGCGACAGTTCTTCTTTGGTCCATACACGTCCGCCCGGATTATGGGGATTACTCAGGATAAGCAGTTTACATCCCTGCACATCTTTGCGAAAACGGTCGAAATCAATATGATATTGCCCGTCTTTCAATACCAACGGACTGTAAACCACTTCACGTTCGTTCTTCTGTGTCACAAGAAAGAAAGGATGGTAGACAGGAGGCATGACCATCACCTTGTCTCCTTTCTCCGTGAAACAATGGATGGCAAATGCCAGTCCACGGACAATGCCGGGAGTAAACGTCAGCATTTCTTCACGAATCTCCCATCCATGCCGTTCTTTGAGCCAGTTAATAATGGATTCGGCCCATTCTTTGCAGGCAAATGTATAGCCCAGCACTTCATGTTCCAGACGTTTCTTCAAGGCATCGATTACAAAAGGGGCTGTGCGGAAATCCATATCAGCCACCCACATCGGAATCAAGTCATTACGCCCCCAACGACGCTCTACGGCATCCCATTTTACGGAGTCCGTACCGTTACGGTTTATTATTTCATCAAAATTATAGTTCATACTGCATGAGGTTTTTATGTATCTTGAAGCAAAAGTACACAAAAACTCCGAGTTTGTATCTTAAAACTCTGTAACAGACGTTTTCAAGCCAATTCTTTTAATATATACCGGCACTCTATTCCTTTTTTTTCTGCCTGCTCCTATAGGCCGTCGGAGTTTCTCCGGTATATTGTTTAAATGCTGTACTGAAATAACTGATAGTAGTAAATCCTACTTTCTCTGAAATGTCTGTCAGAGTAAAATCTGTAGTAGTAATCAGCTGTATCGCCTTTTCCATCTTAAGCTTATTAATATACTCATTAAGGCCAATGCCTGTCAGTGCCTTCAATTTCGTATAAAGCGAAGCACGACTCATTCCCACCCCCTTACAAATGAAAGGCACATCCAGCTTCGTATCACTCAGATTCTCCTGAATGATTCTATTCAATTTCACCAAAAACGTTTCATCTGCCAAACTGAAAGTAGTTTCCTCCGGAGCTGGTATTAATCCAGCATCCAGATATCTCTTCTTTGTATATTCACGATTTTTCAAACGATTCCGGATTAACTCCATCAACATTTCTATTTCGAAAGGTTTAGTAAGGTAGCCATCCGCTCCATTTTTATAACCGCTAATCTGACTTTCCTTATCATCTCTAGCCGTCAACAAAATAATAGGGATATGACTGACAGCAAGGTCTTCTTTAATACCTTTACAAAGTTCATATCCATTCATTCGTGGCATCATCACATCACTGACAATAATGTCTGGTGTATAACTCTTTACCAACTGAAGCGCCTCCACTCCATCAGAAGCTATCAACACCTTTTTAAAATATTCACTCAATGCCTTACTAAAAAAGTCCGTCAGATCCGAATTATCATCCACAACCAAAATCGTATACGAAGTTGTATCAAACTCCTCTCCTTTACTGATATGTTCACTATCATCGTTGCTCATCAACTCATTCAGATAAGCTTTCGGTTGACAAACAATCTCTTCAGCATCCTGCCTCAACGGCAGTTCGAAGAAAAATGTGGCACCTGTTTCCTGATTATCCCGGGCACCAATGGAGCCGCCATGCAATTCAACCAATATTTTAGAATATGACAACCCGATTCCTGTCCCGTTTTGTTCTTTGGTGCCCTGATAAAATCGGGTAAAAAGCTTTCGGGTATCCACATTTTCCAATCCGCTTCCCTGATCAATGACGGATACGCGCACTCTTTTTCTTTCAGAAATCAATTCCGAAACAATAGTTATTTCTGTATGCTGTGAACTGTGTTTCAAGGCATTAATTAGCAAATTACTTAAAATAATCTCACACTTGTTTTTATCAAAACTGACTGCTTCTATTCGTGAATCAAACCGATAACTGATATGTATACTTTTTGCCTCTCCCTCGCTAATAAAGTCTTGTGATACATGCTTGATCCATTCGTTTAACGGCTGTGGTTCTATTTGTAACCGACTTTCACCTACCTCCATTTTACGCACATCAAGCACCATATTTATCAGATTTTTCATTCGCTGTGACTGTCGATAAATAGCCTTTATCGGCAAATATTGGGCATCTTGAGGAGAAAGCGATTTCAATATCTGCTTGAGAGGTGCATAGATCAATGTCAAAGGTGTACGCAATTCATGACTTATATTAATCAGAAAACGAACTTTTTCTTCATACGTTTTCTGCTCATGTTCCTTCATTTCCCACCGTAACTTTTCCTCCTTACGTTTCAACACTCTTCGTACACTTTCAATGATAATGACAGCTACCAAAAGAATACAACCTAGTATAAACCACCATGTTTTATACCATGGAGGAGAAATTGTCAGTTGTAACAATTGCTGAGCAGGTACCCAACTGCCATCTTTGGCGGTACACGAAGCCATTATCTGATAATTGCCCGGAGGAAGCGCACGCATAGTCAGCTCCGGACTATAGGATTCAACAAACTGTTCATCCAGCCCTTTTATCTGATACCGATACGCCTTCTGCCTGAAAATATCTTCCTCTTTCGCCATGACACGAATGACAATATTACTGTTCCATGGCACAGAGAGCTTTCTTATACCATCATGCAGTTTATTATTCGCAGGTTCTCCATTGATTATTATATCTGATAATTGCAATTGCGGATTCGTATTTTCCAATGATAGTTTACCGTCAATATGAAGCAATCCTTTAACCCCTCCCATATAAATGTCACCTTGACGACTTAACAGACGAGCTTCCGGAAAATATTCGTTCGGAACAGCTCCATCCGTTTCGCCGAATAATGCCATCTTCTCCTCCGCTATGGACCATGCAAACAGTCGGTTTTCAGCACCAACCCAAATCTTTCCTTTTTGATCACAAATCAATGAGGAGACCTCTGTAAATAATGAAGTAGAAATCATTTTTTGTTTCTGTGTCGCTGGACGATAACTCACCAAACCTAAATTACTCCCGATCCAAAAACAGCCACTCTCATCCATGGATACTGAATTAATATTCATATCATCCTGAGCAGTAAACAACACTCTCAGCCTATTACTATGATTATCCAACTCATAAACATGTTTTATATCGTTCAAATAAGTTGAATGTCCATCACAGGCAATTGCTTTCAAGGACCCCTCAATAATATTTATGCCTTTTTCTTCGGAAACAATAGAAAACTGCTTCTCCTTCAAATGATAACAATACACGTGATTGCCCAATAGCAATATCGTGTTGGGAGTATTCCGATAAACATTGACCGTATTTCCGTGAAGACATAAACGCTCATTGACTTCTTTATCAATAATAGTAAATGGTTGTTTATTTCCTGTGACCGGATCAAAAATAAATATCCCTTGTGCAAATATAGACAACAATAATTTCCCGGAAGCAAAGCCACAAATCGAAGCGACTTTATCTCCCGAAGTAGAAGGATAATGTGTAAACTCTCCGGCAAGGGAGTTAAAACAATTAACTCCACCTCCATTTGTTCCCACCCAGATATGACCTGATTCCTGCTGACATAAGCTCAATACTATATTGTCACTCAAACCTTGTTTATTATTTGGCAACGCATCTGTGTATGCCTGCATATATACCTCACGAACACTAATCAAACCACTATAAATACTCCCAATCCATATATTATTATTTTGATCATTATAAAGACAGATGATTGAGTTATTAGGAAGTGATGAATTGTCTTTTCCGGGGATATGCTTTAAGGAGGAAAACTGATGGGTCTCGGGATTGAGTATATTAATACCTCCCCCGTCTGTCCCAAGCCATATTTGTCCTTTACGTTCAACAATACTCAATATAATATCATTGCTAAGAGAGGAATTACGAGTTGTATAAAGTGCAATCTGCTTTCCATCACGGGTAAAACAACGCAGACCGACATTATAAGAAGCAACCCACACTCTTTGTTCGGAATCAACAAGCATACCCGTAATTTCTATTTCCGACCCAAAAGGCGCCCGTCTGCATTCGCCTGACTGAAGATCAACCAAATACATCCCTTGCCAACGACTGCAACATAGTATCGTATGAGAATCTATCAAACCCAAAGCGGTAATATTAAAGTTCTGCTCCGATTTAAATTCGTAGATTTTCCGTATACAAGATTCTTTATAACTATAGTGATAGATTTTCCCTTGTCCACCGAATAAAATCCCTTCAGGGGTCCGGCAAACAGAATAAGCAATCAAATTTTCACCTTTCTCATCCGTCTGCAAAAGAAAGTCATCACTCTGATATCGATAAAGTGAAATTCCCTTATCTGTTAATATCCAAAGATTACCCTGCTCTCCTCTCGCAATCTGATAAATTTGATTACCGGGAAGAGAATTAGACAGGGATGAATCATGAATATATTTTTTAAGTTCCTGTCCATCAAATCTTCCCAAGCCTGATCTTGTTCCCATCCAGACGAAGCCACGATTATCTGCTGCAATGCAATGTACAGTTGAAGGTAAACCAGCCTTTAATGAGATTTGTTTGTAGTAATAATGTTCTGCCCGAAGGGGATATAAAAAGAACATCTGTATAATAAAGGTTATAAGTAGTCGTTTTGTTATGTTCATCTGCAGCTAGATTTTAGATTTAGTTTTCAAAGATACTACTTTTAAGATAGAATGTCACCGGATAAAAAGAAAAAGTATCTCCTTCTTTTATCTCAAAAGCGCTACAATGTCAAAAAGAGAGAAAGTTAAGTTTACGAGAACATTTCCTGTCCTACACAAGTAATATTTCTTTTTTTACGGTTAATTTCCCGATGAAATAGGGAGAATTAGTGATTTTTGAAAATAAATTAGTGATTTTTGAAACATACCGTGTCCTCCATTCACCTACTTTTGCACAAAACAATTAATCGATTTATTAAGTATTTATGAAAAAACACAGCCGACATACAAACCACATTTATAGTTCTCATACTTCTTTGAGATCAATCACCATAACACTATTATTATATATAGGTTTACCAAACTTAACACCCCCCTAAGTTCCACGACCGGCACCGTCTGACAGTGTCGGCTAGTGGTAACTTATTTATTATTAAAATTAACACCATAAGCATTATGAACAAACTACTAACCTCTTTTTTATTCTTCTCTCTTATTGCCTTGAATGGACAGGCACAAAAGAAGGAAAACTATTATGTAAAACACGTAGAGTTTCCCTTGAATGCCACTCTTGAACAAAAAGTCGATATGGCTGCACGTTTGGTTCCAACGCCTCAACAAGTAGTCTGGCAACAAATGGAACTGACGGCTTTCCTTCATTTCAGTATAAACGCCTTTACCGGACGTGAATGGGGAGATGGAAAGGAAGCCCCCAATCTCTTTAATCCTACAGAATTGGATGCAGAACAATGGGTAAGCAACTTGAAAGAAGCAGGTTTCAAAATGGTGATTCTGACAGCCAAGCACCATGACGGTTTCTGCTTATGGCCTACAGCTACGACCAAGCATTCCGTAGCATCTTCCAGTTGGAAAAACGGACAAGGCGACGTAGTGAAAGAACTTCGAAAAGCATGCAAGAAATATAGTATGAGGTTTGGAGTATATCTCTCTCCATGGGATCGAAATGCAGAATGTTACGGAGATTCTCCTCGCTACAATGAGTTTTTTATCCGCCAACTAACCGAATTGCTAACTAACTATGGAGAAGTACACGAAGTGTGGTTTGACGGAGCAAACGGAGAAGGCCCCAACGGAAAAAAACAAGTATATGACTGGGATACCGTCTATGAAACCATCCACCGGTTACAACCCAAAGCAGTAATGGCAATTATGGGAGATGATATTCGTTGGGTAGGCAACGAAAGCGGATTAGGCCGTGAAACAGAATGGAGTACAACTGTATTAACTCCGGGGATATATGCCCGTTCAGACAAGAATAATGAAAAATTAGGAATCAATGGACAGTCAAATGATATAGGAAGCCGCAAGATGTTAGAGAAAGCTACGGAGTTATTTTGGTATCCCTCAGAGGTAGATGTTTCCATACGTCCGGGGTGGTTCTACCATAAAGAAGAAGATAATAAAGTGAAGTCATTGAAACATCTCGCAGATATTTACTTCCAGTCAGTAGGATACAATTCTGTACTTCTGCTGAATATACCACCGGACCGTAGAGGTTTAATTCATGAAGCAGACGTACAACGTCTGCATGAGTTTGCCGCTTACCGAAAGCAAGTATTTGCTGACAACTACGTGAAAAAAGGGAAAAAATATTGGAATACAGCTTCCGGCAATGAAAAGATATACCAATTAAAATCCGGTTCAGAAATTAATGTAGTTATGCTGCAAGAAGATATAACCAAAGGACAACGGATAGAAGCATTCACCGTAGAAGCACTGACAGATAACAGCTGGAAAGAAGTGGCTAAAGGGACAACTGTAGGTTACAAACGATTACTACGTTTTCCAACTATTAAAGCCGATCAGTTACGAATAAAGATTTTAGAATCTCGTCTGAATGCTAACATCAGCCAGGTGGCTGCTTATTATGCAGCACCTATACAGGAAGGGAAACAAGAGGAAAACTGGAATCAGTTGCCTCGTTCAGGATGGAAAGTTATGTCTACAAAGCCATTAACGATAGATTTGCAAAAGAAGGTGACAATCAACGCTTTTACCTATGCTCCCCTAAAAGCGGAAGCAAAGCCTACAATGGCTTTCCGATATAAATTTTATATCAGTCTCGACGGCAAGAGTTGGAAGGAAGTACCTACCAATGGAGAATTCAGTAACATTATGCACAACCCATTGCCTCAAACGGTCTATTTCAATCAAAAAGTTCAGGCACGCTTTATCAAACTGGAAGCCACCACTCCCACTGATACAGCCGCAGAAGTTGAACCAAATGAAATCGGAGTAACAATAGCCCCTTGATTCTATATTCGTAACGAATAGTAACCACAAGCAAAAGTCAAAATAGAAAAGATGCCGTCTATTTTGATTTTTGCAAATATAATTTATCAAATACTAATTTAAACCCAATGAAGGCAAAGA
>PPYE01359467.1_pt1 | contig 12597 bp, 9 predicted proteins | sample 1559881 | NCBI WGS metagenome assembly PPYE01 (sample SAMN08240022, study PRJNA423297) | Human gut metagenome, whole genome shotgun sequencing project.
AACAATGCACGCGACAGCAAACCTCCTCTCGTATCCTGGGCTGTAGACGAAATATTCACCCATACCAATGATACGGCATTCATCAGCGAAATGTATCCGCAATTGATGGCCTATTACAAATGGTGGTACAACAAGCGTGACCATAACCGCAACGGTATGTGTGAATACGGTTCCACCGATGGTACACTGGAAGCAGCAGCATGGGAAAGCGGCATGGATAACGCCATCCGTTTCGATGATGCCAAGATGCTGAAAAATGACGGTGCGGAGGATGCATGGAGCATGGATCAGGAAAGTGTTGACCTGAATGCCTATCTGGCTTTGGAATGCAAGTTATTGAAAAAGTTCGCCGGTATTTTGGGAGTAACTTTCGATGGTCCGGATTACAGCAGCCAGGTAGCCGATTATTTCTTCGACAAAGAAAAAGGTTTCTTCTTCGATCGCCGCTTAAAAGACGGAAGCTTCATACAGGAACCGGGATGCGAAGCATACACCCCCTTATGGACAAAAGTTGCCACGGCCGATCAGGTAAAAGCCATGCTGCCCCTGCTGACCGATACAGCCAAGTTTTCTACATACATTCCCTTCCCCACAGTGGCAGCAGACCATCCGAAGTACAATCCGCGCGGCTACTGGCGTGGTCCTATCTGGTTGGACCAGACTTACTTCGCTATCCGCGGCCTGCGCAATTATGGATATAACAAGATGGCGGATGAATACACCCTCCAGGTATTCGACCGTCTGCAAGGCTTGAAAGAAGGCGCACCGATACATGAAAACTATGGCACACACACCGGTGAATTGTTAAAAGCTCCCCATTTCAGTTGGAGTTCATCACATTTGCTGATGTTATACGATGATTACGGCAAATAAACTCTCTCTTTTTACCTTAATATAAATAATACAATACCAAGGAGGGCTGCACTCGTGATGAATGCGGCCCCCTACTTTTATATCGTATTACCTGTTACCCCCAATACACTCTTTTCAGAAGTGATAAAAATTCTCCAATGAATGAGTAGAATGTTACAGGTGTAAGATTATATATCTTCCGGCTGCAACATGATATATCCTTCAGCCTATACATCCGTATGTGTTCACACTTCACAACAGGAAACTTCAAAACATCTGCCCCTTTTTTAAAAACAACAGGACATATTAAAAAAACATCAAGAGCTTTTATTAATACGTCCTGTTGTTTCTCCTGTTTCTTTATATACACATAGCAAAACACTTATTTTTCCTTCAGAAGTTTCAGCCTCTCCGCAAACGCTTTGTTCATCGGCATTCCGGCTGAAGAATTGATACCTCGAAATCTTTCAGACTGAAAAAAAATTCTTCAGCGTACCCAATGGCCGAAAGGTGAAAAGCACGCAGGTACATGGGGAAAACTCCGAAGATGCCGGAAAGTACACAGCCATAGCTGAAAAAACGTATATGCCGGCTGAAAGAATAAATACCCGGCTGAAGAATTTTAAGAGCCAATCCTTCAGCCGGAAAGCCCATGAACAGGCAGTTTGCGGAGAGGCTGAAACTTCTGAAGGATTTTTGGGGCAATTCTTCGGGAGGGGCATATTTCCCACCGGAAGAGGAATATGCCCACAGAAAAGAACATAAAAAGACGCAAGAAACCGGGATGCCTGATATCTTGTTACAAGATGCGGCAAATCTTGTGAGAAGTTTCTCCCAATCTTGTGGGAAGTTCCGCTGATTCTTGTTATACAAAAAAAGCCTGCCATTAATATAATGTTTATCAATGGCAGGCGACTTATTTCGTTTGGAGAAATCAAAACATCCTGCTGACGCGCTCAATGCCGGCAGCCAGCATATCTATCTCCTCCTTGGTATTATACAAACCGAAAGAAGCACGTACAGTTCCCTCAATCCCCATACGAATCATCAAAGGCTGAGCACAATGATGCCCGGTACGTACGGCAATGCCCAGACGGTCAAGCAACGTACCCATATCCAAATGATGAATATTTCCTACCAAGAAAGAAATGACACTGCTCTTATGCTCAGCCTCTCCGAAGATACGCATCCCGTTTATTTCTTTCAGACGCTGCATGGCATATAGGGTCAGTTCATGCTCATGGGCGGCAATGTTCTCCATACCAATGGCAGATACATAATCCAACGCTTTTGCCAAGGCGGTAGTGCCGATATAATCGGGAGTTCCCGCTTCAAACTTAAACGGCAATTCATTAAAAGTCGTTTTCTCGAAGCTGACACTTTGTATCATCTCGCCTCCCCCCTGGTAAGGTGGAAGCTTATCCAGCCACTCTTCCTTTCCATAAAGCACCCCCACACCGGTAGGACCATATATCTTATGTCCGCTGAAAGCAAAAAAGTCGGCATCCAAATCCTGGACATCCACTTTCATGTGAGGAACACTCTGCGCCCCGTCAATCAAAACGGGAACACCGTGTGCATGGGCAGTCGCAATCATCTCTTTCGCCGGATTGACAGTGCCCAACACATTACTTACATGAGCGAAACTCACCAGCTTGGTCCGTTCCGAAAAGAGTTTCTCATATTCATCCAACAACAGTTCTCCCCTGTCATTCATGGGAATCACTTTCAGCACGATTCCTTTACGCGCAGCCTGTAACTGCCAAGGTACAATATTGCTCTGCTGAGACAGGAAATGCACACCACGATGCACATTGGCATTGACCGAATAATATTCATCGGTTATGGCTTCAACCACTTGGCGCGGTTTCTGAGTGGTAGCCCCATTATCCAGATAAATAAGCGGCTTTCCATACACCTCCCGATCTAATATCGGAAAATCTTCTCTTATTTTTTGTATATCGTACATGGCGTCTTATTTACATATCGCACATCCCTGACATTTATTCAACTCACCACGGAAACGTTTTTCCACCAACAGATGCAAACGGTCTTTCAATGCATCCAGGCGGATCGTATCTATTACTTCATTGACAAAAGCAAACATAAGCAATAAACGTGCTTCCTTCAGACTGATACCACGCTGTTGCATATAGAACAACGCATTTTCATCCAGCTGACCGACAGTAGCTCCGTGAGAGCATTTTACGTCATCCGCATAAATTTCCAGTTGCGGCTGAGTGTACATATGGGCATCACGAGTAGCACAGAGGTTGCGGTTGGTTTGTTGGGAATTAGTATGTTGTGCTCCTTCACGTACCAATACTTTTCCGGCAAACGCACCTGTCGCCTGATCATCCAATACATATTTAAACAGCTCATTACTAGTGCAATCAGCAACCTTGTGGTCAATGAAAGTATGATTGTCCACCTGTTCATTCTTATCGGCAATGACCATACCACACAAATTGATCTCAGCTCCACGTCCGGCCAAAGTTACTTCAGTTGTATTACGCGTAGTACCGTTATGCAAAGTCATACCATTCAAAAGCACATTACTGTCTGCCTCCTGGTTCACATAGAGGTTACTGAAACGCACTGTGCTGGTATGGGTTTCTTCCAGTTCATAAAGATCGAAAGTAGCATTTTCTTTTGCAAAGACCTCAATAACCTGAGTAGAAAGGAAATTTACATTATCCATGGCATGATCACAAATCAACAGACGAGCCTGCGCACCTTCTTCCAGCACAACCAGCACACGGCGGTTCACCATAAAATTAACATCAGCACGCAATATGTTCACCAGTTGAATGGGTTTGTCCACCACCACGCCTTTCGGCACATACAGCATAAAGCCATCCTGGGCAAAAGTAGTATTGAAGGCGGTCACACCATCCTTGGAAGTATCTGCCAACTTGCCATAATACTGCTTGACCAAAGCCGGATATTGTTCAGACAGCTCTTTCAAGCTGCCAAGCAACACTCCTTCCGGCAATTGTGCCTTCGGCAAAGCCTTACGATAAAAAGCATCGTTTACTACAAAATAAAGAGCGGTACTCATATTAGGTACATCGCACTTGAACACTTCATACGGATTCACCGGAATGTCGAGTCTGTTCAAATTCAAACCATAATCCGGCTCGAACAACTTGCTCACATCCGTATATTTATACTTCTCCTGTTTGCGGGTAGGGAAACCTAATTTTTCGAAATCTGCGAAAGCTTGCGCACGGGGAGCGTTCAGCACCTCGGCACTATGCCGGCAAATCATCGCCTCACATTGAGAAAAGAGATCAATATATTGTTGTTCTGCTCTCATAATCACTTTCTTCTTTAGGCATCAAATTATTATTCTCCCAACTCGGCTTTTATCCAGTCGTAACCACGCTCTTCCAGTTCCAAAGCCAATTCGGGACCCGCAGTCTTCACAATACGTCCTTTATACAATACATGTACAATATCGGGTTTGATATAATCCAGCAACCGTTGATAGTGCGTAATGACGATACAACTTGTTTCGGGAGTTTTCAGTTTGTTCACACCCTCGGCTACAATACGCAACGCATCAATATCAAGACCGGAATCCGTTTCATCCAAAATGCTCAACTTAGGTTCCAGCATAGCCATCTGGAAGATCTCATTGCGCTTCTTCTCACCACCGCTGAATCCCTCGTTTACCGAACGGTTTGCCAATTTATTATCCAATTCCACCACAGCCCGCTTCTCGCGCATCAGCTTCAAGAACTCACTGGCTGTCAATGCAGGGAGGCCTTTATATTTACGCTGCTCGTTTACCGCCGCACGCATAAAGTTCACCATACTGACTCCGGGAATCTCCACCGGATATTGGAAAGACAAAAACAGACCTTCATGACTGCGATCCTCAGGACTCAAAGCCAACAAATCTTTTCCTTCAAAAGTCACCGAACCTTTCGTTACCTCAAAAGCCGGATTGCCTACCAACACAGACGAAAGGGTACTCTTTCCGGAACCGTTGGGTCCCATAATAGCATGAACTTCACCTTTCTTTATGCTTAGATTAATACCTTTCAATATTTCTTTGCCATTGACACTGGCATGTAAGTCTTTTATCTCTAACATAATTCTATTAAATTCTTAGTTCTTCATTTATCCTACACTTCCCTCTAGAGAAATAGCCAGCAGTTTCTGTGCCTCCACCGCAAACTCCATTGGAAGTTTATTCAGTACTTCTTTTGCATATCCATTGACAATCAACCCAATAGCAGAGTTCTGGCTCTTTCCGGCACTGATTCCTTTACTAACAATGGTACTACGGGTATTTCTGCCTAAATGAATCATTTTAGTCCCCGTATCAGCCTGCTGATAGTTATTCGTTACTGCCACCGAATAGAATTCAGCAGTAGAATTATCTCCACTCAGGATACAACTGGGATATTTCCAAGTAATGGCCGATCCGGTTTCCACCTGTGTCCAACTCAATTTGCTATCCACTCCTTTGCAATGACCGCGTTTTGTCACAAAGTTATATACTCCTCCTTTGCCTTCGGCATCTCCCGGATACCAGTTCTGTACGGTAGAATATTTCACTTCCGCACGGTCGTGCACCACAATCTCCACTATGGCCGCATGTAATTGGTTCTCATCCCGCATAGGGGCCGTACATCCTTCCAGATAAGAAACATAACTATCATCATCCGCAACAATCAGTGTACGCTCAAACTGACCGGTATTGGCTGCATTGATACGGAAATAAGTGGAGAGTTCCATAGGACAACGCACTCCTTTCGGAATATATACAAACGATCCGTCACTGAATACTGCCGAGTTCAAGGCTGCAAAGAAATTATCCCGCGGCCCGACCACCGAACCCAGATATTTCTTCACCAAATCGGGATGCTCACGCACCGCTTCACTGAACGAACAAAAAATAATCCCTTTTTCCAACAAGGTTTCTTTAAATGTAGTCTTGACGGATACAGAGTCCATGACAGCATCTACTGCCATACCGCTCAACGCCATTTGCTCCTCCAAAGGAATACCTAATTTATTGAAAGTTTTAATCAACTCAGGATCTACCTCATCCATACTTTTCGGTCCTTCTTTTTTCTTTGTAGGGTCCGCATAATAGGATATAGCCTGATAATCTATTTCAGGGATAGTGAGGTGTGCCCATGCAGGCATCTCCATGGTCAACCAGTAGCGGTATGCTTTCAGGCGAAACTCCAGCAACCACTCCGGCTCGTTCTTCTTTGCAGAAATCAAGCGGATAACATCCTCATTCAATCCCCTTTCTATAATATCTGTGTGAACTTCTGTGGTGAAGCCATATTTGTACTTCTCCTGCGTCAGTTCTTTCACATATTTATTGGGTTCTTCTTGCATATCTATCTTATATTTCTATTAATTGTTCTGTTACATTCTTAAATACCGGAAAAAAGATACCGGACAAGTCCCTCATAGAATAATATAACACTGATTCCTTCTTTTTTGTTGCACTGATCATCTCATTGTTCGGATCTATATATTCTATCACATGAATAGCTAACCCTATCAGTATCATATACTTCAATGCTCCCAATCCGCTGCCTAACCAACGGTTCAGCCATCCCAGGTGCACAGCATCCAATGCTTTTGTCAACAAAGAGGCGACGAACGCAAAACCTAAAGGTACAGCTATCCAGATCAATATAAAAGCCAAGACCTGTGCTACAGTCGTCGAAGTACCTAGAACCGGCGCCAACCTTTCGGCAACAATGCCAAACAAGGCACGAGCCATCAGCAATCCGGCTATCAACCCTACAATAGACGCCATCTGCTTCACAAATCCTTTTATTAATCCCATAATGACACCCACACCAATCATAGCCAATATAATAATATCTATTGTCGCCATCTTTATCGTTATTACAAAAAGCAGTAATGCCATTCTGAACAAAGCGAAGAATCTGCCAGCCCACGCGCTGGGCGAGGTGCCAGATCCTTCGCTATGCTCAGGATGACATTACCATCTATATTCTCAGACTTCAGTGTATTACAAAGTCTGTTTAACCTCTACTTCTTCGTAAGCTTCAATAATATCACCGACCTTGATATCGTTACAGTTTGTCAGACTGATACCACATTCAAAGTTAGTACCTACTTCTTTCACATCATCCTTGAAACGCTTCAAAGCATTGATAGCACCGGTAAAGACTACAATACCATCACGAATCAAGCGTGCCTTATCAGAACGTTTCACCTTACCTGTCTTCACCATAGCACCGGCAACCAAACCGACCTTGGTAATATTGAAGACTTCACGCACTTCGATGGTTGCAGTAATCTGTTCCTTCAAAGTAGGTGCCAGCATACCTTCCATAGCAGCCTTCACTTCTTCAATCGCATCATAGATAACAGAATATTTGCGGATATCCACACCCTCCTGCTCAGCCAGTTTGCCGGCAGAACTTGAAGGACGAACCTGGAAACCTACAATAATCGCATCTGATGCAGCAGCCAAAGTCACATCCGACTCGGAAATCTGACCGACACCTTTGTGGATCACATTAACCTGTACCTGTTCTGTAGACAGTTTTATCAATGAGTCGCTCAACGCTTCGACAGAACCGTCCACGTCACCTTTAACAATCACATTCAGCTCATGGAAATCACCCAAAGCCAAACGACGGCCCACTTCATCCAATGTCAGCAGTTTCTGAGTACGCAAGCCCTGCTCACGCTGCAACTGTTCACGCTTGTTGGCAATGTCACGAGCCTCTTGTTCCGTATCAATCACATGGAAAGTATCACCTGCCGCAGGAGCACCGTTCAGTCCCAGAATCAATACCGGTTCGGAAGGACCGGCCTCCTTGATGCGCTGGTTACGTTCATTAAACATGGCTTTCACCTTACCATAACTAGTACCAGCCAAGACTATATCGCCCATTTTCAGCGTACCGTTTGCCACCAACATAGTAGCCACATAACCGCGTCCCTTGTCCAAGGACGATTCAATGATAGAACCGGTTGCCTTGCGGTCGGGATTAGCCTTCAAATCCAACATTTCAGCTTCCAGCAATACTTTTTCCAACAAATCGTGTACACCTGTACCTTTCTTTGCCGAAATATCTTGCGACTGATACTTACCACCCCACTCTTCCACCAGGAAGTTCATGGCAGCCAGTTCTTCCTTAATCTTATCCGGATTGGCGTGCGGCTTATCCACCTTATTAATAGCAAATACGATAGGCACACCGGCAGCCATAGCATGATTAATCGCCTCTTTGGTCTGCGGCATCACATTATCATCGGCAGCTACAATAATAATAGCAATATCCGTCACTTTCGCACCACGGGCACGCATGGCGGTAAATGCCTCGTGACCCGGAGTATCCAAGAATGTAATATGACGTCCGTCTTCCAATTTCACATTGTAAGCACCGATATGCTGGGTGATACCACCTGCCTCACCGGCAATTACATTTGCTTTACGAATATAGTCCAGTAATGAAGTCTTACCATGATCAACATGTCCCATTACTGTCACAATCGGAGCACGCGGCTGCAAATCTTCTTCGTTATCTTCCTCTTCTGTAATAGCCTGTGCTACCTCAGCACTTACATATTCTGTCTTGTATCCGAATTCTTCCGCTACCAGGTTGATTGTCTCGGCATCCAGACGCTGATTGATAGAGACCATGATACCGATACTCATACAAGTAGCGATAACCTGAGTAACAGGAATATCCATCATACTTGCCAATTCGTTCGCAGTAACGAACTCGGTCAGTTTCAATATTTTGCTATCTTCCTGTTCCATCTCCTCCTGTTCCATCAGGCGGTTCTGAACATTTTCACGTTTCTCCTTACGATACTTGGCAGCCTTGTTCTTAGTCTTGTTAGTCAGACGTGCCAATGTTTCCTTAACCTGCTTTGCCACATCTTCATCACTAACTTCCGCTTTTACAACAGGTTTCTTGAAACGGTCTTTATTAAATTTGCCTCCACCCTGATTGTTATTGCCATTAGGTTTGGAGTTATTGTTCCTATTCGGTCTGTTAGCGTTATCGTTACGTTGGTTATTATTAGATGCTCCTCCAGCATTTGTTGTACCGGCAGCATTTATATCCACACGTTCCTTATTTATTCTATTGCGTTTTTTCTTCTTTGCGGCATCATCGTTAACCGAGTTTTTAGAAATCTTATCGTCTCCCTTACGGATTTCTTTGATAATAGCATCCTTCATCAGTTTACGCTGTTCCTGACGCTGCTTATCTTTCTCTTCTCTCTCTTTCCGTTTTTCTTCCTTCGATTTCTTTTTCGGACGGGTAGACTGATTCAATGCAGCCAGATCAATCTGACCTACTACATTAATTTTCGATTTAAATTCAGTAGGACGAATTTTAAATACATCGTCTTCTTCTTTTTCCTGAACGGGTGCTGCTTCGGGTGTTTCTTTTTCCATCTCTTTCACCTGGGGTGTCTTTTCTTCCGTCTTTTCAATTTTAGGCTCTTTCTTCTCTTCCAGAACTGGAGCAGGAGCAGGTTGAGGAGCAGGTTCCGGTTTCTTTTCCTCTACCACCACAGGCTTCGGCGTTTCCTTCTCGGGTTGGGGAGTTTCCTTCCTCTCAACCACCTTTTCCACCACGGGTTCTGCTTTCGGAGTTTGTTCAATAACTTTCGCAACTGGTTCTACAACCTTTGGCGCAGTTTTCTTGTTCAAATTGTCCAGATCTATTTTACCCACTTGCTTCAGTTTGGGGCGTGCCTCTTCAGGAATAACAGTTTTCACCACCTCTTCTTTCTCTTTCTTAGATTCAAAACCTTCGATAGAGATAGAAGCTTTGTTGCGGTCCTTGTTCTGTCTTTCCTGACTAAATTTTTCAGACTCTATTTTTAAATTTTTATCTGTGCTGAACTCTTTCACAAGTACAGCATATTGTTCTTCGGTAATTTTCGCATTAGGACTAGCCTCAATGGTATAGCCCTTCTTCTGCAAGAATTCAACTACCGTCGTTATTCCTACATTTAAATCTCTTGTTACTTTGTTCAGTCTAATCGTCATACTCGTTTTTTAATTATTAACTACGAGCCGGGACTGAAGAGTTACTCTTCAAATTCAGCTCTTAAAACTCTCAACACGTCATCAACCGTGTTTTCTTCCAGGTCCGCTTTTTCTATCAACATCTCGCGCGGAGCATTCAATACAGCCTTGGCTGTATCCAATCCAATATTCTTGATGGCTGTGATAACCCACTCATCAATTTCATCCTTGAATTCATCAAGGTAGATATCCTCATCCATCGCGCTCTCATCCAATTCGCGGTACACATCAATCGTATATTCGGTAAGCATACTGGCGAGTTTGATATTCATTCCCCCCTTACCGATTGCCAAAGACACTTCTTCCGGTTTCAGATATACTTCTGCTTTTTTCTCCTCTTCGTGCAACACAATAGAAGAAATCTTAGCCGGACTCAACGCACGCTGAATGAACAACTGAATGTTAGAAGTATAGTTGATCACGTCGATATTTTCATTACGCAACTCGCGCACAATACCGTGGATACGTGATCCTTTTACACCTACGCAGGCACCTACCGGGTCTATACGGTCGTCATACGACTCAACTGCTATCTTAGCACGTTCTCCGGGAATGCGCGCAATCTTCTTGATAGTGATCAACCCGTCATTGATTTCGGGTACTTCCATTTCAAACAGGCGTTGCAAGAACACAGGTGAAGTACGGCTCAGAATAATCTTCGGATTATTATTTTTATTATCTACACGGGCCACTACGGCACGGGCAGTTTCGCCTTTACGGTAGAAATCACTCGGAATCTGTTCAGTCTTGGGCAAAAGCAGTTCGTTGCCTTCATCATCCAGCAACAACATTTCTTTCTTCCATATCTGATAGACTTCCGCACTGATTACAGTACCCACCCTATCAATATATTTATTATACAAGCTATCTTTCTCCAGTTCTAAAATCTTCGATGCCAGTGTCTGACGCAAGTTCAGAATGGCACGGCGGCCAAACTTGGCAAAGATTACTTCATCGGTCACTTCCTCACCCACCTCATAAGACGCATCAATTTTCTGTGCCTCGGTCAATGAGATCTGCATATTGGGATTCGTCAAATCCTCATCTGCTACAACTTCACGGTTACGCCATATTTCAAAATCTCCCTTGTCAGGGTTCACAATAACGTCGTAATTTTCATCAGTGCCAAACATTTTCGCGATCACACTACGGAAAGACTCTTCGAGTACACTCACCATAGTTGTTCTATCAATATTCTTTAATTCCTTAAATTCCGAAAATGTATCAATCAAGCTGATTGTTTCTTCTTTTTTGGCCATAATTATTTAAAACTAATTAAGTATTTAGTGTATTTTATCTCATCATATGCAAAAGTAATATTCTCCTCTACCAGTTTGGGGCGTTTGGCTCCTTCCGGTTTCACTTTCTTTTCAATGGTTACGGTAAAGTTCTCTTCATTTGCATCCTTCAATACACCTTCCAGCTTCTTTCCCTCTTTAGTCAGGATTTCCACCTCCTTACCAATGTGTATCAAGTACTGTTGCAATACCTTGAAAGGTTGTCCTATACCGGCCGAACCCACTTCCAGTTCATAATCCTCTTCTTCACGGTCCAGTTTAGACTCAATATAGCGGCTAAGTTCTACACAATCGTCAATCCATACTCCCTCGGCATGGTCAATTTCTACCACAATTTTGTCATCCGGGCTCACCGTGACATCTACCAAAAAGTAATCTTTACCTTCCAGCCACTCGTCAACAATCCGGGTTACTACATTTTTATCTATCATTTATTCACTATTAAGAACAAAAAAAGGGCTTAATCAAGCCCCACCATTCATCCATTTCGGTGCAAAGATACAAATTATCTACCAGTGCTACAAAATATTCTATTAAAAAATTGTAGTTTTGCAGAAACTTATAACACTATGGATAAAAACAGTTTAAATACGAACAAGCAGTTCATGATAGGTAACGGTATGCTGGCTTTTGGAGTCTTTGCCGTTATTATCATTTTTTTGTATATGTCCTTCCGTTTCCAACGCAAGGCTGACAAAGTACAGACTTATGAAGGAGTCTACAACATAGAACTGACTAACAGTTTTGCCGGAGACAGTATAGCGGTATATCTAAATGACAGTCTGCTACTGGACCAAACCATGCCCGACGCCAACCTGAAAGTGGAGATAAAACGCTTTGCCGAAGATAATGTACTGATGGTCGTAGATAACAAAACAGACAAGACCACACCTTTCAACCTGAATCCGGAAGGTAGCCGGGTAGAGGTTAAAAAGAGTGGAGATGTAATTTATATCTTGGAAAGAGAAGCCGATTCCCTTTTGGAATAAAGGGAAACAGCGACAAAGCCGATCAATACGATAAAGACACCCACCAAAGCCGGATACCGATAACCCAATCCGGCATCTATGGGTAGCCCACCGGCATAAGCACCAATGGCATTGCCCAAATTAAAAGCGACTTGCACACAGGCCGCTCCCATCATTTCTCCTCCGCGTGAATTCCGGAGTAACAATAATTGTTGTGGAGCCGAAACAGCAAATAATCCTGCCGTACATATACACATCAATATTACTGCCAACCAAGAAACAGAAGCCGCAAAGAAAATGGCAAGCAAACCGGAAGCCATAATAACCTGTGTATATTTTACCACACGGGCAGCCCCATACTGATCAGAAAACTTTCCACCCATCAAGTTTCCTACAGTCATGCTAAGACCTGCCA
>PPYE01540294.1_pt1 | contig 12594 bp, 7 predicted proteins | sample 1559881 | NCBI WGS metagenome assembly PPYE01 (sample SAMN08240022, study PRJNA423297) | Human gut metagenome, whole genome shotgun sequencing project.
ATATCTACATAAGTAAACACGATCATACCACATAAATGTAAAATATATATAATATCCATCTATCTGATAGAATCTTGCGACAGAAGCGCAGCTTTGATTTTCCGGCTTATTTAAATACATTATTCGAGCATATATATCTTTAGCTCCCTCCTCTTCAGGTATCGCATAAGTACCAAAATCTATTTTATACTCAGGGACAAGAAAATTATCTGTTACGGTAAAAAGGGTATCCTTCAAGGGCTCCCAATACAACACTCTCCGACCTTCTTCTCCTACAAAAAAAGCATCAGGAAAATGGATACCATCATTCATGAAACGTCCTTTCACGATTTGCTGAGATGAAAAGTCTTTATTCCAGAAGCTTAGCACTGGCATTTTACGATAATCCCCCCCAAATCTATTTGTACTTAAGTAACGTTCCGTTCCAATCGGAATTATCATTGAAGGAGAAGGAGCATCTTCATCCAAAAGAACCTTTTGAACTCCCATAAACTTACCATTTATATCAAAACGTAGTATTTGCTGTTTATCTTGATCAAAAATACATACCTCCCCGTCCTCCATAAACATACATCCAAAACTTAAATACTCACCAGGCCCCTGCCCTTTACATGATATATTAAAAAGAAAATCACCCTTATCATTAAAAACATAAGCATTATCTCTTGACCATATAAAGTAACGGTCATCTTGCTTGAATAAAGCGCAAATATCATACAATAAAGAACTATCCACAGTTTCTAAATTTATTATTCTTGATGCAGATATTTTCACTGTATCGATATGTGATAAGTCTACTTCTATCCTTTGGGTAACATTTTTCTGTTCTCTTTGGCAAGAGAACAGAAAAAACAATAATCCCAAGGACAATATTACTATTTTCCTCATACACTTTAATATTTTTCACAAGTACAACGAATACCACAACAAGCATAATAACCAGTTTGACATGAAACATCGCATGCTGCACTAGCTCCCCCTCCTTTTATATCTATTCCACCACTTATAGAACAAGAGGTAGCCCCTCTACCACCATTATAGCAATAATTCGAGCCATCAGCTTCATAAACTGTAAAAGTCTCAATACCATTGTTATGCAAAGGGATAGGCGAATTCTTCTGCTGTGTCATTGCAACAAATACATTAGTAAATCCCAATACAGCAGCAATAAATACAAATTTTTTCATTTTGTTCTTTTTTAATTAGTTTGTATTTTTCCAAACCAATATATAAATAGTAGCAAAGTAGTATTTTTTTTAAATTTTCTGAATACAAAGATCAGTAAAACAAAAAGGGGAAAGGGATAATTACTGGTCAATAAACAGTAAAATACAGCCAAAATCAGAAAATTAGACCAATATTACCTGTAATGTAACAGCAGCAAAAATTATTTACCAAATTTTACTATTCCACAAAACATATCCATGTTATTTTTCTCTCAATCCTGACAGTATATTAAACAAAAATAGAAATACAAAAACAATATATATTCAATAGCTATTACAAACTAAAGACACCCCATATAGATATATCTGGGTGTAGCCCCAACAACAAAAGGGTGTAGCCTCACCATATAGATAGCTACACCCTTTTTATCGAACAACAGATTCTCCGGATTCATCCATCCGTTTTACGCCTATATCGATTTCTACCCCCCGGTTTATTCGACCAATTCCGCAGCAATATATTCCTTGTTGATCCGCATGCGGTCTATACCATCCACTTTTTCAAAATAGACCTTACCGATGTACATGCCCCGTGGATGAATATGCTCTTTATCTTTATGCGCATGATAAACAATGCGAAGTCTGCCCTTTTTATCCTTGAACATGGCACTATGCCCCACTCCCTGCAAATTCCCCGGTTTCTGCAAAATCGGATTTTCCTGGTATTTGGTCCATTCCCCCATGATATCCGTAGCGGTGGCACATCCGATCCCATAGAATGGGCTCTCAAAGCTGTTACCGGAATAAGTCATGTAATACAATCCGTTATGTTTAAGCACATAAGATCCTTCATTCACACGCGGCCACACTTCTTCCCATGCCTGCGAAACATGAATGCAAGGACGCATCGTCTCCGTTTTAATCGTCATATAATCGTCCTCCAATTCCGCTACCCATACGTTATTGCCATCATTGAAGCGAACGAAGAAAAGATAAGGTTTTCCATCTTCATCGATAAACAGGGAGCTATCGATCATCTTCTCGCCAGCAACCATCGGTTTCTTCTCGTTCTGCCTGAACGGACCTAACGGAGAATCGGCTATGGCCACACAGATGTGTTCGTCTGCCGTATAATACATATAAAACTTCCCGTCGATCTCGTAAATCTCCGGTGCCCAGAAGCGGCTATCCGCCCAAACATCATCTTTATGAAGTGCCAGCCCGTGCAGTTTCCACTTCCTGAGATCTTTTGATGTATACACTTCAATACCGTCGGCCGCATGCGTTCCGTAAGCATAATAAGTTCCATCGTGCAATAGAATAAAAGGATCGCCCAACGGAACCGACTTTGTCACGGTTTTTGTTTTTGACCTGTTTTTTGCTCCGGCAACTCCTGTATAAGAGCAAAACACAATCAGCAGCCCCAGCAGCCATACTCCGGTACTAATCTTTTTCTTTCCCATAATATAATCTTTTTTCAATATAATACAATCATTATTTCATCCGGTCTTTAGTAAACTGAAACCAATCCAGTTTCAATAGGTTCTCGGTACCGGTCTTACCTTTGAACAGCAGATACAATTTCTCCTGCCGCCCTCTCGCAATCCGTTCAAGAGACGTTGACTTGATTTCCCAGGATTGGTCGCCACCCGTATTGCCCACTTCGAGCACTCCGATAGGTTTTCCCTTCAAGGAACCCAGATAAACCTCTATCTTCCCGCCTTCGGTACCTGAAGCAACTTTAGCTGTAAACGTGCCTGCCCCTTTGCCTAAATCTACATTCCGGTAGAGCAAATAATCGTTATTATCGATCTGCCCCATGATAAATCCGTTCTCGGCCGCATTCTTTTCAAGAGCTATCCCATATAGGTTATGGAAGCTTTCCGCCTTAAAAATACGGTTCAGGTCATCCGACCGATCTTCTCCAAAAACTTTCAATTCAAAAATACTTAATGCATTTTCGGCATTCTTCTTGTCCAGCCCGTCTGCTCTCAGGGGGATGTCAACCCCTTCCAGAATGGTCAGACGGATAAACCTTGCTTTCACCGGAGAATTGCCCGGCTTCGTATCCGTCACCGGAGATTGTCCGACACCGTCCGTACTCCGGTCTGCAAACACTTTCCACAAATGACTGCCGGAGGCTGCATCCAGACTGCCGGCTTCTTTCTGTGACAAATATTCGAGTTTATACTTGTAAGTACGGCTTGTAAACTCAAAAATTGTCTCTATCTCATCCACTTTACACTCGCTGCCCAAATCTACAATCAGCCAAGGCTTATGTGCACCGACTCCGGGATCCCAATGGGTCCCGTAATTCTCGTCTACGGCAAAGTTACCGGCATAACAGAATGAAATGCCGTGTGTACGATAGCGGGGAGCAAATTCCGAATCATCATACACCCTCGCCGAAGAGGTCAAGGTCTGCTTTCCTAAAGCAAGATTCGTACGATGATCGCCCGGAACATCGGGAGCAACCGTTACCCCCTTGTGGGTTGGAGTAATGGGACGGATACTTCCATCCTCATTAAAGAAAACTTCGTCGATACAAGTCTGCCGTTTACTGTCTACAAAAGGATAATGTTGCCGATGATAAGCAATAAACGTACGCCCTCCGTAACAGAACATCGAATGATGTCCGGGACCCAAAATCCGATTGGCATCATCACGTTGCAATACAGGAACAGTCATAGACCGGTTGATCTCCCGGTAAGGCCCCGTGATCTTATCGGCTACGGCATATCGGACATTATAATTCTCACTACCGTTAAACGACCACATCAGGTAGTATAAATTATTTCTCTTAAAAATAAACGAAGCTTCAAAAGCATTTTTTATCTCTTCTATCTGCGTATAGTGGTAAGTGCCGATAAATGGATTGGAATCGCTTTTGGCGAATACCGGATCACTGTTGTCAATATAGATCTTTCCGGCCTCATCGAACTTCAACTTCATAATCTTAAAGTGCCAGGAGTCAGTTACAATATACATCGTCCGGTCATCATCCATAAAAAACTGTCCGTCATATCCCTTGAAAAGCATCTTACCGGGAGCTGCCCCATTGGCATCTTCCCACGGCCCCAAGAGGTCGTCCGCCATACCGACAAAGGTATTCGAAGCAATGCTATACATCAGATAATACTTCTTTGTATCCGGATTGTATTCGATACTGGGAGCCCATACACACAAGGTCCCGGCATAGTCCGTCCATGATTTTGGGAAGGCGATCACTTCATTCTTCCATTCCTTACAGTCCTTGGAGTACCACATCTGGGCTGGATACACATTTTCACCACCCGCTCCGTCATTGGTTCCGAAAGCATAAAAAGTCTTGGTCCGGTCATCATAATAGAAAGATGCGTCTGCCAGATAAGCAGGCACAGTCGGATTTCCCGTCTGCATCGAAAAGACATTCACATCTTCCGGTTCAGTCCCTATATCCTTGACGGTCAAAACAAAGTCTTTAGTCAAAGCCACGTCTCCCTTCCGGACCGTTGCTGTCAGGGTTGCCTTCTTGTTTCCGGTTCCCGCATCGGGGCGGTAAAGCTTTCCACTGTCACTGATGTACTGCCCCTGAGCCGAGCTCCACGAGATGGTAGTACCGCTCTTACCGGACGAAGGCAACACAAGGTCGGTGGTTACCGCCGACAAATCGCCCAACGAAAGTCCGTCCCTGTCTTCCTGCACCAACCGCCCGTCCGCTACCGATGCAAGTTCGTATACCTGCCGGTCTGTCAAGGCATAGTCATACAACCTGAAATCATCAATCCCGCCATTCAGATATGGATCGGGCCAGGTCGGCCGGCCAATGTAATTATCGGTCGTATTACCTAACAATGAAGGATTCACGGTGAAGTCCGTCTTTATTTCAGCTTTCACTCCGTCTACATAAAGAGTGCCGACACTCCCTTTCAGAGTGAAAGCAAGATGATGCCAGGCGTTAGCCGACAGTTTACCTTTCTGACGGGTATATGCAATGCGTTCTTCCTTGTCGGTATGATTTCCACTCTCCTGTGTCTTCGTCATAACCAGAGAAACGCCGTTCTCTTCATTCCCTCTTTGGGTTGTCAAAATCAGGTAACGGTCTGTTCCGCAAGCAAACGTGCACACCGTTTGGTTGTCAGACTGTTCATTCAGATAGACCCAGACAGACAAAGTGAAATCTTTCACATGTGCCAGGACTCCGTCCGGTAACTTGAAGTGTCCTTTGTTACTGAGTCTTGCCGCTCCCTGCTGCAGACCCGGCCCCCACTCCACCGTACCTCCGTTGATCCGGGCATCATATTTTGAGCCTCCTCTTCCACTGTTACGGGCTGTCTCTCCTCCCTGTTCATCGAAGTTGAATTGAAGGAAAGGAACTTGCTGCACCTGTCTTTCCGCCTGTTGTATCTGCTGCCCATACACAGGAACAGATAACAGGGTAAACGCCCCCAACAGGATCAATCCCGGAGAACAGGAAAAAGGGGATTTCCTTAAAGAATTTATAAACATAAGCCAATATCTGTTTTAAATATCACCAATATACCTATATGACACATTATTATCCAAGCGAAGCTTTACGCCTTGACAACGGCACCACCTGAAACCAGGTAAGCGAACGCCACAGCCACTCCATGGGACCATAGTAGAATCTCTTAATCCACCAATTGCTATAAGCAATCTGGATGACACAGAAAGCCGCTCCCAGCAAAAAGCTCTGCAAATAGTTGAACTCGACAGCAAAGTTCCCGCCAAAACCATAGAATAGGGAAACTCCGACTATCGACTGCGCCATATAGTTCGTCACACTCATTCGTCCCACCGGAGCAATACGGTCGAGCACTTTCTGCCCCTTATACCGATAATACAGCAAAGTGAAACCGCAGAAATAAACCATCATCTGTCCCAGATTGCCATACGTCTTGAAAAGAGTCTGTCCTACCCGCAACGCAAACCCGTCCACTCCCCATACCGGAAGCAGGAAGGCAACAGCATAAAATACTGCCCAGAAAGCCAGACAATAAGGTAAAAACAGACGACTGTACTTCACCATCTTTTCCTCACTTTTGTGAATACCCTGACGCCCGATCAGCATTCCGGCAATAAACAGTCCCAATAACTGGAGGTAACGGAAATTATTGAATACCCACAGGCATTTGGCCGACTGTCCGTCGAACGTATTGAAACTCAGTACATCCATCAGTGATCCATTGATAAAGACATCGGCCGCCCTTTCAAAAAGCCGGTCCATATAGGCTGCCGCAGCAGTCGGTTCGTTAGCCACATTGTCGCTGAGCAGAGATACAAAACTAATGACTGCCGGTATCTGCAGAAACAGCAAAACGCATAGCACCAGCAACCATCTGGTGGGAACTTTATAAAGAGGAATCAAGAAGACTCCTAATACGGCATAGACCATAAAAAACTCTCCCATATAGACCAATCCGTTGATATAGCCAAACAGGAACAATAAGGCAAGCCTCCAGAGGAAGCGTCCCCGGAAATCGACTCCTTTAGCTGCTTGAGACTCCATCTGCATGAAAAAGCTCAAACCGAACAAAAGGGAAAACATAGCGTATGATTTCCCGGAAAACAAAAAATAGAGTGAATCGTATACTGCCGTATCTATTGCCTGCCAGAAAGGAGACTCCACAACCGGAGCTAAAGTCAGGTCGAAACGCTCCATGCAATGCAAGAGCATGATGCCAATCAGTGCGAACCCCCGCAAGGCATCGATCGAATTAATACGCTTTTTAGGTGTGATCGTTTGTGTATGTGTCATGATATGAATTAAAAACAGGATATAAAAAGAGGCATAAGGATATAGAAGCAGATCTGCCAGACCCTATATTCCTTATGCCAATACAACTAAAAAAACGCTTGTGTTATTTTCCGTTATCTACCGAGAATTTGAAGATACAATGACTATTGTAGGTTTCACCCGGACGCAATACAGCCGAAGGCCATTCAGGTTTGTTCGGAGTATCGGGATACTTTTGAGTCTCCAGACAGACAGAAGCACGTTGATTGTAAGTAATACCTTTCTTTCCGGTCAGCGAACCGTCAAGGAAGTTTCCTGCATATACCTGAATACCGGGTTCGTCAGTGTATACATCGAGTACGATACCGGTTTTGGGTGATTCAAGAGTAGCGGCCTTACGGGTAATATCGCCTTTGGCATTCAACACCCAGTTATGGTCGTAACCATTACCGTTCTTCAACTGCACGAAATCGAAATCATTAATGCGTTTTCCAACCGGAGTCGGTGTGCGGAAGTCCATCGGAGTACCTTCCACTGTTACAATCTCGCCACTGGTCATAAAGGTACTGTCCACGGGAGTATAAGCATCGGCGTCGATAGTCAGCAGATGATCGGCATTGCTGCCTGCATCTCCGTCCAGATTGAAATAAGAGTGGTTGGTCATATTGACAATGGTCGGTTTATCCGTTTCTGCCTCATACTTGATATCGATGGCATTATCATCTGTCAGCTTCATAATAACCTTACAGGTGATATTACCGGGGAAACCTTCCTCGCCGTCTTTTGAAAGATAAGTCAACTCAAGTTCCTGCGGTCCCACCTGCTTGGCATCGTATACCTGATATTGGAATCCTTTCGGACCACCGTGCAGGCAATGTCCGTAGTTATTGCGCGGCAACTGGTATTCAACTCCATCTAAAGTAAATTTTCCCTGATTGATGCGATTGGCATAACGACCGATGCTGGCACCGAAGTCCGAAGGCTTGCTGATGTAATCCTGAATAGAGTCGAAGCCCAACACTACATCACGCATCACCCCTTCTTTATCGGGAACCATTACCGAAACAATACGTCCTCCAAAATTAGTGACGCAAACCTCCATGTTGTTCTGATTACGGAGTACATACAAATCGGTTTTCTTTCCGCCCACCTCAGTCTGGAAATTGCTCTTTACCAAACCGGAATCCGTAGTAGCCTTTTCTGTCTCTGCACAACCGGCTACAAAGAGGGCACCCAGTGCCCACATAGCTAATTTTCTCATTATTAAACTGTTTTGAGTTTTATTCACCACAGAGCGACACGGAGTCCCACTGAGTTTTTAGACAGATGAACAAATAAAGAATAGTTTGTCCTTTTGTTCATCTGTCTAAAAACTCAGTGGGACTCCGTGTCGCTCTGTGGTGAATCTCATTCATTTCTGTTTCGTTATATTCTTACTGTATACTATTCAGCATATCCACTTTACCTTCATTCACCAGTTTCAGGATCAACTCACCGAACAAAGTATTCTGCCATGCAAACCAGGCACGGGTAAATTTCTCAGGATTGTCTTTATGGAAAGACTCGTGCATGAAGCCTGTACCTGCATCCGTATTCATCAGCATCTCGATGTACGACTTGATCTCCGCATCATCCTTGCTGGTGAAAGCTTTCATCATGATACTCATGGGCCATACCATATCGTATCCGATGTGTGGTCCGCCAATGCCCTCGCCTGCCTTACCTTTGAAGAAGTAAGGATTGTCGAGGCTCCATACAAAACGGCGGGTATTCTGATAAATCGGATCATCAATCGACACATCACCCAGATAAGGCATTGCCAGCAGGCTCGGAACGTTGGCATCGTCCATCAGCATGTGGTTACCAAAACCGTCCACCTCGAAAGCATAAATCTTTCCGTATTTGGGATGATTGTAAACGGCATATTTCTTCAGGGCTGTTTCCACCTCGTTTGCCAAAGCCTTGCATTCATTGGCCAAAGCCGTCTTTTTATTCACGGTTGTTAGTATCTCGGCTGCCTTGCGGAGTGAAGATACGGCAAAGAAGTTGGACGGAACCAGATACTGCAATGTCGTGGCATCGTCCGAAGGACGGAAAGTGGAAACAATCAGTCCGACAGGTTTCACCGGATTACCCAGTCCGTCGTTGGTCACTGTATCGAGAGCACGCTCTGTCTTACGTTGGAACTTATACGGACCCACACCGTCTTTGCGCTGTTGTTCCTTAAAAGTACGCAATATGTTGGTGATTGCCTGTATCCATTCTTCATCGAAGATACTGGCATCCCCTGTTGTCTTCCAGTACTGATAAGCCAGGCGCAACGGATAGCAAAGCGAGTCGATCTCCCATTTGCGTTCATGCAACTCAGGTTTCATATCCGTCAGGTCGCTCATCCATTCACCCCCTTTAGGACCATCATTGAACGCATTGGCATACGGATCGATATTGATACATTTAAACTGGCGGTTGATAACTCCGGCAAGCATCGTTTTCAGTTCCGGATCGGAATTGGCCAGTTGTACATAAGGCCATACCTGGGCCCCCGAGTCACGGAGCCACATGGCATGAATATCTCCTGTATATACAAAAGTATCGGGTTTGCCGTCTTTGCCTTTGCGGAAGTGTACGGTGGTATCCAGTGTATTGGGGAAACAATTGGTAAACATCCAGGCCAGCTTTGAGTTACGCAACAGTTTCTGTACACGTATGATTTCGTTTTCTACAGCCTGCGAACGGAACAGACGCTTAGCGGGTTCCGGACGGTTGTCTTTCTGAATAGCATCTGCCACACAAGTATAATGCGACAACATACCTTCAGCCTTCAGTGCTGAAGGCGCACAGAGCAGTGCCGCAGTAACGACACATGCTCCGATCATTTTCTTTGAATTTTTTCCTGGCATAATCTTGATTGGTTTTTATTAAGTAATCTGTTTCTGTCCAGCCTCAACGTACCTCTTTAGAGAACGAATACGGGAAATCCGACTCGCGTACTCCACGCTGTTTGTTCGGAGTAGACGACATTTTCATCGTAATCTTCGCTCCGTTCATCAGTTCTTTATGTGTCAGGTAGTTGCGAGTCAATGTTTTACCGTTTACGGTCATTGACGCAATGTAACGGTTTTCATCGCTATTGCCCGGTGCGCTGATCTGCACGGTCTTGCCATTCTCCAGATGCAGCTTCATCTGTTTGAAGTACGGCGTACCCATCACGTACTGATCCGTTCCGGGGCAAACGGGATAGAATCCCATAGCAGAAAATACATACCATGCCGAAGTCTGTCCGTTATCTTCGTCACCGCAATAACCGTCGGCATTGGGTGTATAGAGTTTATCCATCACTTCACGAATCCAATGCTGTGCTTTCCACGGTTGTCCCGAGTAATTGTACAGATACAGCATGTGCTGGATGGGTTGGTTACCGTGTGCATACTGTCCCATATTCATAATCTGCATTTCACGGATTTCGTGAATCACACCGCCGTAATAGCTGTCATCAAATACAGGAGGCAGGATAAAGACAGAATCCATCATCTGATTGAACCCTTGCTGTCCGCCCATCAGGTCGATCAGTCCCTGAGGATCATGGAATACAGACCAGGTATAGTGCCAACTGTTTCCTTCGGTGAAGGCATCGCCCCACTTCAGCGGATTGAACGGTGACTGAAATTGTCCGTCCTTATTCTTGCCACGCATCAGCTTATGCTCTTTATCGTACAGGTTCTTGTAGTTCATGGCACGCTGTGCATAAACGGCTATCTCCTCTTCGGGCTTGTTCAAGGCTTTACCCAACTGATAGATGCACCAGTCATCATAAGCATATTCCAGCGTACGGGCGGCATTTTCATTGATGCCTACATTATAAGGTACGTAGCCCAGTTGATTGTAATATTCATAACCGAGACGTCCGGTAGACGAAACCTGCGGATGAACAGCATTTGCACCGTGTTTCACAGCTTCCCAAAGAGTTTCTATATCGTAACCTTTCAATCCTTTCAGATAGGCATCAGCCACTACTGAAGCGGAATTGTTACCTACCATACAGCCCCTGTGCCCGGGACTTGCCCATTCGGGAAGGAATCCGCTTTCCTTGTAAGTATTTGCCAGTCCCTCCTGCATCTTTTCGTTCATCGAAGGATACATCAGGTTGAGGAACGGGAACAGGCAGCGGAATGTATCCCAGAAACCGGTATCGGTAAACATATATCCCGGCAGCACTTTACCGTTGTAGGGACTGTAATGTACCGGTTTCCCTTTGGCATCCAGTTCGTAGAAGCTTCTCGGGAAAAGTACCGAACGATAAAGGCAAGAGTAGAATGTACGGAGATGATCGGTATTATCGTCTTCCACCTCAATACGTCCCAGAACCTTGTTCCATTCCTGGCGTCCTTTGGCTGCAACAGCTTCCAGATTGTCTTTACCCAGCTCTTTCAAGTTCTGTTCTGCTTGCTCGGGGCTGATAAAAGAAGAAGCCACTCGTACGTTGACCGTCTCTCCGCGACGTGTAGAGAACCCGATGATACCACCTGCATGTTTATCTTTCGATTCCAGCTCACCCGGACGGATGTTGCCGTTGGTAACTGCTGCGGTAAAAGTGAACGGCTTATCGAACACCAGTACAAAATAATTCTTAAAGTTCTCCGGCACTCCTCCACTGTTCTTGGTTGTGTAGCCGATGATCTTGTTCTCTTCCGGAATCACTTTCACATACGAACCGTTGTCGAAAGCATCTACCACTACATAAGAGTCTTTACTCTCAGGAAAAGTGAAACGAAACATCGCCGCACGGCTGGTCGGAGCAATTTCGGTCGTGACATCATGATCGGCCAGATATACTTTATAATAATACGGTTTGGCAACCTCAGCTTTATGCGAGAACCAGCTCGCACGCTGATCCTGATCGAACACGACCTTTCCCGTAACAGGCATAATGGCAAACTGCCCGTAGTCATTAATCCACGGGCTGGGCTGGTGAGTCTGCTTAAATCCCCTGATTTTATCGGCATCATAGGTATAAGCCCATCCATCCCCCATCTTTCCGGTTTGTGCCACCCAGAAGTTCATTCCCCAAGGCATGGCAATAGCCGGATATGTATTTCCGGTAGATAAAGCATGCTTTGACTGGGTACCGACCAGTGGACTTACATAATCCACCGGTTCTGTCGTGCTCTTTGCAAAAGTGCAGAAAGCAGTACCCAATACGCCAACAAGTAATAGCGCTAATTTCTTCATGATATTAATAGTTTTAAATTCACCACAGATTACACGGACTAACACAGTTTTTTTAATCTTCAGTATCAATGGGAAAATAATTAACCTGTGAAAATCCGTGTAACCTGTGGACAGAATCTTATTTTTTCAACTTCTTCTCAAGCATCTTGATATAGTATCCGCCTACTACCGAACGAGCTTGGAAACCTCTCTGGTTCGGACGATCGGTAAATACCCAGTCAGACATCGGCACGCGATCGGTCGTCTCGTTCATGAACAGATAAACCGGATCGATAAACTTCTCGAATGTAGCTTTGTCCGGTGCCAGTGTAGCAGTCCACATAATCCAGTCGGTCTTGGTATAAGTTTCACGGTTATCCAGCGGCAATCCATATTGATTCTGTTTGCCAAGATAGTAAGCTATCTCTTTCTGTGCAACTGTTTCAGGGAATATCTGCAGATTCATCAGTTTATCCCATACCA
>PPYE01321082.1_pt1 | contig 12591 bp, 5 predicted proteins | sample 1559881 | NCBI WGS metagenome assembly PPYE01 (sample SAMN08240022, study PRJNA423297) | Human gut metagenome, whole genome shotgun sequencing project.
AAATTAAGGTCTATGACCTATTTATTGGTTTGATAGACAAAACAACCAAAATATATTACAAGCCTAAAATATATTATTAAATACTTTAGGTTACTTATATTAATTTCGACAAAAAACGAATAAAGCCCATTCAATAAAGGCTCTTAAACAGCCACAATTCAGAGGTGGTATATCTTCGATAGATGATGCAACGCTTTGCATCAACAATGTTACATAATGCAAAATAAATGTAACATTTTTTGATATATACAGGCTCTATCTTCAATACATTTGCCATAACCAGCTCTGATTCCTAAAACCATGTGAGTAAATCTAAACGCCACCAGATTATATAAAACAATCGCATGCAGAACTTATCTTTAATTAGAGTAGATCTCTTTTAACTAAAACATTTAGAGTCAACATATACAAATATCTAAAAAAGCTGCATTCCTCTAATAATATGATGAACAACAAACCAATTGCAATTTTAAAATATGAACCCCAAAAACACTAAATCTCAATTGTATGAAGACTAAATTATTTACCCTATTAATGCTTTTTCTCTATGCTTTGTCCAATGCATGGGGGCAAGACAGAAGTGTCTATGGAAAAGTGACTTCGGCAGCTGATAACGAACCTATTATCGGAGCATCGATTGTCATAAAAGGTACTACTGTCGGAACAGTTTCAGATCTGGACGGAAAATTCTCAATTACAGCAAAGCCGGACGCGATATTAGTTGTGTCTTATCTGGGATACTCTTCGCTTGAGGTTCCTGTTAGAAATCAGACGGAAATTTCGATACAAATGACCGATGCTGAACATGTTCTTGATAATGTTGTGGTGGTTGGATATGGAAAACAAAAGAAAGCCGATCTCACATCTTCAATTGCAACCTTAAACCCCGAAGAAGTACTGAAAGCACCGGGAGGTATAACCGAAGCACTGCAAGGCAGCACCGCCGGTGTAAATGTATCAGGAGGCAAAATCCGCATCAGAGGAACAAGCTCCATCACTGGTAATACCGATCCTTTATGGGTTGTCGATGGCTTAATTGACGGAACTATTCCTAATGAAGATGAAATCGAAACCATTCAGGTATTGAAAGACGCAGCATCATGTGCCATCTATGGTGTACGGGGTGCTAATGGGGTTATCGTAGTAACGACCAAAAAAGGGAAAGAAGGCACACCTCAAATCAACTTCAACACATATGTTGGTACAGGAAGCGTTGCCAAAAAGATAAATATGATGAATGCCTATGATTATGGTATTTATGTTAACGAATTGTATTACAATTCATCTGATGCAGCATCAATTGCAAACGGAACATGGAACAAAATTGTTCCGACCAACAATTCTAACCCCAGCAATCCGCTTGCCGATACAGAGTGGAGGAATCAATATTTCAGCAGTTCTGTTTATCAAAAGTACGATTTATCAATCAGCGGAGCCAGCAAATTCGCAAACTACCGGCTTGGAGCGACATACAAAAAAGATGAAAACGACATTAAAACAAATAATAACAATGAAAAGAATATTTATGCCAATGTAGAAGGCACAAAAGGCAGGTTAACATACGGAGGACGTGTTCAGGCAAGCATTTACAAGTCGAAAATATATAGAGGTGCATCTTTGATGAATATGTTGATGCTTCCGTCTAATCTTCCTGTGTATAACGAAGATGGCAGTTTTTATAAAACGGGGGTAAACGAGTTAGATGGCAATGACCTGTCAAATCAGGCGTGGTTTTTACACAACCAAAGACAACATAACTCAAACACCAAAGCCCTGGGTAGTATTTTCGGAGAAATAAAGCTTTTTGATTGGTTGAAATACAGACTTACTTATACTTATTCGACATATCGCAATAACGATGCAGAACTGATACCTCAATATGATTTAGGAGCGTCCCGTCAGAATTACAATTACCAGTCAACCAGCAAAGGAGGAAACAATCATAAAGTATTAGAACATTTGCTCACCTTCGATAAAACATTTGGAAATCATTCTCTGGGCGGGGTTGCGGGTATTGTCTCGGAAACCTTTGAAGCATGGTCGACAACAAATACCGGACAAAGCAATGAACATTCGGATTTCGGACCTGAAAGTAATTTTCCCAATGCTGTAACTGTTAGCAGTTCTTGGTCTAATCTGGCATACTATTCTTATTTAGCCAGAATTATGTATTCATATAACAGTAAATATATGCTGACAGCCAATTTCCGTGCAGATGAATCCTCTAAGTTTGCAAAAGGCAAAAGATGGGGATATTTCCCTTCATTCTCCGCAGGATGGAGAATCAGTGAAGAGCCTTGGTTTAAAGAACCAACGTCTAAATGGCTTGATAATCTAAAACTACGTGCAACACTCGGCTGGATCGGTAGTGCCGGAGCAGTAGGATATTATGACTATCAATCGGTAGTCGAAACCAATAACCGTTATTATACATTCGGACCAAATCAAAGCTCAGGTAATGCGGCAGACTCTAATGCAGCAGCTCCTCTACCGGAAACATTTGCAGACAAATCTCTTACATGGGAAACAACCCGTGATGCAGGTTTTGGTTTTGACCTTGATGCTTTGAGCAACAAATTAACTGTGACCTTCGACTATTATAACCGTAAGGTTACCGATATGCTTTTGAATGTACAGCTTCCAAAATCAGCGGGAACACCCAATTCGGTATGGATGAATGTCGGCAGTATGACAAACTGGGGGATAGAACTAACGACCACTTATCGTGATAAGATTGGTGATGATTTTAACTTCAGCGTCACTCCTATATTTTCCTTATACCGCAACAAAGTAACCAGCTTAGGCGATAACGAATCGTTAGCAGGAGGTAATATCAATACGGGGGCAAACGTTACCCGAACAGTAACAGGCAGATCAGTCGCTCAATTTTGGGGATATAAAACAGATGGATTGTTCAAAACGGATGAAGAAGCAGCCAATTATGTAAACGACAAAGGAGAACGCCTACAGGCAGCTGCCAAAGCAGGGGATCTCAAATACGTGGATATTAACGGAGATGGATCCATATCTGATGCCGATAAAACATTTATAGGCTCTTCAACACCCGACTATTCATTAGGCTTAAACCTCTCTTTCGATTACAAAGGCTTTGACTTCTCGATGCTCTTTCAGGGAGATTTCGGTTATGATATTTATAATAACTGGAAATCTACGCTGTTAGGAGGTTTTGCCGCTAAAAATCAAATGACAGACATGAAAAACCGTTTCCGTGCTAACGATGTGACATTTACAACCGCAGGGGGAGAAAAAATTACATTACCGGCCAATACCAATACATCCGTTCCACGTGCAGTATTGAATGACCCGAACAACAATCACCAGAATGCCTCGGATTACTTTATCGAAAACGGTTCTTACTTCCGATGCAACCGCATAACGCTGGGATACACATTCCAGAAAAATTTATTAAAGAAATTGTCGGTTGATAAACTTCGTGTCTATACAGGGGTTAAAAATCCGTTTACCATTACTGATTACAGTATGTTTGATCCTCAAGTTCCAAATGGCGGGTCTACTCTTAACCGTGGTGTAGACGGAACAGTCTATTACTCTTCGGATACCTACTGGAGCCAACGTGAATTTTTCGCGGGATTACAATTAACATTCTAAAATCAAATAGGTCTGAGACCTTAAAACAGTAAAATCAATACACGATGAAAAAAGTGAAATTATATATAGGTACTCTTTTGGGTGCAACCATGCTGGCATTTTCGGGCTGCGAGCCCAATATGGATTATGCCAATCCAATGGCAGAAAGCGATGTCAACTACTATAATACCAAAGAACATCTTACATATGCTGTCAACGGGGCATATAATATTCTGCAAAGAGGCGGCGGATGGACACGCTGTATGCCCTTTATGCTTAATGCCCGAAGCGACGAATATACATACACAAGTGGAGCTGCTGCTGGAGAAACAGCATCAGCTAATATGTCTCAGTATGTAGTACAATCCGATAATGAATTTATGTCGCTAACTTATCAGGATCTGTATGTTCTTCAATATGCGGCAAATCTTGCCATTGAAAGATTAAAGATAAATCAGGACGGAGCTTTCGATCTATCTAAAGAGGAAGATAAATCACTATATGACAGACTAATGGGTGAAACTATATTCTTACGGGGACTAAGCCGTTTTTATCTTGTATACTTCTGGGGTGATGAAATTCCCGATAGAGACTATACTGCTACGGGAGGTTCCGACTATAAGAAAGGTCCCTCTGATCCGGGAGTTATCTATCAGAATATGATAGCCGACTTTAAGGATGCAGCACAACTCCTACCCGTTCGTTCTGTTGTGTATGCGAACTCCGATAATCAGGGAAGGGCAACAAAAGGCTCGGCACTTGCCTATCTGGCTAAAGCCTACATGGCTCGCCCTATACTTGACGGTAATGCTAAGGCCGGTGATGCAGAATGGACTCTGGCAAAAGATGTCCTTTATCAAATTATACAATCCGGCGAATACAGCCTTGTAAACAACTACAGGGACAACGGATCGGAAGACAATGAGAACAACGGAGAGTCTCTCTTCGAAGTTCAATTTTCAAAAAGCTTAGATACAGACGGATATAACCCTGTCGCCAACGGTGATATCGGCAGTTGGACTATATCAGGACAAAACACTTGGAGACAGATTGAACTAACAGCACCTAATTCATCAGAATCCGGACGTTGGTGGAACGGACAACCCTCTCTTGCCTTATATTACGAATTTGAACGGGACACAGATGGCAAGATTATCGATCCCCGGGCATATCAAGGATTATGGATACCTAGCGGAGCCAAATACAAAGGAAAATCAGGTTCGTGGATCGGTTATGATGCTCTATTCAGCGGAGGAACTTTTGACGAATGGAAAGGTAAATGGTTCGGAGTGAGAAAGTATGGCGAAGATCAGTATGTAAGCGATGCCGGAAAAAGCGGTATCAATGACAGATTGATTCGATATGCTGATGTACTGCTAATGTACGCCGAATGCTGTATCGAAACAGGAGATGAAGCGACTGCTCTGACATATATAAACAAAGTAAGAGAAAGAGCCAATAAACAAATGAGCAATCCCACTGATGCAGACAAAGACATGTTTTATGCTACTGGAACAGGTAAACTGCCTACTGCCGAAGCATTGTTGACGGCAAGTCCTATACTAGGACGAGTAGTATCGGGCTCTGGAACCGTTATCAGCGAAGGAACCAAGATAAATACTTTGCGCCGCCTGCTCAAACACGAGTATTCTGTAGAATTATACTGGGAAGGATGGCGTTTCTTCAACATAATGAGATGGTATAATAACCCTAACGATCCGGATGCTGCATCCATATTGAATAATCTGATTAACAAGAATGCCCTGCAAGTAGAACAAACCGGATTGACAGGAACAATACAGTTCTCTTACAAAAAGCATTTACGTGTGCCGATTCCATCATCCGAGCTTTCAACGAATACTAATATGAAAGGAAATGATGCGAATTAAATAAAAATCATAACAATTCACAAAAATAAAAAAGGGGCTGGTTTACAGCCCCTTTTACATTTTAATAAACTACTGAAATATTCTTCTAGCAAAGTTATAAAGTGAGGGATTCCATACATCCCACCAATGACCTCCCTGCAAAACGAAGTAGATGTGATCAACTCCATTCTTACTTAATGCACTACTGTAATTCTCAGGGTTATCACCTACAACATCATCTCTCGAACCTTTGGTTATCATCAATAATGTTGTTTTCCGATATACCTCAGGCAAGGTAAGAGTCTCTGCTGTAAACAGATTATTCAACACACCGGGAGCGGGAGTAAAAGCGCCGATATAGGCAAAATCATCTATCATATTAATACCTACATGAAGAGCAGACCTCCCCCCCATAGAAAGTCCGGCAACAGCCCTGTTGTCCCGTCCTTTCAGAACGGGATAATTCTTTTCGATATAGGGAAGTAAAACCGTTTTCATTTCCGACAGAAAGTTATCAAACTGTTTATGATGGGCAGGTGTCATATATTCCGCAGGACTTTCACCTTTCAAAACAACGCTGATATTAGGAATAACAATTATCATCTCCTTTGCTTTACCCTGAGCTGATAAATTACTGATGATTTCATCCGGCTTTCCGTCCAGCCATTCATTCTCATTGCCCCCTATTCCATGTAAAAGATACAGGACAGGATATTTCTTGCCTTTGTCATAATCGGGAGGAAGAATTATATTCGCCTTTCTGTCTGCACCCGCTAATGGAGAATAATAACTAATCGCTTTTATTTCTCCATACATTACACCATCCTGCTTAACTTCATAGTTAGGCGGACACGTATAATCATTATCAATATATGATTTAACCTTCGATTTTTCGACACCCGAAACCTCTGTATAAAATGAGGTTAATAATAACAATGGCAGTAAATATTTTATTTTCATAATCTTACATTCATATTTAAGATTTACAACACTCTAATTTACAGATTTCAAAACAAAGCCGCCTTTAGACTGCATAGTCACTTCAAACTCACCTTTTGCATTTACATCAAGTGGTGTAAACTGAGGGTTATTATTTTTATCATCGTGATATAAATTTGCCTTTTTGTTAGCAAACATAGGCAGATTCAACTTTAATTTCAATGGCTGAGATTCTGCATTAACCCCGGCAATATACCATTCGTTTCCATGACGGCGGGCTATTACACTATATTTACCGGGGTAGCCATCTATAAATAACGTTTCGTCCCATGTTGTTGGTACTTTTCTCATAAAATCGATCTCAAAAGCAGGTACATCAGTCAGATTGTTAGGTGTAATTCCAAACATCTGTATCGGATTCTGAAATAATACGGATGTAGCCAGTTGAAAGGCATCGGTAGTCAATCGCTTTGCACTTCCTTCATTACCCTTATTCAAATATTTATTCAGAAGAACACCTCCGAATTCCATCGAGCCGACAGTATTACGTATAAACGGATGCAGCGATGCAAAAAAAGCCTCACTCATTCGTACATCCTCCGAAAAGATAAGCATCTCCGATGCCAATACAGCTTCGCTTCCCACATAGTTGGGATACATACGCTCCCACCCTCTCGGTAATGTACAGCCATGAAATATAATCATCAGCCCATAATCATTCGCATCCGAAAGGATATCCTCATACAGCCTCATGGTTTCTTGCTTATCACCACCAAAGAAATCAACTTTAAGCCCTTTCACTCCCACCTCTTTAAGCCATTTCATCTCGGCTTTACGAGCTATGGATGTATTCATCTTATTTCGGGGAGTCTGAAACGCATCATTAAATCCGCCATTCGAATTATACCATAAAAAGACATCAACACCTTTGCTCTTTGCATACTTAATTAAATCCTTCATACGGTCATACCCTATATTCTTATCCCACAAAGCATCAATAAGTATATATTCGAATTTGAGCTGAGCCGCCAGATCTATAAATTTCACCTGATCGTCCCAGTTCATACTGTTATCCTGCCACACTATCCAACTCCATGTAGCACGTCCGTATTTATTCGGCTGAACCGACTTGTAAAGAGGTTCTACAACATCAAACGGAATAGTCGTTTCGACAATCGGTTTGAGCGTTTCGCCTACGGTAATGGTTCTCCAAGGGGTAACACCCGGTAGTGACAACTGCACCATACTGCTGCCAAATCCATTATTCTGAGCCGGATCAGGATACTGAACAGTATAAAGGCCTTCGGTATCACCAACACCCAGATGAGACGCACAATAAAGACTATTTACTCCGGTTTCGGAAAGCAATACCCAACCATCATCACCCACATGAAACAACCCGGGAAACACATATCCATTTTTATTACCCAGCGATTTGACCACAGGTTCATCATTTGTATATCCGCTCTCATAACTCGGAGATGTACGGGCAAAAGCTCCCATTTCTCCCATCATCGATGACAAAAAGGTGGTCGTTTTAACCGGAAATTTATATCCGGTCACTTCCTCTTTTATTACATAGCAAAGACGCTCTCCCCACTCCGGAAGTTCGTAACGGAATGCAATATCATTGTCACTCACCTGAAAACGAATACTCAGTTGTTGCTTTTCAGTATTTTCAACAGTATAAATCAATACATTAGCCTGATAATTGATTTTCGATTTCTTTATCTTTTCCTGTTCATATTCTTTACTTACCACATCGGTTTTACTATTCACATAACTAACACCAGTGCTAAGATCTCCTTCATTCGTTTTCAACCCCAAAGGAGATTTTTCCAACATTACCTTGTTTTTGTAAGTCACTGTATATAGAGGTTTTCCCCCTTTGATCAATAGTGTCACAGCAAGGTTACGATCAGGGCTGTATACTGTTTTTTCCTGTCCGCATAGAACGGCAGTAAATACTTGCGATATCAGCAAGATTAATATTCCATATAATTTTATCTTCATGTCTTGTTTTTTATCATCAATTAAATAACAGAAGGGGAAACACCGTTCTGCATTGAATCAGCACTATTTATCAGACCAGTTTTCGTATGAAAAGAAATCCACATCTACATATCCTCCCGCTTTTTTTGTAGCGTAATTGGATATGGCAAAACGTGTTCCCATAAAGAGTTTCCGGTAATCGAATATCATTTTAAAATCCGAACCTATCTTTACCCAATCTTTATTGTTGAGACTGTAATAAAATGTTGCCATATCGCTATTGAGTCTTAAGTCACAGTTGATACGCAGATACACGGTATTTTGTTTTAACTCTACGCGTTCTTTTTCGACAGCTTCAACATTTAGTATTGCTTTTTCTTTTTCACTAAGGTCTACAACATTGGTAGACATAGTCAGATACTTTTTAGTACCATCCTGTATTATCGAAAGCAAACCCGAATGTCCGTTAAATGCGCTGAATCCCGCAACATCACCATCTTTCATTCTAGTCAGATCAAGAGCAACAATACCTTTACACAAAGGACCTTCCATTCGTTGTGTAATTGTATTATGAGCAGCATATAAATTATCGGCTAACCTATTGGTCTTTAGCCTTAGGTAACCAGGTCGTTCGGTCAATGACCACGATTCATTTATCGGATTATGATTCCATTGCCAATTGATTTTCAACTTAGGATCAACAAAATTATCACTTTCCACAAGTCTGCTTTTTACAGGATACGATTTTAAAGGAATTGTACCCGATGCCGGAACTTTCCCATTCTTATCACCCAACATAGGCCAGCCGTCAATCCAGTTACAAGTCATCAGCAAAGGGACACGCCCGATGGCTCCTCTGTCCTGAAAAATAACAGCATACCAGTTCCCGTTTTTATCATCTATGAGACAGCCTTGTCCCACATATGGAAATCCGGCAAAATTATCTTCAAGAATAATTTTCTTTTCATACGGCCCTGTAATATTATCGGCACGATAACACACCTGCCTGCGTTTTCCATCTTTAGGCCAGGAAATCATCAGCAAATAATATTTTCCGTTATACTTCACCACTTGGCTGCCTTCCAATAACCCGGTTTCTTCGGCATCCCGTTCGAATATATGCATATCCACTCCACCTTCTTTCACATCGGAAAGATCGCTTTTCAATTCCCTTAGCGAACCTGTTCCTGAAAAGACATATACCCTGCCATCATCATCAAAAAAGAGCGACGCATCATGGAAATGAGGAGTTCTGGAAATGAGCTGCCACTTATCGGTTGCCGGATCGGATGACGAATAAATATAAGCTCTGTACGGTTCATCGTTAGGAGAGAATAGCAGGTAAAACTTGCCATTGTGATAACGGATGGAAGTAGCCCATTGTCCACGTCCGTAAACCGTCCCCCCATCCATGTCGTACTTTGAAGTATCGGTCAATTTGTCAAACACATAGCTTACAGTCTCCCAGTTGACTAAGTCTTTCGATTTCAAAACGGGAGCACCCGGCATCATGTGCATAGTAGTAGACACAAAATAAAAATCATCTCCGCAACGTGTCACCGATGGATCGGGAAAATCGGCATTGATTACCGGATTGGTATACGGCGTTGACTCCTGAGCTATACCTTGCGCAGTATAACCCCCAATTAAAAGTAATAGTAGGATAATATTTTTCCTCATAATTTTAACGATTGCTTTTTGTTTATCAATTAGAATATTTAAGGTCTCAGACCTATTTGTTGATTTTGCAAGCATAACAGCAAGAGTAGGTTGTCGTTTTTAAAATATATCATTGAATACTTTCTGTTACTTAAAGACATAACTTTTACCGGGCTCAGTCATAGTATCGTATTCATACACTTTTTTCGGAGCGAGACCTTTCAAGGATGCTTCTCCCGATATAACAGGCTTAGCAATACGGGCTGGAACAAAAAGCGGATTGGGATTGTCTCCTTTTGCTTTTTTCAGCCCTTTACCGGATAAAGGAACATAAGAACGAAGGCGCAGATTACCGCCATTCTTAGACAATACTTTTACTTCCATAACTTCACCGTCATTCCATGTCATTGCAATTTCAAAACCACCCCGAGCTACAATACCCGATACAGTTCCTTTCTTCCAGGCATCGGGCAAGGCCGGCAGAATATGTACTGCACCATCGTGACTTTGGATCAACATTTCGGCAACACCAGCCGTCAACCCGAAATTGCCGTCAATCTGGAAAGGTGGATGAGCCGTAAACATATTAGGATAAGTTCTCCCATCTTTATTTTCATTGTTTGCCAGAGTAAGCATGTTATTAATGATTTTATAAGCATGGTTACCATCCAGAAGGCGAGCCCATAAGTTAACTTTCCAACCGATAGACCATCCTGTAGCCATATCACCTCTATATATCAAAGAATTGCGTGCTGCTTCGAATAATTCGGGACTGGTATGCATTGTAATTTGATTTCCCGGATAAAGCCCGTATAAATGAGACACATGGCGATGATCGCTTTTAGGATCATCCACATCCTCGAGCCATTCTTGCAGCTGAGTATATTTTCCGATTTGCATAGGCGGTAATTTTTCAACCATAGCTTTCAGCTGGTTACGGTACGAAGGATCTTCTCCCAGAATTTCATTGGCTAATGCTGTTCTGCTCAGAATATCAAATACCAACTGATTATCCATCGTACATCCCGCAGATATTGGTCCGTGCTCAGGCGATACCGAAGGAGATACTACCATCCAACCATATCGGTGATGCTTTATCAACGAAGTCATAAAAAAGTCGGCAGAACCTTTCAGTATCGGATAAACCTCAGCCAGAAAAATTTTATCTCCGGTAAACAAATAATGCTCCCAAAGATGCTGGCTCAGCCATGCTCCTCCTGTAGGCCACATACCGGCTGCAGCAAAATCAATCGGGCTGGTTACTCTCCACAAGTCTGTATTATGATGAGCCACCCAGCCATCCGCACCATACATAACCTTAGCTGTCTGACGTCCGCTCTCATTCAGCTCTTTCAACATTCGGAAAAGAGGTTCATGGGTTTCCGAAAGGTTGGTCACCTCGGCAGGCCAGTAATTCATTTCGGTATTGATATTGATGGTATACTTGCTATCCCATGCCGGATACATACTATTACACCATATCCCCTGCAAATTAGCAGGTTGTCCCCCGGGTTGAGATGACGAGATAAGCAAATAACGTCCAAATTGGAATAACAACGCAACAAGAGCCGGATCCTGATCCTGATGAAAATTGATAATGCGTTGGGTTGTACTCAGCTTTGATGTATTGGGCAGCCCTCCTAAATCGAGTTTGAAACGACTAAACTGACTACCGTAAATTTGTTCGTGTTGTTTCAATGCAGATAAATAGTCTTTCGCCTCTGCATCCAAGAGTTTTCGGGCAGCCTTAATTTCAGAATCAGCTCCTACCGATTTATAATCGACAAAATTAGTCCCGATCGAAATATAGAGTATTGCAGTCGTAGCATCGGTCACTGTTATTTTATTGTCGGAAATATCAACTTTTCCGCCTTCATTTTTTATTGTAGTATGAATCTGATAGCGTATTTTCCCTTCTATTCCTTCGTGATCCGCACCTTTGCCTTCTAAAATAAGAGCATCGCCTTTTTTGAATATCTTGTGTATAGACGGATTAATGTATCCCGCATCAAAATTCAGTTTTCCTTTCACACTCGCAGTAACTCTCATTATAATAACATCATCCGCAAAAGACGAAAAAATCTCTCTGCTATACTCTACACCATCTACTTTATAACAGGTAGAACTTACAGCACGGTTGATATCCAGTTGCCGGGAATACTCCTTATAGTTTTCATGTCCGGGAAAATTTAAGATCACGCTTCCTGCCGTTTGATAGGGCATCCCGTGAGTTTTCGTAAAAAAGGTTTTATTAATTAATTTATCAGCTTCTCCATTCTTTCCTTCAAAAATAAGCTGTCTTATTTCGGGTAAGGCGTTTAATGCATCGGGGTTGTCATTCCGATAAGGCCGTCCTCCCCAAATAGTTTCTTCATTTAACTGGATTTCCTCGCGTTGAGGAATGCCATATACCATAGCACCCAATCGTGAATTACCAAGCGGCAAAGCCTCCTCCCAAATCCGGGCAGGTTCAAAGTATTGCAATTTCAAATCCTGAGCCGATAGATATCCCCCTATCATAAAG
>PPYE01359213.1_pt1 | contig 12591 bp, 10 predicted proteins | sample 1559881 | NCBI WGS metagenome assembly PPYE01 (sample SAMN08240022, study PRJNA423297) | Human gut metagenome, whole genome shotgun sequencing project.
TATATTTCTTTCCGGTGATGTGCGCAGCCGATGGAGCATATTTCAGCATGCTGAGGTCGCTGAAGTTAGGACGGGTCTTACCCGGATCCTTGCGTAAGCCCTTGATGCCGAAATCAGTAAGACCGAATCCTTCTATCTCAGGGATATCTACGGCGGCATAACAGTCGATGAGGTTGGCTGGTGAACCATGAGCTTGATTGCGGGTGATGGCACCACGCTTGTTTGCCCACTTGGTCCACTGTTCGGTGAAGTTATGGAGCAGCATATCGCCTAATGTTTCACGGTAATCGCTTACCACCACGGCATCACCATCAAGGAATTCAGGGAACTTGTCCTGCAGTTTATATCCGTGCATCTTCTCAAATTCTGTCAGCAGGTTAGGAGTCCAGTTGGCTCCATATACCTCATAACTATCATTGAAGAAGGTATGTGGATAAGGAGTCTTGTTGGCAACGAAGGCACTATCGATATGTGCCAGATAATTAGCCACGGCAGTGGAGTCAAAGTGGTCGATGACGTATCCTTCTCCGCCCGGTGCAGCACGTTTCACCTTCTGTCGGGTGCGGCTTTCGTAGAGAGCGATGACACGCTTTTTCCTGTTCTGTCCCTCAACTGGATATGCCTTGATGAGTTTCAGCTTGGCAAAGTCACGCTCTTTCTGAGGAACGTTGAATTCAATCTCCATCAATTTCTGCTTCACATCAACGATAGTATCTACGAACACCGCCTTGCATGCTGCTTCGCTGATAGGCACCCAAGGACCACCAAAAGGCCAGCCGGTACCAGTAGCCATGTCGGTTTCAATACCTACCTTCTTATTTTCTTCTTCTACGAATTTGAGCATCTCCATCCATTTCGGAGAGAGATACGGAATGTCATTCTTGTCGTTTCCTTGCACACCATAGAGTGGCGTGATTTCTACGGCTCCAATGCCAGCCTTGGCATATTCGTCGAGGTTCCACTTTAGGTTCTCTTTATCTACAGCAGATCCCATCCACCACCATCTTACACCAGGTTTGGCTTCCTGAGTAGGGGTAGGGAGGAACTGAGCCTGGCAGTTGAGTGACGACAACAATGCCAAAGCAAAGGATAATCCTATGAATTTATGATTTCTTTTATTGTTCATCATATTGGGTTTATTAAGTTGCTCTTAATTGTTTATTCTTCGTTTGCAAAGATAGCGAAAAATACCCAATAATAGCTGTATTATGATTCTTAAAAATGTAAAATCGTACAAATATGCTAGGTGTTTTGCCAAAAAGTCAAGGAATTGCAGAAAAAAAGATGACCTCGTAAAACGCAAGGTATCAAGAAATATAATATCTACGAAGAGTTCGTAAAATGTTAAAATATAAATAGTTTTATCTTTTTTAACGTGCTTTCTCTTGTTGTTCTACGAATTTTTCGTAGTTTTGCGGCGTGATTTAGAAACAAATATGTTGAAATTAAAAAATAAAGATAGAAAGATGGAAAAATTGACGAATCAGGAAGAAGAGATTATGCTTCGGATATGGCAGTTGGGGCGATGTGCCGTGAAACAGATTATGGAACTGTTGCCAGAACCTCGTCCACCTTATACCACTGTAGCTTCTATTGTGAACAATCTGAAGCGCAAGGAATACGTCAAGGCGAAGCGGGATGGCAAGGGGTATGTCTATTCGCCTGCTATCGCCGAGAGCGATTACAAGCGGAAGTTCCTGTCGGGTTTCGTGAACAATTACTTCAGGAATTCTTTCAAGGAGATGGTTTCCTTCTTTGCCAAGGATGAGAAAATCAGTCCAGAGGACCTCAAGGATATCATTAGAGAAATCGAGAGTTCGGAAGAATAACTAATAGTTCATTTCAAACAAAAACTTAAACTGTATGGCAATATTTCTTATAAAAATCAATGTAGCCCTGGTGCTGCTTTATGGCTTTTATCGCCTCACGGTGAGCCGCGATACCTTCTTCGGTCTTCGCCGCCTTACCCTCTGGCTTATTTATGCCATCGCCCTGATGGTTCCGGCGCTCAATCTGGAATATTGGGTACGCGATACCCCTACGATGGAGAGTATGGCGAATGTATATGCCGACACGTTTTATCCCGTGGTGGTTGTAAAGGCTCAGGCTTCCGGCATAACCTGGATGGATATGCTGCAGGGCATCTATTGGGTAGGAGTAGCCGTCCTCTCATTGCGGTTGGTATGGCAGCTCTTCAGCATTATCCGCCTTGCAGTTATTTCCCGGAAGCAGGAGGTAGAAGGCATTACGGTACATCTTCTCAGAGGCGAGGGGAGTCCGTTCTCCTTCTTCCGCTGGGTGTTTATGTATCCATCTACCCTGGAGGGCAAGCAATTGCACGAAGTGATGGTTCACGAGTGCACCCATGTTTCGGGTCTCCATTCCCTGGATACCCTCTTCTCCGAGCTTTTCTCCATCGCCTGCTGGTTTAATCCGTTTGCCTGGCTGATGAAGCAGGAAGTAAGAATGAATTTGGAATATTTAGCCGATGAAAGTGTTTTATCTGATGGCAACGCGCGCAAATCCTATCAGTATCACCTTCTAGGTTTGGCATATCGACAGCCGAATGAATCGACCAAGATTGCTAATAATTTTAATTTATTACCTCTTAAAAAAAGAATTAAAATGATGAACAAACGTAGAACAAGTGAAATAGGCAAGGCGAAGTACCTCCTTTTCGCACCTTTGGCAGGAGTGTTGCTCATGGTGAGCAACATCGAGAGTGTGGCTCGTGAGATTGGTGAGCAGATTCCGGAAGTGGCTGAGGTTCAGCAGAAGGCTGAGCAGGCTTTGAATACTGATGTAGCTGTGGCGAATCCGATGGCAAAGGAAGTCATCGAGGTGATGAACCCAGCTGAGGCTGAAGAAATGGAAGCTGACAAGACTGCAGAAGCAAAAGCAGCTGCTGAAGCTGAATTGACAAAAGCTGAGGAAGCTAAGGTAGAAGAAGCTAAAGCTGCTACAGAAGCAGAATTGATAAAAGCTGAGGAAGCTAAGGTAGCAGCAGATAAGGCAGAAGAAGCTAAAGCTGTAGAACAGGCAAAGCAGGCAGCAGAAAAGAAGGTGAAAAACAAGGCTCAAGCCGATACAACCAAGAAGAAAAAATATTGGGATTGTATACCGGAGACGATGCCGTATTTTCCTGGTGGTCAGGAATTGCTGCTGAAGTATCTGGCTGCTAACATCAAATATCCTGCTTCCGCAGTCAAGGCCAAAAAGCAGGGTCGTGTGATTGTAACCTTTATCGTCCAGAAGGATGGTAGCATTACGCATGCCAAGATTGCCAGATCTATAAATCCGGAACTTGATGCTGAGGCTTTGAGAGTCGTGAAGGGGATGCCTAAGTGGACCCCTGGTACACAGCTTGGTAAACCGGTGAGCGTAAAATATGTCCTCCCTGTAAAATTCTCTCTTCAGAAAGATGCAACCCCAGGGAAAAAGAAGTAAAGTAGAATATCAATCTCAGGTTATAATAAGAACATATATCTCAACTCAATAAAAAAGAGCATAAATCTCATCTCAGCGATAGGGGATGTATTCTCTATTGCCATGTAGAATGAAAAGGGCGGTTTTCTTGCGTGATGCAAGAAGCCGCTTTCTGCATTTTTCACGATTTTGAGGGTTATGCCAAAACTCATAGCCAAAATATCAAAACCAAAAGTAGGCAAAACGGAGAAATCTTTAATTTTGCACTCGAATTTAAATAAGACTAAAAACAAATAAATATATTTTTTAAAAATGAGTAGCATATTAGAAGGTCGTCCTGCCTTGAAAAAGGAGGTTGATAAAATCGCAGAAGTTGCTGGATATCTCTGGCAAAATGGTTGGGCTGAACGTAATGGCGGTAATATCACTGTCAACATCACCGACTTGGTGGATGACGAAATCAAGGCTTTGCCTGCCATCAGTGAGGTGAAGCAGATTGGTACTGCATTGCCAGCCTTGAAGGGATGTTATTTCTTCTGTAAGGGTACTGGTAAGCGTATGCGCGACTTGGCTCGATGGCCTATGGATAATGGTTCTATCATCCGTATCTTAGACGATTGCGCCAGCTATGTGATTATCGCAGATAATCCTGTAATGCCTACCTCTGAACTTCCAAGTCACTTGAGCGTTCATGCTCGTCTGATCGAGAAGGGAAGCAACTATAAGGCTACTGTTCATACTCATCCTATCGAACTGATTGCTATGAGCCACAACAAGGCTTTCATGGGCAAGGATGTGTTGAGCAACTTGCTCTGGAGTATGATTCCAGAGACCAAGGCTTTCTGTCCGCTCGGTTTAGGTATCGTTCCTTACCAGTTGCCAGGCAGTCTGAAATTGGCTGAAGAGACTCTAAAGGAGTTGGAGGATTATGATGTAGTAATGTGGGAGAAGCATGGTGTCTTTGCCAAGGGATTGGACGTGATGGATGCTTTCGATCAGATTGATGTACTCTCTAAGAGTGCTAAGATATATATCGACTCAAAATGCATGGGTTACGAGCCTGCAGGAATGAGTCAGGAGGAGATGGCTGAAATGACTAAGGCTTTCAATCTCCCTCGATAAATATCGCTTCAAGTCTTCATTATTATTTAAATTGTAACAAATATATAGTATCCTCAAATACATATATAAACCAAGATACATTTATTTATTTACATACAACTATGGTTTAGTAGATTTTAGTTTTGATGTGTTATGCGACACATGCTATAGGTTAGAATTTAGGTTTTAAGAGTAAAGATGATGCCCCCGGACATTGCGAAATGTTCGGGGGCTTGACAGTTTGCGAGCTAAAAACATGTTAAACTTTACAAATTGTTAGCTTAAAATTTGTAATTAAATAGAAAAAATACTATATTTGCAACATAGTTTAATAAAAACATTTTAACAACCTAATATAACAAAACGTATGGTGGTACTGGTTCATAAAAGGCTCCTGGTAATGATAGTATGCTTAGCATTTTATCAATACACTACATTTGCCCAGTCAATAACAGATCTACAAAATAAGCCACATATAGGTGACAAGATTGAACGTCAAGTTATAGAAGGTATATATTGCGGCAAAAAAGGAGACCATATTTTATGGGATTTCTCCAATTGTACGTTCAAAGAAGAAAACTCTCCCATACGGGTTTTTTCCGATTCTTTGGGATTCCATTGTTCTGAAGCAGGACTGCAAAGCTACTATCTTCTATCAGGAGATAGCCTTCTAAAACATGCCTTTCGCTCAAAACTAGAAGAAATAACATACAAGAAGCCGCAGATTGCAATGCTCTACCCTTTCACTTATAGTGATTCCATCTCTTCGTCCTTTTATGGCGAAGGAACTTTCTGTGACACTTACCAACTATCACATCATGGAACACGTACTATTATAGCAGATGCGAAAGGCAGCATCATTCTACCAGACAATAAAATAATAAAAGAGGTATTGCGTGTACATACCGTTACTTCCAACAATATTTTGCTGGAAGGCATGGACGCTAACCTTGTTGACACGGCGACAACCAAGCAAGAACTTGCAGAGGATTACCTATGGTATGCCAAAGAATGCCGCTACCCTATATTTGAATATCACATAAGCACAAGCTATGGAAATGGCAAAAAAATCGGGACGCAATCAGCAGCCTATTGCTATCTTCCAAACAACCTCATGGACAATGTCGTATCTCTGAAAGAAACACGTATCCCTATGGATTATAAAGTTTCACAAATGGGTTGTTCTATTCTAATATCCTATTCTACAAAGAGTGATGCAACCATTAATTTCATCATCACTAATACGATGGGAGTGGTATGTCAAAACAAGACATATAGCGGCAAAGCCGGTGAGAATCATAATGCTAGCTTCAACTGTTATGGTTATCCTAGTGGTGAATACATTCTATATGTCAATGTAAATGGCATAGTTAACAGCGAAAAGTTCCATCTAAAGTAAAAAATATACTATTATGAAACAAAAGTACCCAATACTCATGTCCATTTGCATACAGTTACTGTTTTGCAATATTCTTTCGGCACAGAACTACAACCTTAGGATAGATGGACTAGGCTCAAAAAATTATGTTCAGACACCAGAAATGAGTGCTATTAGAAAAGTTGCCTTATCTTCCGTAAATTATAGCACTGGTACAGTAGACATCCGTATACCTCTGTTCTGTATAGAATGCGGTGACTTAACCTTACCTATATACTTGTCTTATAACTCTACTGGTATCAAAGTAAACGAGCCTAGTGGATGGGTTGGTCAAAACTGGACTCTCCATGCAGAGCCTATCTTAACAAGAAGACCTATGGGGCATATTGATGAAGGAGGTATATGTAACTTCGATTTTTATAAGGATAACACAAGCTATGCATATATGCGGAAATACCTAGACAACAATTTAGTTTCTAATGCCGACAACATGCCTGACGAATACAACTTCACTTTGCTTGAGGGTGGAGGAATGTTTATGTATGGTAAAGATAAGGAAGGAAAAGACAGGTACATTTGCCTACCTTATGATGACATGGACATTTCAAATACATCAACTATAATAGATTCACAAGGAACTAGATATAATTATGGTGGAGGTGGCATAGACAGTGCCATGACACCAACTACGTATGCAACATCATGGCATGCCCACTCTGTAATTGCTGCTAACGGAAAGGACTGCTTGTCTTTTAAATATGCTAATTCATACCGCACAGAAATAAAACGACATGAAGACCACATTGTTGTTGTAGACAATTATACTCCAGCTTATATGATGGGTTATAGAGGTGGATGGACAAAATATGCAGATGTCCTAGCTAATTGGGAAGAGGGATACTCCGATATCGAAGAATTGTTTAGGATGCCTGTCATCTATACAACATTTGATCAAGAAACAAATAGTTACCAAATGGACAAGCAGCATCAACTAGTTCTTGACGGAAGAGCTGTCAACAAAGTGGAATATTTTCCTAATATTTCATATTCCTACCATCGTCTTTCCGAAATTTCATTCTCGGGAAACAAGGTTACCTTTTCTGTTGATAAAGACAAGAACTTATCGAGTATTATTTTCAAGAACAGCAATGGACAGCAAGTAAAGTACTTTGCTCTGGATTATGAGCGCTCACGTGAAAGATATTACCTTATTGATGTCAAAGAACTATCAACAGAAGGAAAGGTCATATCCTGTTATCACCTTAATTACAACAACATAGGGAAAGTATGCAAGCCTGGAGGAAGAGCCTACGACTTCTGGGGCTATAACAATTCCGATTTTTTATACAATTACATTTCATTGGTTCCACCTATGAAACTATACATTAACAGGTATGAAGCTTATGGAGATTTTGTGCAACCTGTTCGCGACAGCTTAACCATTGGCGGTGATCCAGACAATTGGATAAAGAAAGTTAGACATGCAGATGAATTCTACATGCAATGCGGAACATTGTCCAGCATAGAACATCCAACTGGTGCCAAAGAGAATTTTGTGTGGGAAGCAAACAAGGCCAGAATAGAAAACAGAATCAGTAATACAGAATATAGTGCTTTCAGAATTACAGATGAACTGGAGGGAAATAACGGAATATATACAATGGGAGGATTGAGAATAAAAGAAATCAATATTACCGAAGGAGATAAATGTAAGTTTAAGCGTACTTTCGTATATGGGAAAAACGAAGATGGGGCGGGCACAACTCCATTACGAGATGGTATTAATTATTTCATGCGCCCCCAAACCAAAATATACAGCAATAGTTCCATTCGCAACAACCTTGGTCACAGCGAGTCTAGGTACCGTACGCTGAGCAGTAGTCCAATAGTACCCATCACTTATTATAATGGAGCTTCTGTCATGTATGATATGGTGACGGAATACACTTATACGGACGACACTCCAACCATAAAGACTATCTACAAATACAAATTACCAGATTTGGCAGGCAACGACATTCTGACAGAACTTGACGTATGGGATTTTCATGTACATAATTATGACAAGTGGTTCTCTGATTATCTTAGTTCTAAGGAAATATACGAGTCCTCGGGGGCTGGATTCAAATTAGTTTCTTCGGATAAATACAACTATGACATGGCGAATTACCCTAAAGTTAATTATACGATAAGAGGACGCGAGTATAGAAATGACTATTGCGAGAGTTTCTCCGAACAAGAACTAAACCTCATCAATTCTATCGTTAGCGTAAACTACAAAGATTATAGCGTTACCCCAAAAGCTAAGCTGCTGACATCGCATGCTCATACGGAAGTTATGACGAATGGGGTAAGAATGAGCAATCTGCAAACGTATAACTATGCCAACCCTTCCGATATACGAATGACCTCGCAGACAACAAGTAGAAGCGATGATAAGTATAGCATATATACTTCATATCCTTAATAGTTTTGTTAAATATTCAGGAACAGAGATTAATAATCTATATGTTCCATTGTTTGATATCGGATTTAATAATGGCCGTATTGAGCATTTAACAGACCAGCAAGGTATAATCACCTATTATACTTGGGACAATACACACCAATATCCTACTCGAGAAAGAATAGTTGGAGGAAACAAGACACATGAACGCACGTTTACTTACATTCCTGGCATAGGAATGACATCTGAAACAAAACCCAACAAAGACGTTACCTCTTATAGTTATGACATGGCAGGTAGATTGGCTGAGATAAAGGACTGCAATGGAAAATCATTGTGGAAATACCTTTATAAATATATATCGGGAAATCCCATCAATGGCACAATAAATTATAAATAAGCAAGATTGAAGCATATGAAGAATAGGTTCTTTTCCATATTGTTATTGCTTTGCACCTTGGCATCCATAGATGTCAAGGCACAGTCTGACAGCCATAATTATATCGTCAAGTATTCTATGCTGGACGAGCAAGGGCGGAACTCGTTGACCACCATCGAATACTATGACGGACTGGGCCGCAAGGAACAAGTGATAGGCAATGGTGTAAAACCTGAAGATCCTTCCAAGTCCCTACTTTCACGCACCATCTACGATGATAGAGGCAACGAGTGGAAGAAGTTCTTGCCTGTACCAGCCAATAGCTTGGAATACCAGACCCATATTTCTTGCAAGTACGATGATCAGAAAGCATTGTCTGTCATAACCTATGATGCACTCGGCCGTCCTATCTTTGCCACAACTCCAGGTAACGACATGGGAGGGCTTGGGAGAAAGCATGAATATTTGGCAAACAAGGCTAACAGCGTAAAGAAATATGTAGTCGCTGATGATGGAAGTTTGGCACAAAAAGGTTATTATCCAGAAGGTGCCTTGTCGTGGGAACGCTTCACCGATGAGGACAACAACGTAACGGACATATATACCAATCTACTCGGACAAAAGGTGCTGGAACGTCATGACACGGGCAAAGGTACAGTGGATACCTACTTCGTATATAATGACTGCTCCAAGCTATGCTTTGTTCTTCAGCCGATGTACCAGCATGAGGCGGACTTAGACAAGTATGTCTTCCGATACAAATATGACCAACGGGGACGAATGACTGAGAAAATCATCCCTGGTTGCGAGAAAATCACCTACACCTACGACAAAGCAGACCGACTGCTCACCATGCAGGATGGAGAGATGCGCAAGAAGGGATTGACCAGACATTACACCTACGATGGGTTTGGACGCATAAGCTTGCAGACGCTATATCATGGGAATGCCATCCACAGCGTTGAGCTGAGAAACTATTATGACGGCGACTACAGTCTTATCAGCGATTACAGCAACACGCTTACCGCAGAAGCCAGAAAGATTCTAACATACTCTGGAGACATGGGCATCACAAGTGCCCAAAGAAACGAGATTGGCAAAACATTCACCTGTGTACAAACACAACTCGCCAGCGATGGCGCGGAAATCGTCATTGCCATGTATTACGATCAAAAAGGTCGTATCGTGGAGAAAAACTCCAAGCTATTGGACAAACATCTGCGTCGGGAGCAAACCACTTATACTTTCACGGGCAAAGTACTCGCACATACCATCATTGACTACAAGGGGGGCAAAGGAAGTCTTCCGAAGTACAACCACCAACAATTATGATGCTGCAACTGGCATTCTTACATCCACCGACGTGGTGACCTCTAACAATGGAGGAAATGATGTGAAAAAAAGAATCGCCACTTACGAGTATGATGACTATGGAAGAATTTGCTCTAACACGCATGGCTCCGCCATACAAAAAAGGGAATATGACGTAAGAGACTGGCCGTTGAAGTTAGCATCAGCTAACTTCAACGAGGATCTGGTGTATAATAGATGGTCCTTCACAGGAAATGTCAACAGCATATTCTGCACGGGGCCATATTATGATTATTGCTATGAGTTTGAATATGACGAGCTGAACAGACTGGTGTCGGCTGATTACTTCAACTACTATGAGTCGGAGTTATCTTTGACAGAGCCAATGTTCAACGAATACGCCAGTTATGACGACAATGGAAATATAACGCATTTACAACGCACAGGATTTCCTGATGAGCATGAACCATCCACCCTTTTGGATGACCTGGATTTGTCTTACAATGGCAATCAGCTAAGTGAAGTCACCGACAAGGCGAACGACATCACCTACATGACCACCATAAACTTCATCCAAAACGGAAAGGCGCCTGCCAGTTACACATACAATGCCAATGGGGCTATGGAGGCGGATGCAAACGATGGAGTTGTATTCATGGAATACGACAACTTCGGATATGCAAAAGCCATCTACTTCAAAAGTGGCTGCAGCATCAAATATGTCCATACGCCTACGGGTGAGAAGTTGAAGGAGACATACATCACATCGGTTCCAAATATCACGAAGCCTGTAGGTTTGCCATTCTCCCTAGCTCCTCCCGAGGTGCAGAGTGTGATAACAAAGGACTACTGGGGCACGGACATCATTTGCAAGAACGGCACACCACAGCAATTCTTCTTTGACGGTGGTTTTGCGAACATCACTGTACACTAACAATATCTCCCAGCCTTTTACTTACCAAGGCAAGGAGAAGGTTTACATGTATGGCTTCGGAATGCTTGACTTCGGAGCACGCTTCCATGCGCCGCTACTCGGCAGATGGACAAGCGTTGACCAACTGAGCGAGAAGTACTACAGCTGGAGTCCCTATGTCTTCTGCCTGAACAATCCTATCAGAAACACAGATACGGATGGTCGTATTGTTGAGACAGGATGGGATGCCGCCAATGTTGCAATGGATGCTACAAGCTTTATAGCTAATGCTGCAACAGGGAACTATTGGTCTGCGGCAGTTGACGGTGCCGCAATGATATATGATGTAGCAGCGACAGCAGTACCAGGCTTGCCAGGTGGTGCAGGTGCAGCGTTGAAGATGTACCGTGCAAGCAAGGTTGTTCATACGGCACAGACAACACAGACAGTATTCCGAGCAACAAAAAATAATTATCGTAGCGTCTTGCAAAAAGTCACAGGTAAGGTCGGGAAAGGTTATGAGGCTCACCATACGTTGCCACAGAAATACAGAATACAATTCGAAAAGTTGGGCATCAACATAGATAAGCCAGGCAATGTCGTGTGGCGTGAAGCAAATGGACATCGAAAGAAAAGCAATGCTTTGACTATAGATTGGGACATTTTCATGCATGAAAACAAAACTTCTCTAACCAAAGAGAAAGTTTTTCAATTTCGAGATAAAATGGAGAAGAAACATTTTGGTAATAAATTTGATACTCCAATAAAATAAATTTTTTTTCTAAAAAAGTCATTGACGTTCTATCTCAATTTGTAGATATGTCTAACAAATGTTATCCTGTTCGAATTAAAGATATAAAAGAAGAATATTATACGATCTATAATTTGCAACAATATCCATTTCTGAACAAGGACAAATTGCTCGGAAGAGACGAGCCTCGCTTTTATGGCGTAGAAGAGTCTTCGCTTCAGCTGTTTGGAATTGAAGGAACAAGTAATATTATTGTTTCAGATGAAATTAGATTAGCACTGTTAAAGAACAAAATAACAAATATCGAGCTAATAGAATGTTTCGGTTGTTCAAGAGCAGAATATAAGAGGATTGAAAGTTCCAATTTTCAACCAGTAGTTCATATGTTTAGAGATAAATAAAGAAAAGAGGTGCCACTCCTTCATATTAGTTTTTGTAAATATAAATTTTAATTAAATATATGATTTCGTTTTATAACTTAACCCATCGTTTCAAGAGAAGTCTGTTAGAAATAACATCTGAATCTCCTGTTGTATACTATTGGGATCCAGACCCTCTTTCAAAAGAAAGACTTCCAAACGAGATTGTGTTTAAAATTGCTATCGGCAAGAAAGCGTATGATATTATTCGCCGTTATGAAGATCGCGGACAATTTTTTCACAAAAAAATATTGATATTTTGTCTCAATTTGTGGATATGTCTGACAAATGTTATCCAATAAAAATAGAAGGAATAGAAGAGCAATATTATATTATTTACTAAAGTTTCGCAAGTGAATAAATATCAACTTGCTTGTTTATAAATATGCATATTACGTAGCGTATGGGCAACAGGATTACTTTCGATGAAATCTGCCAGCAACTCTGTAGCATCTATAGAGTAACGC
>PPYE01681757.1_pt1 | contig 12591 bp, 9 predicted proteins | sample 1559881 | NCBI WGS metagenome assembly PPYE01 (sample SAMN08240022, study PRJNA423297) | Human gut metagenome, whole genome shotgun sequencing project.
CGGAGAGCGACCTTTATCAGGGTCGACAAAACCCAGAGCGCGCCGAATTTCTATCCACGCTCTCCTTGCGGAGAGCGACGTATCCATTACGATAACTATAACTTGCATTGTGTTATTTCTATCCACGCTCTCCTTGCGGAGAGCGACTGGAGCAATCAGCCAGCTACAATGCGTACTTGGAAATTTCTATCCACGCTCTCCTTGCGGAGAGCGACGGCATCGGACATATCAGATAAACGCGAAGCGAGAATTTCTATCCACGCTCTCCTTGCGGAGAGCGACGTAAAATTTAGCGTTTCAGGCAGCGCAATTAATGATTTCTATCCACGCTCTCCTTGCGGAGAGCGACAGCATGTTTACCAGCTTGTGTTGTGGGTGTTGAGATTTCTATCCACGCTCTCCTTGCGGAGAGCGACCCGGAGGCCCCAGTCTTGGAGGCTTTGAGCAAAGAGATTTCTATCCACGCTCTCCTTGCGGAGAGCGACACGGGTTTTGACAGCGGCACCATGGTACCCGCCGAATTTCTATCCACGCTCTCCTTGCGGAGAGCGACAAAGTGGTTTTATTGCTTCGGGTTTTTCTAGTTTTATTTCTATCCACGCTCTCCTTGCGGAGAGCGACCGTAAAGTACGCGCGTTTCAATGATGATTTTTCTGTTATTTCTATCCACGCTCTCCTTGCGGAGAGCGACAAGGGATTTGCAACGATGGAGTGCGTCGGATTGTAATTTCTATCCACGCTCTCCTTGCGGAGAGCGACGCCACAATTTCCGAACGTGTATTGTAAATCATTTTATTTCTATCCACGCTCTCCTTGCGGAGAGCGACACCACCAATGACGGCACCACCAAGGCCCAAGACATTTCTATCCACGCTCTCCTTGCGGAGAGCGACACCGGGGCCAAAATCCATGACCCCGGACAGATATTATTTCTATCCACGCTCTCCTTGCGGAGAGCGACGTTCTTCAGACATAAAAAAACCCTGCAAGGCTTTAATTTCTATCCACGCTCTCCTTGCGGAGAGCGACGGTGGCTTCGGTGCTGGCAGTTGGCCGCGCGGGATATTTCTATCCACGCTCTCCTTGCGGAGAGCGACCGTTACCCACGTTTTGCATTTTCCACCAGCCCACGGATTTCTATCCACGCTCTCCTTGCGGAGAGCGACATTGTCAAGGGTTTTTTGTTCTTCAGACATAAAAATTTCTATCCACGCTCTCCTTGCGGAGAGCGACGGTTTATCATTAAAGCCCGGTTCCATATGGCATATTTCTATCCACGCTCTCCTTGCGGAGAGCGACCCCCGTATGTTTTGCCGGTGCCGCGTCCACCCCAGATATTTCTATCCACGCTCTCCTTGCGGAGAGCGACGCCAACACAGCAGCCAATGAGGCAGCAGCCAAGGCATTTCTATCCACGCTCTCCTTGCGGAGAGCGACGTGCTGGGTGCGGTCACGTCGCCGGCCGTCATGAGATTTCTATCCACGCTCTCCTTGCGGAGAGCGACCTCACAGTGACGGACCTTGGCAAGCGGGATGTATGGATTTCTATCCACGCTCTCCTTGCGGAGAGCGACGCACTGATACCACATCAGCAGGAAAGCAGCGATCGATTTCTATCCACGCTCTCCTTGCGGAGAGCGACGCGGTCACAACCTTGGAGGGCGGGTCAGACAGGGATTTCTATCCACGCTCTCCTTGCGGAGAGCGACGAGCGCGCCGAGCGTCACGCCAACAGCCAGCAGGAATTTCTATCCACGCTCTCCTTGCGGAGAGCGACTGGGGGCCCCGGTGGATAAAATGCCGTCATCTTCGATTTCTATCCACGCTCTCCTTGCGGAGAGCGACCGCTCAAAAACGCTATTACGGCAGTACCCCAACAGATTTCTATCCACGCTCTCCTTGCGGAGAGCGACTGCAGCAGGCTATCACAGCCGAGCAGACCGCCCGCATTTCTATCCACGCTCTCCTTGCGGAGAGCGACAAAAAGAGCGCATGTTGACGGATGAAGTCAATTCATTTCTATCCACGCTCTCCTTGCGGAGAGCGACCGGGCAAAATCTGATCAACGGCATTGGCCTGATAATTTCTATCCACGCTCTCCTTGCGGAGAGCGACAGATTAAAAACCCCTTGCGTCAGGTTGTCGATAATTTCTATCCACGCTCTCCTTGCGGAGAGCGAGGTCCTTGGCTTGCTCGGCTGGCTTCGCGTATTAATTTCTATCCACGCTCTCCTTGCGGAGAGCGATCCACTTTGTCGCTTCAGCTTTAGCGCCGGAAGAATTTCTATCCACGCTCTCCTTGCGGAGAGCGACCCCGTTCGCGAGATAATTCAATGGGAAGGCATATTTCTATCCACGCTCTCCTTGCGGAGAGCGACGTTGACAGCCTTTTTCTGTCCCCTTTCAATGCCCATTTCTATCCACGCTCTCCTTGCGGAGAGCGAGATGCTGACCACGCGCAGGACATTTTGACGGCCTTATTTCTATCCACGCTCTCCTTGCGGAGAGCGAAGCAAAAGTGCACAAAACAGTGGGGCACTTTTGCGCATATGAAACAAATTTTATGGAGATTGCATCTTCATGCTGACAGGCAAGGCTGTATTTTACCCTTTCTGCCCCTGTTTTTTCCATATTTTCTGGTGCGAAGGAACCGGGAATTTTATGATTGCCTTCCCCTCGCACTAAGCAAACAAGATTCCATCCTGATCAAAATCCGGGTGCAGACCCACATGCTCGACTTTGCTTTTGTAATGGTTTCCCAGTTGATAAAAGCGCAGGCTGTCCGATTCCGAATCGATCAGTTCGGTCAATTTTGCTTTGAACATCGTGTATTGCGCGGCATCCAGCAGGCACTCAAATACGGAGTTTTGCACCCGCTGGCCGTAGTCTACACAGACTTTTGCTACTTTGCGCAGCCTGCGACGACCGGCGGCTGTTTCGGTGTTGACATCATAGGTTACAAGCACCAACATAACGGCACCTCACTTCCAGAAAAACGGTGGGTACACTTCCAGGTCGCCGCGCAGAGCACGGGCCAACAAAAGCGCCTGAACATAGGGCACCAGCCCCCAGGGCAGTTTTTCTTTCAAAAACGGATGGGTGATCTCTTCCTTCTTTTTGTTCTGCCATGCGGTCAGGAAAGCTTTGCGGCCATCATCCGTCAGCAGTACGGCACCATTTTCCTGTTTTTGCAGGTGTTTTGCCGTGATGATCTTTTGATTGATGCAGCTGATGACCAGCCGGTCTGCATAAACCGCCCGCAGTTCTTCCATCAGGTCAAGTGCCAGACTTTTGCGGCCGGGGCGCGGGCGGTGCATAAAGCCAACATAAGGGTCCAGGCCCACAGCGGTCAAGGCGGATGCACACTCCCGCGCCAGCATGCTGTAGGCAAACGAAAGCAGCGCATTCACATTGTCCAGCGGTGGACGGCGGCTGCGGCCCTCAAACACAAAATCCTGCTTTTGCTGCAGAATCAGGTCATTCAGGCAGTCAAAGTAGCGCTGGGCTGCCTCGCCTTCCAGGCCGCGCAGCTGTTCCGGATCATCGCTGGTCTGTATCAGCGGCAGCGCGGCGGCCAGCTGGGTGGAGGTGCGTTTCAGTTTTTCGACCGGGACACGCTGGGGATGATCGCGGGTTGCGCGTTCCAGCACCCAGCGTGCGTTATACACTTTACCAAGGATAAAGCTCCGGGCATAGCGACAGCTCTGGGCCGGGTCATCCGACACGCGGTACTGCGTCTGACGCAGCAGCACATTGCCGCGTTCTTCCCCCACGGTACGGGCCTGAAATCTGCCATACGGGTCAAAAAAGCAAAGGTCAATGCCCCGCCGGGCACAAGCTCCCATCAAAGCGGGGCTGGCACCCGCGTAAGTAAAGCAGACGATGCCTTCCAGCGTATGCAGGGCATAGCGGCGGGTTTCCTGCTTATTGCGGGTAACAACAAGGTTTTCACCATCCAATGTCAGGTAAGCGTCCTCATTGATGACAAACAGGGTGTTGAGCAGCTTTCTCATGGCGCGCCCTCCTCAATATGCTCCCGCAGATACGCCGCCGGGTCTGCCTGCTGATACAGCACCGGCAGGCAAAGCTCTTTCAGTGAGCAGGCATTGCAATGCTTGCCGGGTTTGCTTTTTGGGGTATAGCCGCGCGCAAACAGGCGGTTCATCTCATCCGCCATGGTCTGCGCGGTGCTGCGCAGTTCCGGTGTCAGGGAAACATGTTCCCGCTGCCGGGTTTCTTCATAAAAGATTTCCCCTTCCGGCACCTCGCACACCAGCATTTCTTCCAGCGCCATGGCCTGTGCGCAGAGCTGCAAACGGTCGGCATCGTTTACCTTGCTGCGGCCATGCTTATATTCCACGGGCATGGGCTGCCACAGGCCGCGGCGGCCCTGCAATGACACGCCGTTTGGATCCTTGTGAAACTCTACCACATCGCAGTCGCCGGTCAGTTTTAAGCGGTGGCTGACGACCCTCATACCGCGGGCGATCAGCAAATCGCCGCGTTTTTCCGTCAGGGTAACATCATGGCAGCGGGTATGCTGCAGGCGGCCTTCGGCGGTGCGTTGGTTTTCGGACCATTGTTGTTCCAGGTGTATGAGCGCCCACTGACGGCGGCAAAAGCTGAAATGCTGGATACCGGACATCAGCAGGTAATCATCTGGGGAAGCCATTACGACAGCCTCTCGCACGTTACCCCTGCGGGAAGATTTTCATCCACCGTTACCACATAGTCATGGTAACTGCGCGGGAAGGCTACCCCTTCGGCACGCGTGACATGCACTGCATCAAACAATTTATAGGACGGCGCATTGCCCAGCTCCGAATCATGCTTGAACACGATCAGTTCCCGAACTGCCATTTTGCCGCGGGCTGCACTGTGGTCATTTTCAAACATATTCAGGATTGCCTGCCACAGCAGCTGCAGGTCATCCTCTGAGAATCCTGTAGTTTTGCGGGCAAGGTTGGCAGAAATGTAACCCTCTGCACGGTACAAACCATACGGTATCACATACTTGCGGCCCATCTCAGTGTCTTTTCGCTCTGCATCCGCTTCGGTCGTAATGGCAATACGGGTAATGGTCACTTCCTGCGGGAGAACAGGGTCTACCGAGCGTGCAAAGCTCAACTGAACAGGGCCACGCACCTGCCCACAGTTCAGTGCGCCTTTTACGAAAGTTGTCATAACAGCGCCAAAGGTACGGATATCATAGAAATTTTGGCACATAAAATCCCGGATTTTGCGGTCCAGTTCCGGGTCATCTTTCTTGGCAGCTTTCAGTGCCTCCTTGGAATCTCCTTCAACGCCCAGATATTCCAATGCTTTTTTGTCGCTGCGGTTCAGGGGAACCTGATCTTTAATGTAAATCTGGTATCCCGCTTCATCTTCTTTGGCCACTTCGACATAGTTGCGAATCTTACGCTTTAAGCAGACATCTGTAACAATGCCATATCCCGTTTCCGGGTCAACGCGCGGCATGTTGCCTGCATCCGGATCGCCGTTCGGATTTCCGTTTTCAACGTCAAACAGAATTACAAAATCATACCGGTTTTTGATTGCCTGTGCCATCGTTATTCCTCCACTTTCTTTGTATAGCGTTCCTGTGTCTGATGGTAATAGCCAAGGATAAAAGCGCCTTGTTCCGGCAAGGTCAGCCGTGCGGGAAAGCTTCCTTCCAGTTTTCCGCCCGCCAGCGCAGCGATCTGCTTATCGTAATAAATCTTTTGTGGCTTGCTCATTTTTTGCATATGCTTTTGCGCCAGCATCAGAATTGTTGGGAACACAGTGGCCGGCGTGGAAGCCGCTGCATTAAAATACCTGTCCTTGATGGTTGTATTGATATCCGGGTTTACCGCCATCTGGATTGCTTCCAGCACAGCAAAAAGCTGACCCATAACATACGGTTGATAATTTGTTTCCTTGTTATTTCCCACAGTTAATACCTCCTTTGGGCAACGGGGATCTTCATTACGCAGGTAGTATGCTTTTATAATAGCGGCACGGCCGCGTGTTACTTTTTGCTCTGCGCGGATACGCATCATAACGCCATCCAGCAGGGTTGCCGGGTACCTTGTATTATTCAGGATTGCACGCAAGACATCGCCCGCCAGCTGCGGTGCTGCTGATGGGGTGCGGGAATTGGTGTTGACAGTTTCCTGCAGCAACCAATACACCCCCAGCCGCGGGAATTTATCATAAGCAGGGCGCACAATCTCTAAGCGGTCATAATGCTTCTGCACATTATCAAGCAGCGTTTGAAATGTATCCTGCCAGAAAAAGCGAACCGAGAGGCGCGCCGCATTAGGGGCCAAGCCAAGCACATAAAAGTGCCTTTGTGGGTCAAGTGTCACGTTCTGCCACTCTACACTCTGTCCATGGACCAGCTTGTCCACTGCATTTCGCACATCGCTTTCGCTGACAGGCGCATCCATGGCAAACAATGCATCCATTGCTACCTGCTGGTAGGCGGTCTCACCACCTGCTGCCCAGCAGACAATGGTGGTATCGCCCACGCGCTGAACATGTTCCCTGTCTGCCAGCAGATAGTTTAATGCCTGTGCATAGGCAAAGGCCGCATAACTGCCAACCGGCGCATTGCCCCCCTGTTCATGTCCGTATGAGCAAAAGGCATCCTTATTAAAAGAAACAATTGTCGTTCCCATGTCCTGGGCGCCTATCACACCTCTAATGGTGGGGTGCAGACGGGCAAGCGGTGCTTTTTGTCCCGTGACCAGACACCGGATTTCCGGTGCATCCGTGCTTTTATCGCACTGCCGCTGCCAGGCTTCCTGTATTTCCGCATCTTCCTGAGCATAATGGCCTTGAACGAGAAATACCAAGTTGCCACCTTTGTAAAGTTCTTTGATGTTTAGCTCTAATACAGGGTTTTGCTCCGCCGTTTTGGCCTCCCAGTTTGTAAAGAAGTCCCGCACCGCCTGCGCTGCTTGACCTGGGACATTTTGCAAAATAGTAAGATGCAACTCTTTTGCAGCTGCAAAACACTGTAGCGCATGTTCCTTTTTTTCTTTTTTCCCAATCCCAAGCATATACGCACTATTTTCACACATGAAATTAGATATTATGTTTCGGGACCGTTTAACTTGCTCCGGAACCTTCATCTGAAGTGGAACAAGCGCTGGTTTTTTTCCTCGCTTTTCCTCTTGATGCAAGGGGTGCAATGCCATCAGTTGGCCGTTTTCATCCAGTTCCAAAGCCCAACTGACTTTTGCACTTGTCCAACCGGGGCGTGTGATTTTGTCATTTGCCAACAAATCTTCATAGTATTGTACCAAAGCCTGTAAAATCATCGGTACACCTCGCAGTCTGCCACATTCAACACACCATGTTCCAATTTTGCATGGAAATACATCGGGGTTATGTTCTGCGGGTCAGTGTAGTCAAAGTCATATAGCATGAATCCCAAATCCCGTGTTTCCTCAATGGTCAGGATTGGCCCGCCGGGCCATGCGCGGAATGCGGCAGGAAATTCACGGCACCCAAAATAAGGAGTATGAAAACACTGACCCCTGGACATGCGCCGGGTAACAATATCCTGGAACTTTCCCGGATTGTCGCTCGGTGCCGCACGGTCAGTCATCTCAAATTCTGCCTCAATCACATAATGAACGTCCTGCAGCACCATGGCTGCACGCTGAACGATCTGCTGGGGCGTGGCAAGGTAAAGTTCTTTTCCTGTGCCCTTCATTGCACTGCGCACATCGGAACAAAGAATTTTGCTTATTACTTCGTTCCGACGGATGTTGGTAAAGCGGATGGGATTCATGACATAGATTTTCCGGATTTTCCACCGTAAGCCAGGGTGGTAATAGATTGCTTCCACTATGCCGCGTGCCGCGGAAGGGGTGAGGACTTCATATGAAACCCTTTCGACTTTTAGCTCAGGCCTCGAGAGCAAAGCATAATTCCCCCATACTTCCAGCTGGATCATCTGCATCAACTCCTTTGCATTTCTATTTTCATTTGTTTTTAATTTATATTTTTGCTATAGTTTCATATATACGCTACTTGGCACCAAATGTCAATCCTTTTATCATGTATACTTTTTGTTTGCTTTTCATCCGGTTTTCTTTTATAATAAGTTGCGTCGGCAGCTTATGCCGTGGATAGAAATAGTTGATTTTACTTTAGCGCACAAAAGCGGCAGGGCAGGCTCCCTGCCGCTTTTGCTTTATGCAAACCAGGCTGCTCCCGTTTCAGCTTCCATAGCAAGGCCCGTGTTGTTATCGTAAAGGCTTCCGTCCGTTAATTCCCATATGCCTTCACTGATTTGGCAAACCGCCCCGGCATTCTCCAGCGTTTTCAGATGATCCGGGTAAACCGGAACACCATATTGCCCCAGTTGACGGAACAAAGTTTTGCTTACCTCTCCTGCACGCAATCGTGCAAGCAAATGTTCCCCTTTCCCTTGGGGAATGTATACGGTCACGGCAGGTGTTTCAATTAAGCGGAACCTCTCTGCCGCTGTTGCAAAGGGGAAAATGCGCCCTTCCATATCCTGCTCGAACCCTTGCAGAATTTGCTGTTCATCCAGTCTTTTATCTCCTTTTAAGGTACGGTAAAACAGAAAGTATGTTTCGATTGCTTCCAGAGATGCCAGATCTGCATATTTTTTCAGGACGCTTTGCGTTGCGGATACATTCTGTTCCAGCATGCGCGGTACATGCTGCCCTTCCAATGTGAAAATCTGTACCAAGCTCTGCTCCGCCGGGCGTCTTCCCTCTCGATTGCAGCGCCCCGCCGCCTGCAAAATGGAATCCAAACCTGCTTCCTCGCGGTACACAGCCGGGAAATCCACATCAACACCCGCTTCGATCAAAGAAGTTGATATCACACGGCAGGGCAGCCCATCTTTTAAGCGTTCCCGGATTTCCTGCAATAACTGTTTGCGATGGGCTGGGTATAGCAATGTTGTCAGGCAATAGCTGCCCTCTTTGGGCAGGTTATTGTATAATTCCTGTGCTGTTTTTCTCCGGTTTACAATACACAGCACTTGTTCCTGCGCTGCCAGTTCTGCACCAAGCTGACTTTGTTCCAACTCTCCGCGCATTTTTAGCGTTGTACGCCGGAATGCCTGATATTGCTCTTTGGGATGTGGGCAAAGTTCCGTCATCTGCAGCCCAGGCGCCAGTTCATCAAACAAGGGCTGCAAAGCTGGTTGTGTGGCCGTGCAAAGCACCGCTGCTGCGCGGTAATGCTGTACAAGCTGCGCGATTGCCGCAACGCAGGGGCGCAAATAAGGAACCGGCAGGTTTTGTGCTTCGTCAAAAATGACCACGCTATTTGCAATGTTATGTAATTTACGGCATTGTGACGCATGGTTGCCGTAAAGTGATTCAAAGAATTGCACGGATGTGGTAACCACCACCGGAGCATCCCAGTTTTCCGCCGCCAATGCTTTGCGGTAGGCTGCCGGCTCATCATCTTCCTTGGCAGAGTAGTCCACCCCTGAATGGTGTTCCAAAACATTTTCTGCTCCTAATATTTCCGAAAACACATCCGCGGTCTGGTCAATAATGGATGTATAAGGGATCACATAAATAACCCGGTCCATATGGTTCTTTACAGCTAGCGAAAGCGCAAATGCCAATGACGCTACCGTTTTTCCCCCGCCTGTAGGAACGGTCAGGGAATAAAGGCCGCGCCGCCCTGTTTGCCCTGCCGTTGTACAGGCACTCAAAATTGAACTGCGGCGCTGATTCAAGGTTCCCTGGGGATGGCTCCATTTTGCGGTATATTGGTTCAACCTTTTCAGCAGTTCATCCATTGTCTGGCCTTGTCCGCGCGGTTTAGGGCTGCTCATAAAGTTTTCCGTATCCAGATAGTCCGCATCGACCAGGCAGGAATACAACATCCGGGTATAAAATGCCTGTGTAAAACGATTTTCCTTCATCATTTCCGGCTGGGGCGGTATGGACGGCAGTTTAATCTCATTCGTCCATTGGGTATAGGGTTCAACGCTCTTTTTCAATCGCCCAAACATTGTCGCATCCTGCGCGGTATCGCTTCGGCCTCCTCCATCCGGCAGGCCGCTATGGTGTCCCGCAATAGCAAAAGCCAGTGGGATTTGACCATATCGGGCAGCCACCTGTGCACCAGCCGTTGAGTGATCCACTTTCTCTCCACCTTGCAGGCGCTTTTGAAACTTTGTACTATATTTACCAATATCATGCAGTAATCCAAGCCAAGTTCCCTGTTGCTGGGCATCAAAGGCTGCTGCAAATTGCCCACATAGGACTGCCGTTCCCTGCAAATGGTCCGCTACCGTTTGGACGCGGGTTCCGTCTTCACTGATATGAGCCAGCATCTTTTTCTCCTGGTGCATAATCAAACTCCCTTCTGTTTTGCTTTTCTCTATTATAGCAGATCACTCATCCCATAATTCGGACTTTCACTCCAGTTCTGCAATCTTTGTCATACTATCCAAATTTATCCATGTAGAATTGTTAGCTATTCCTATTAGCAGATATTTTTGATAAAATAAGATATTATAGGGTTTATGAATTCACTTTCTTATATTACTTCTTCATCTTACCGAAAAATCATTTACGCAAGGAGTGAAAAGCCATGAAAAGGAAGTTATTCTCATTTTCCGCCAGTGTTATCACCGCAATAATGCTTACCGCTTGTGCTGCAGCGCCAGAAAATAAGCCTGCTTCCTCCGCTGCTCTTTCCCCGACCAGTGAAGCTGTTGCCACAGCTATACCATCCACTAGCAATGCCAACTGGAAGTTACCGCCACAATATGATTTTGACGAGATGATTCCTCTCTTCTCCCGCGAAACCCACACTGCCGGTTACGCCGCTGCCCGAAATCTGTACGCTGTGCGCAAGGGCGAACGCTGGAGCCTGTTTAATGCTGCCAACTGTAATGCTTTTCTGGAAGATTTGTCAGAAAGCATCCCGTACCTGTATGGTGAGCAGGAGCTCTCCATTGGGGTAGATGATACATACGATTACCAGAAGCTGAATGCCCTGGAAGAACAGATTAACCAGGAGCTGGTTGCCCAACAAATGCCTTTTACAACCATGCTGGGCGGGCACGGCGGGTATGGCATCCAGTGGATTTTAGGTGACAGCCAGATTTACCGTTCTGCTATTGGTGTCTATACATTTAGTGGCACGCCCATCGAACAGGTGTATGCTCCTGATTTGGTTGGCATCCAGCAAGGCATTTGGGATGATGAATATGCCGGCTATCTTGTTGACAATTCTGCACCTTTTGCCGTTGCGGATAAAAACGGTACAATTTTAACCGATTTCGACTACCAGGATGCCTGTATGGCCGGTGAATCTTTAATCGCGGTAAAGGATGCAGCCGGTAACTGGGGATATTGCGACCAAAGCGGTGCTTTAGTAATCCCCTGCATTTATCAGCCGCAGATGAGTTTGTCCATCATGAACGAAACTGTTGAATATCCTTACGCAGACTTATCTGGCATGGTAGTTGTGAAAAATCAATCCGGACAAAAGCTAGTTCTGGATGTTTACGGCAATGAGATAATTTCCGCTGGGCAATATGAAGATTTAGCCCCCGCGCGCGATGGCTGCGTATGGGCAAAACAGAATGGCCTTTGGGGCTTGCTGCAAGTACAGGATTATACCGAAAACAATGCCAACGTTATTCTGCCGGATGGATGCGTTGCACCAGATGTAACGCTTAGCCGAATTGATAGCCTTTGTACCTACACCACTGCTGATCATGGGCTGGTTATGCGTAAAGGTCCCGGTACAAATTATGAAAAAATGGATAATATCCCCTACGGTATCATCGTATGGGAATGCGGCTATAGCAGCAATGTGCCTGACTGGGTTGTTGTATATTACAATGGGATTTATGGTTGGGTCAGTGATGAATACTTGGCTACCACTATTTATTCCAGCAGTAAATAATAAATAAAAAAGCAGGTGTTCATGTAGAAACGATATCGTCCTCCACGTGAATACCTGCTTTTTATAGCTTCTTTTATTATATCTGTTCTGTGCCGCTATTTGTCTCTGCATGAAATAAATAGCCGCTATATGCATTTGAATGAAGTGTTCTGTTTGTTTGCTTTTTTACCTAAAAGAATCGCGTAGGAGGCTCTCTTAACTAAAGATCCGACCTCTCACACCACCGTGCGTACCGACCGGTACACGGCGGTTCAACCGCATAAGTCCAAGGACTCGTAGTAGCGCCTGAGGATACTAAAATATCCTGCTTCTGCGAGTCTTTCGTTTGCAATGGAACCTTTTAATACAGGACTACCGGCGAAACGCCAATAACCCAGTCTGGAATTGCCCCACTGGTACTATTCCAAAATTCTTCGTTTGAGTTTCATTACTCATCGATATAATCTTTATCGAACCACTCGCCTAGCGAGTGGTTTTAGACATACAAAAAAGCACCTTAGCTTACGCTATGGTGCTCTTCCTGGTGACCCGTGCGGGAATCGAACCCACGTTAACGGCGTGAGAGGCCGCTGTCTTAACCGCTTGACCAACGGGCCATAAAAAAGAGAAGCCGGCATCTACCTATTTTCACAGGCCGTTTCCAGCCAACTATCTTCGGCACAAGTGAGCTTAACTTCTGTG
>PPYE01780150.1_pt1 | contig 12591 bp, 6 predicted proteins | sample 1559881 | NCBI WGS metagenome assembly PPYE01 (sample SAMN08240022, study PRJNA423297) | Human gut metagenome, whole genome shotgun sequencing project.
AACTTGGGAGTAATTGTCATACCATTCTTTTTATTAGAGACTTTCAATTGTATCTCCTCCCTTTCTTTGATATAAGATGCCACTTCACAGAAGGTACCTACCCAAATCTGATTTTCCATACTTTTCACTTTATCCAAATGTTCCCAAAATAAAGAAGGCGATTTGAAAGCATCATATCCATAATTAATGCCGTGCGTCATACCTACTCCCCAATCTTCCGCTTTCATCAAATCCTTCAACCATTTGTCAAACCGTTCGGGAGTTGACTTTCCTCCGATTGAAATTTGTTTAGTACGTGTAGCGACCCTGCCTTTAGAAGCCATACTGACTATTTCTTCTGTCTTATAATTATATGGGTAACAATAGGTACGAGGTACAATGCCAATATTAGCATAAATAGCACTATCATTCTTTTCTATCTCCGATTTAACTTGCTCTATAGTCAATCGTTTGGCATTCTTATGTGCCCAGCTATGGCTGGAAACCTCATGTCCTTTCTTTGACATTTCACGCAACTCATCCCAAGTCATTCGAGGTACCTTTGCAGATGCACCTTGTTCCGTATAATAGCCGCATACCCAGAAAGTACCTCTAAAACCACGTTTCTCCAACTCAGGGGCAGCTACAGTTGAATGTTCCGCCAACCCATCATCAAATGTATAACTGATAGCACAAGCTCTGTCTCCTTTATATTTGGCGACATATACATGAGGATCATCCGAAAGAGTCTTTTTAATTTGTTCATATACCTGTTTACCCATATACTCGGCAGAAACCTGATTAAAATGAAGTTTATCTCCCATTAGTTCCGCTTCCGACATATCAATCAGATAAGCGTTCTTATCTTCTTTTGCATAGCGACGCATTCCTTCCTCAACATCACTATTATACCGTTTGTTTTTCCTGGATACGGTACCAAATATAAATGGAAGTTCAGAGTAATCTTTTCCGGTTTTCTCCGTCAAGTGGTTACGCACATAGGAAACTACTCCTTTCAGATTCTGATAATATTCTTTTCCGTGCTCATAATCACTTTCTCCCTGATGCCAAACGAAAGCATCAATCTGATAACCTTGCTTTAGTTTGGAAAGTGTCTGATCAATACTCGCATCAATATTGGCAATCAAAGAAAGTAATAAAGATTTTCCTTTCTCACTGGTAGCTGTATTCTCTGCCAACCATTTCGGGTCGGCAGACCAGTAAGTTCCCCGAAAAGGAGTAGTAACAGGAGCAGCTATGGCAGTGCCACCGATAGCCCACTTGATAACATAAAAATCTTCCTGAAACAACTGTTCCAACCAATAATAAGCAATCGCATCATATCCCCACGTATAAGGCTTACTTTTAGGATGACTCAATGGCCAAAATGGAACAAACATACCATCTGTACGATTATGGGCAATATGGCAATATTTGTAGGCTCCCGCAGTATACGTACTATCCACAGCCATTGCCTTTATATAATCCGGTAAACGATTGTTAGGTACTCGTCCATCCGTGTTTGACTGACCAGCTGTTATTATAACATGTGCAGGCTTCTGCCCTCTCGCCTGAATATAACAAAAGCCTAATACAAAAAACAAGATAAAAAAGAGTGTTCTCATGATCAATGATCCTTTAATTTTATAGTAATATTCTCCTGCAAAAATAAGGGTACTTTTACTATTCGACCATAGACTATTGTACACAAATACAAGGTCGATCATTCACATCGGGCACTACAGAGAAGATTTAAACTACCATTTAGAAAGCTTGGTTACTCAGGCTTCTGCCGTCTCATTTTCTCCCTGTTCTTTCATTTCACCGCGTTGATATACGGACGGCGCTACCCCAAACTGAGTCTTAAAGCACTTACTTATCACGCTGTTCTATCAAGCGGAATACGCGTGCCAACAGAAGTTTTATACTGAACGGCTTCGCAATATAGGCATCAGCACCGGCTTCAATTCCTTCCAGATGTTTTTCCGGAGAATTCAATGCTGTCAGCAAGATAATCGGGATATGACTTGTCGCAAAATCAGATTTCAATTTCTTTGTCACTTCAAATCCGGTCATTCCGGGCATCAGTACGTCACAAATAATCAAATCAGCATCATAGGTACGAGCCTTCTCAAATCCGGAAGTTCCGTCAGCAGCTACTTCAACTTCAAAATAAACTCCTACTTCTTCTTTCAAAAATTCACGGATATCATTATCATCTTCTATAATCAATACTTTACGCTTATTCAAAGGCTTTGCTATTTTCTCCGGTTCCGGTAGTTCTTCCGAAAGTTCCAGTAAATGATGTGCCTGCCCGCCTGCCTCTTTCAACAAGACATTACCGGGAATAAGGAAATCTTTCTCCGAATAAACACTTTTGTCCGTCGGGATACAAACGGTAAAGACAGAACCTCCGCCGTCATTGTCTTTATATTCAATCGTACCTTTATGCACCTGTACCAATTCATAACTCAGATGCAAACCAACTCCGATACTATCACCGGAAAAACTACTCTGCATAAATCTCTTGAACAACTCATTTTGCTTCTCTTTTGGAATACCAACACCTGTATCTGCTACTTGAATCTGCAATGTCTTCTTCACTTCATCTACCGTAACAGAAAGTATAATCGTACCGTTCGAAGGGGTATATTTAAAAGCGTTAGACAACAGGTTATAAGTCACTTTATCCAGATTACCCTTATCAAGAAACATCTTGTAAGACGGTATAGACGGAATAAAACGGAAATTCATATTCTTTTGCTCCGCTACATCACCGAAACTCAGGAAAATTTCATAAAGGAAAGCAATCACATCCGTTTCTTCCAAAGAGAGCGCCAACTTATTATTCTGCATCTTGCGGAACTCCAATAACTGATTGATCAGCCTCAACATTCGCTGAGTACTTTTATCCATCGTTTTGAGCGGGTGTATCAGATCACGGGGAATATCAGCAACCCGTTGAATCTTTTCCAACGCTCCTTGAATCAAAGTTAACGGAGTACGAAATTCATGGGAAATATTAGTAAAGAAAACCAGCTTATATTCCGTCAACTGTTTTTCCACATTAATACGATTACGCAGACTGTTAAAGTTACGCACAATACGGAAAGTAAAATATAAAGTTACAATCAGCAGCAGCACATATCCCAACATAGCCCAGTTCGTCTTCCAGAAAGGAGGCACAATGACAATCTTCAAGGTTGTTTCACTTTCATTCCAAACACCTGCTCCATTACATGACTTCACATGAAGTACATAAGTACCTGGGGTCAAATATTTAAAAGAAGCAAAATTCAACGGAGAAGGTGTGCTCCATCCCTTATCATAGTTTTCCAGCCAGTACATATACTTTGTACGTCCGCTGTCCGAATAGTCAAAAGTAGAGAAATCTATCAAGAATGAATTCTGAAAATACTTCAAAGTAATTTCATCCGAATAAGCAAGCGATTGTTTCAATGGAGAATCCCCCATAGTAGGATTTATCTGGGTACCATTCACATGCAAATCTGTAAAGACCACCGGAGAAAAAGTTTCGCTATCCTGAATTTTATCAGGATCAATGACAAGCAGACCGTAATTTGTGCCGAAAAGCAATTTTCCATCTACTCCCACACAAGCACTATTCTCACTATAAACATTACCCAAAGTATAGGAAGAAAAGAAATAATTTTCAAAAGAATGATTAGTCGGGTTAAACTTAGAAATACCATATTCCGTAGCTACCCATAAGTTTCCGTTATTGTCCCCCAAAATTGATTGAATCACATCATTAACCAATCCTTCAGAGGTTCCGTAATGTTCATATTTCAATGAACGGTAATTATCTTCCGGCTCACAAAGATTCAAGCCGGAGCCAGATGTCCCCACCCACATACGTCCTTTCGTATCACGGTAGATACATCTGATTTCATTGCTGCAAAATGTACCGTTTGTATAATTGAACAGATGATAATCGTCACTGTCAGCTATCAATGAATCCGGATGAAAGATGCACACACCCTCACTGGTGCCCACCCAGATCATTCCATTATCGTCTTCTTCTATTACTCGCACCATACGCAGACCAAACTTCTGCTGTAAAAAATGACGGAATTTATACTTGCCATCAGTCGTCGGTTCTGCCAGTTCAAGCCCACCGCCAAAGGTACCTATCCACATACGGTCTTTCCGGTCACGAAAAAGAGAAAAGACATTATTTTCTGATAACGAAGCCGGATCCGAGACTTCATTGCGATACCATGAATCTCCGATCTTCAATCCATTTCCACGGGTTCCCACCCACATTTCGCCTTGATTATCTTCTGCTATCGCATAAATATTGGAATGGAAATACTGATTGGACATTTTGGAATGAAGATTCGAGTCAAACGTATATAATCCGCCTTTACGTGTTCCGACCCAAATATCCCCATCCGGCATTTTAGTCAACATACGAATCGTATTCGAGCGGTCAAATAATTCACGGGATTCGGGATAAATACGCGAGGTTCCTTCATTCAGAACTGAAATACGGGATAAACCGGAATACTCTGAACTTACCCAAATACCTCCGGCACGATCCTCCATCACATATAACAGAAAATCCGAACTTATATGACTCTGATCATTTATATTAGCCAGAAAATGTTCTAACTTATCCTCTGTCGTGTCATAGGCAAACAATCCGTTACCATAAGTAGAAATCCAAATGATTCCCCGGGAATCATGGACAATATGGTAACGTTCATAATCAATGTATCCCAGTTTATCTTCAGGTATCAACTGAAATTCTTTTCTTGCTCCATTCTTGGCCAAAATATAAGTGACACATCCCGTATGATTATATATCCAGAAGTCACCATGATTATCACAAATCACTTCACCATTTCTGATGTTCAGACCAGAGTCCACACTGATCTTGCGTGTATTGAAATCATAGTTAAAAACCCCGGTATTGGTAAGGATGACCCATTTATCGTTCAACAGGAAGTTTCCCGTAGGTGACGTCTTACCCGCAACAGCAGAAAGCGAACCGACTTTTGTCAGTTTTTGCTTTGTAGTCTGATAGCAGTAGATGTCTCCGTCCACTGTCAGAAAATACATATCATTCTTGAATGCCAGAGAAGAAGTAAAATGGAGTAATCTGTCTTCTACCTTATACTGTCCATCGGATACGGAAACTAAGCCACGCTGTGTCCCGATCCAGATTCGTCCGCCGGCATCTTCATTTACAAACTGTACCCGGTTATCCGGAAGATTTCCACGCTCCGTCTTAAATTCCGTAGACACCATCTGTCTGTCTTTCTGATGGACCATTCTGAGACAACCATTGCCGGAATGTCTGAGCCATACATCCCCATTAGCAGCAACAAATATAGACGAATAATTCTTTTCCAGCGCACCAGTCCCCGTATAGTCTACAAAACAGGCACGTTGCAAGTCATAACAACTGAACAATTCCGGAGTTGTAGAGATCCATAAAAAACCATTTTTGTCTTCGGTAAGGTCATAAATCCGATTATCAGCCAAAGAGACTTTATCACCAATTTCCGGACGGAAAGTCAGAAAAGAGTTGCCATCATAGCGGCTTAACCCATTTAGGGTAGCCAGCCACAAGAAGCCTTTGCTATCCTGATACAGGTACCGAACTGAGTTATTCGGAAGTCCGTCACTTGTTCTCATTTGTTTGGAACGGAGTTCAATGCCGCCGTAAGCCGCATTGAAAACAAGAGTCATGAACAATGTGAAAAGTAATATGCGCCTCTGTGTCATATAGATTCTAAGATTAATGATAAATGCCAGACAAAAATACTGGAAAGCAAATAGAATATTGGTTTCTTTATCCCAATATATAGAATAATCCGACACCCCATTTTTTGAAAGCAGTGCTTTTAATTCAGGCCAGATAGCGGCATGTCTTTTTTCGTATTCTGCTTCATAGCCTGGTTTTAAATACATTTTGAATGCTTCTCGTTTCATGGTTCCTATATTTTAAAGTTAATTTTTTATTTATTCACTATCCACCGCAAAGATAGGAGCTGTCGTCTTCTGCTTTTCCTGATAATATTGCACGGCACTGTCATTCATCTGAGGATGCTGGGTGCTGAGCAAACGAATCATTTCCGCACCTGCCCAAAGCACCGGTCCGTATCCATGCGCCGCATATACATTGACCGGACGATAATAATAGAAAGCCGGATCGAAAGCCATACCGGTGCCTACGCAAGTGCCTTCCACCTGTCCTTCTTCATTTATCTTTCCGGCGACGGCATGCCATCCCAACTGGGCAACAGGACCATACGCTATCGCATCAATCCAGCCTTTATTAATGGCGTGTGCCAGACAATATACATAGATAGCAGTTGCAGAAGTTTCCAGATAAGAATCATTGCGGTCGAGCAACTGGTGCCAAAGTCCTTCTCCACTTTGCAACGCCGTCACTCCGCGCACATGAGCACGGAAATAATCCATCACCTTCGGGCGTTGGGGATAATTTTCCGGCAATACGTCCAGCAGTTCACAAGCTGTCAGCAGCGCCCATCCATTGGCACGTGCCCAGCAAAAAGCCGGATGATCCGTACTGCTTTCCACCCATCCGTGTCTGTACAATCCCTTTTCGGGGATAAACATACGGTCTGCAAATTGCAGGAATTGCTTCACGGCTTCTGCCAGATATTTATTCTTCGCTTCCTTATCATAACGACTCATCTGCGCTACCGCCGGAATGCCCATAAACATATCATCCAGCCAAAGAGTATTCCGCTGAGGACGATTACGGGCAAACGTTCCGTCTGCCAGACGGTATTCTTTGTTGATGATAAAATCAAAGTAATTCTGAATTAATCCGTCAACCGGAAGAGACTCGTCTTTCAACCGTAATTTAATCATGGCAGTACATGTCTCCTTATCTATATATGCAAAAACACGATCGATGTCTTTTTTAACCTGTTCGGGGGTCAAATCACCATAAGTACCCTGATAAGCAGGTTGCAGTAAATGCAAGGGGGTATTTGAATCATTGATTACTGTTTTCTTTTTCTGCGCACAGGCAGGTAGTGCTAGCAATAACGCAGCAACGGTCATCATACGATAATTCATAATTTACTTTTTAGGTATTTTACATCCTCTGAATATAGTGCCACGCAACTCCGGACCAAAATAGAATCCGGGCTGAGTAGGCTGATTATAAGCCACATTTTGAGTCGCAATACTGATACGGTAAACCGGATCTTCCAGGAAAGTATGGAAACGGTAGTCCGTAGGAATGGTAGAGACATAAAGCCTCAAAGCTGTATTATCGGCTGTACGTAACAATACTTCTTCTCGCCAGTCTCCTACAATATCTCCTTGCAGACAAGGAGTTGACTTTGTTCCGTTATTAGAAAGAGCACCTTCAAAAACAGCGATACGTTCACAAAGTCCTTTCTCCCAATTATATTTACTGACTACATTACGATCCAGCAACTCACGCAAGAGATCACCATCCCACCAGACAGCCATATTCGTAGACAATCCTCTGACTCTGGAAGCAATCACTTCTCCTTTCACATTTCTGACACCTTTAGAATCTAAAGACCACATTTCAACTCCGGGATGATTAGGATCAATATCAGCAGCCATACAACGACCTACATCAGTATTACTCTTTATCTGGAAAATAATTTCTCCCGTAGCTGCATCCCGGAAAGTTGAGCCATCTCTTCTATTCTCGTGGCAACTCCAAACCTGCAATCCCGGACGGGAAGGATCAAAGTGAGTCAGATGCATAGCATCACCATGCCCCATGCGGGTAGAATAAAGTCCGGTTCCATCGTTATTGATCGTACATTGTCCATATACAATCTCATCGCAGCCGTCACCATCTACATCACCTACACGAAGATTATGGTTTCCCTGTCCGGCATAAGCTCTGCAACCGGGATTATTACTGTCGAATACCCAGCGGTTCTTCAAATTCTTACCATCCCAGTCATAGGCAGCCAATACAGTACGTGTATAATATCCACGGCACATCACCACACTCGGATGTACTCCATCCAAATACGCAATACAAGCCAGATAACGGTCGCTACGATTGGCACGTCCGTCGCCCCAGTCCATCAGATTGCCACGTTCGGGCACATAATCAATCGTTTGCATTGCTTCTCCGGTCAGTCCGTTAAAGATGGTCAGATACTCCGGGCCTGTCAAGATACGTCCTCGCTCATTCCGATAATCCGCATTCGCATCACCGATCACCTTTCCCGTTCCGTCCACTGTTCCGTCTCCGGTCTTCATTACCACTTCCGCACGGCCGTCACCGTCCAGATCGAAGACCATAAACTGTGTATAATGTGCACCGGCGCGTACATTGCGTCCCATATTGATACGCCACAACTGCTGCCCGTTCAACTTATAACAGTCAAAAATCACCGGTCCCGTATAACCGTCATGAGCGTTATCATGTGCATTGGACGGATCCCATTTCAAAGAATCCTGGAAGAAAGTTGCATTTTTCAGCGGATGTTTATTCACCTTTTTACCATCCCGGTATATATCAAAGGATTCGTCCATCGGATCAGAAGAAAGATAGCGCCAAGAAACGACTACGGTTGACGGATTCTCACGAATGGCAATTACGCCACGTCCTAAATGTTCTCGTTTCAGTTTAGTAAAATCATAGTTTGGCTGGGCAACTACAAAAGTCGCTATTACCAACAAACTAAAAAAGATGCTTGTACATTTCATAGTTTTATCATTAATCAAAGTGTTCTTATCATATTTAGAATAACGTCGTGCAAAAGTAAGCGATATGGTCTACCCATAAAATAGAATATCGTACAAATCTATGTATAAATTGCCTTTTTAACCATCGCACTCCCTTTCCGAAGGCATTATGGACAAATTTAAATACTTGTGGACAATATTCCATTGAAGAGGAAAAAAGATTCCCCTATCTTTGCCCGTGAAATCAATTATAGTAGCTAATTTTATTTATAAACAGTTTTTATACCATGAAGAAATTACTCCTCTCATTTATTACAGCAACTCTCCTGAGTAGCATGTCTGCCAGTTCAGCCGGTGCGCAAGAGTTGCCCGAACAAAAGGAGACTTTGGCAACCATCGTAAAAGTAAACGACTACTTTATGAAAAAGTATGCCGATTATACCCTACCCTCGTTTTTTGGCAGAGTTCGCCCCAGCAATATCTGGACTCGCGGAGTATATTATGAAGGGCTGATAGCTTTATATAGCATTTACCCGCGCGAAGATTATTATAGCTATACATACGATTGGGCGAATTTCCACAAATGGGGAATGCGTAATGGAAACACGACCCGCAATGCGGATGACCAATGCTGCGGACAAGTTTACATTGACCTATATAATATGTGTCCCTCCGACCCTAACATGATCCGGAATATAAAAGCCAGCATCGATATGGTCGTAAATACTCCGCAAGTAAATGATTGGGACTGGATTGACGCTATACAAATGGCAATGCCGATTTATGCCAAGTTTGGCAAGATGACCGGCGAACAAAAGTACTATGACAAAATGTGGGATCTGTATTCCTATACCCGCAACACAGAAGGAGAAGCCGGTATGTACAATGCCAAAGAAGGATTATGGTGGCGCGATCAGGATTTTGATCCTCCTTACAAAGAGCCGAACGGCAAGAACTGCTACTGGTCCAGAGGAAACGGTTGGGTATATGCAGCCCTTGTGCGTGTATTGGATGAAATCCCCGCTGACGAAACACATCGTCAGGACTATATCAATGACTTCCTGACCATGAGCAAAGCCTTGAAGCAATGTCAGCGTACAGACGGCTTCTGGAACGTAAGCCTCCACGATGAAAGCAATTTCGGAGGTAAAGAAACTTCGGGCACAGCCTTGTTTGTATACGGAATGGCATGGGGAATCCGCAACGGATTACTCGACCGTAAAGAATATCTCCCTGTTGCACTGAAAGCATGGAATGCAATGGTAAAAGAGGCAGTTCATCCGAATGGTTTCTTGGGCTATGTACAAGGAACAGGCAAAGAACCGAAAGACGGGCAGCCGGTAACTTACAAAAGTGTTCCCGATTTTGAAGATTATGGTGTAGGATGTTTCCTATTAGCAGGTACAGAAGTTTACAAGTTAAAATAAGAGCATTATTTATCAGGTAAATGAAAAACAAGGTATTTCACTGCTTATGCTGGCTCACAGCCATCATATGCAGCTTGCAGATGCAGGCACAAAACAACATTGCTTCTCCAATGAAAGATGTGAATCAGGTGGTAGACAACACACTGGACAGTCTGAATAAAGCACGCACGGCACGCCCCGTTGCCGGAGCAAGCCGTAAAGGTAACAATCCGGTCTTATTCCTGGTCGGCAACTCTACCATGCGCACCGGTACTTTAGGAAACGGCAACAACGGCCAATGGGGCTGGGGATATTACGCAGGAGATTATTTCGACTCCAACCGAATCACCGTTGAGAATCATGCTTTGGGAGGAACTAGCAGCCGCACCTTCTACAACCGCCTCTGGCCGGATGTAATCAAAGGCGTGCAAGCCGGAGACTGGGTAATCATCGAACTGGGACACAATGATAACGGCCCCTATGACAGCGGACGTGCCCGCGCCTCCATTCCGGGAATCGGCAAGGACAGTCTGAATGTGACAATCAAGGAAACCGGAGTTTGAGAAATTCGGCAAGAATAAAGTGAAATATATGTTCTATATCGACCGCATTCATACCAGCGCTTTTGGTGCCAAAGTGAATGCCGAATCTGCCGCTGACGGAATACGCGCCTGCGAAGGGCTGGAATTGGCAAAGTATCTGAAACCTGTTGAAAAGGATGAGGCTACCGGTTCGAGCCGCAAAGAAGGACGCCCGGTATTGTTTACCATCGGCGACAGTACGGTTAAAAATAAAGATAACGATAAAAACGGTATGTGGGGATGGGGCAGCGTGATAGCAGATGAGTTTGATCTGAATAAGATATCTGTTGAGAATTGTGCTATGGCAGGACGCAGCGCCCGTACATTCCTTGACGAAGGTCGCTGGGATAAAGTATATCATGCACTCCAACCGGGAGACTTTGTTCTTATCCAGTTCGGACACAATGACGCTGGAGAGATAAATACCGGAAAAGCCCGTGCCGAATTGCCCGGCTCCGGAGAAGAAAGCAAAGTATTTTTAATGGAGAAAACAGGTAAATATCAAGTCATTTATACTTTCGGCTGGTATCTCAGGAAGTTTATCATGGACGTTCAGGAAAAGGGTGCGATACCTATCGTTTTAAGCCATACCCCACGCAATAAGTGGAAAGACGGAAAGATAGAACGCAACACTGCCTCCTTCGGCAAATGGACACACGAAGCTGCCGAAGCTACCGGAGCCTATTTTATCGACCTGAATAAAATAAGTGCTGACAAGCTCGAAAAGAAAGGTATCAAGAAAGCGGCAGATTATTATAACAATGACCATACGCATACTTCTTTGAAAGGAGCGCACATGAATGCCAAAAGCATCGCAGATGGACTGAAAATGGCTGATTGCCCGTTGAAACAGTACTTGAAATAAGAGACAGACTCATCTGATATATTCATAAAGCGGTTAATGCATTTCACTGACAATGCATTAACCGCTTTCTTCTAACTATTATTCATCCATCGGAATGACCTCCTGCATATAGATAGCATCAAGGCTCCAAAGTGCCGCATCATTTGTACTGATGCTGACGCATTCATCCAAAGGGGCCGGAACTTCGGGTGGAAACAGTTTAGTGATCCGGAAAGGAGGCGCAGGTATATGTTCCAGTCGGGTGAATAAATCCTCCCATGCTTCTTTTGCCATTAGTGCATCCCGCTTGTGGTAAGCAGCGTATGCCATCAGACGGGAAATTCGGAAACGGCTATGATTCAATTCCCACGCCTTTTGCTTATAACGTGCCGCATGGTCCAGCCACGCGTCTTTCCATTCGGGAAGGTCAATCATACGTATCATTTCGTTCATTACCTCAAAACCACCCATAATAGTCATTAAATGATTCGAAGATTCCAGCTTGGGATCACATTCACTGGTGATGATTCCCGTTGCCGGATCGAAACCCAGCGCTTTGGGTCCCGTAAAGATACGGTTGGGCAGGGCTGCTATACTTTTCATTCCGGCTACGATCTTATCCTGGTAAACAGTGTTGCCCGTACGCTCCCACTCCGTCATCCAGTTTCCGGCATACGCCAGCCAGTCCGGACCGATACGCAGTCGGGCAGGCGCCGTACAGGGATATTCACTGCGAGGCTGTGCCAGCCGCATAGGGTCTAATTCATATAGTTTCTGATCGGCATCCTTTACTTCAGTCATCAAGTCACCGCAACGTTCATCGGTAGTGAGATAATAATAGAAACGGTTCCATGCAGCCTGACTGATCCGGGCTTCTTTGGCACCGCATCCCCAATGGCTGACATTATGTCGGCTGCCTAATCCCGCGTTCGGTCCGATATGGTAAACGTCCACTTCGGCTGTATGACGGGTCATAGCTTCTGCCATACGCCAGATATCTTCACGACCTGTACGCAGGAAGTTGTACCACAACCACATATTAGAAGCCAGTTCCGTATTGTCCCAGGCAAATCCACCTATATCATAACGCCAA
>PPYE01344189.1_pt1 | contig 12590 bp, 10 predicted proteins | sample 1559881 | NCBI WGS metagenome assembly PPYE01 (sample SAMN08240022, study PRJNA423297) | Human gut metagenome, whole genome shotgun sequencing project.
GTACGACCGGAGCGGTGCACAAAGGACTTCGGGTCGGCCGGCGGCTCGACCTGCACCACGAGCTCCACGCCGCCGACGTCTATGCCACGGGCGGCCACGTCGGTGGCCACCATGACACGCACATCGCCGGAATCGAACGCAGCGAGGTTGCGATCGCGCTGGTTCTGGTTCAGGTTGCCGTGCAGCTCGGCGGCCGGAATGCCGTTCTGCGTCAGGTTCTTGGCGAGCTTCTTGGCCTGGAACTTGGTGCGGGTGAACAGGATGCGGCGGCCTTCGCCCGAGGCGAGCATGCGCACGAGTTCGTGCTTGTCGCCGCGCGTGGTTTCGAACACGTGGTGGGTCATCAGGTCGGGTTCGGCGGTGGCCGAATCGACCTCGTGCACCTTGGGATCGTGCAGGAAGGTGTTCACCACTTCATCCACGCCGTGATCGAGCGTGGCGGAGAACAGCATGTGCTGGGCGTCGGGCGAAATCTGCTCAAGCAGTCGCTTGACCGGTGGCAGGAAGCCCATATCGGCCATTTCGTCGGCCTCATCGATGACCACGACTTCGACGGACGAGAGCGTGAGCGCCTGCTGGCGCAGCAGGTCCTCAAGGCGGCCCGGGCAGGCGACCACGATATCGGCGCCGGCCTTCAGATCGCGGATCTGGTGGATGTACTTGACGCCGCCGTACACCGTGGTGGTGTTCATGCCGAACGTGTGGGCCAGCGGCATCAGCACGTCGTTGATCTGGTTCGCGAGCTCGCGGGTGGGGGCCAGCACCAGGCCGCGCGGGTGCGGTAGGAAGTCGTCGGCGCGGCGCTCTTCCAGGCTGGCCTTCTTGCGGCGCTTGATTTCCTTGCGGAACTCCTCCATCGCGATTTCGCCGAACGAATCGTAGGAACCGAGGCGGGTGACCAGCGGAATGGAGAATGCGAGGGTTTTGCCGGAGCCGGTGCGACCTCGGCCGAGAATGTCGCGGCCGGCCAGTGAATCGGCCAGGGTGTCGGCCTGAATGGGGAATGCGGTCTTCTTGTCATCTGCCGCAAGCACGCGCACCAGCGGTCCGGGTACGCCAAGTTCGCCAAAGGTAAGGGGGCGGGATTCCGCGCTGTCGTTCATCTGGAAATCAGCGGAATCGTCACGATCATCGAAATTATTACGGGGCACAGTGGCCTTTCATGTCAAAGGTTACGCAAATTACGCAAGCTTTCCGAGCTTAGCGTAAGCCCCCTACTTTGCTTGGTGCTCGCCACACTGTCATCCCACTCTTTACTTATGACCCCATGGGGCGGTAACTCGCCCATGGGGCGGCAACTTGCCCATGGGGCGGTTTGAAGAAATTGTGAAACCGCAGAATAAAGCCATTTTCACCTACCGCCCCATGAGGGTTTTACCACCCCATGGGATATTTGCCGCCCCATGGGTTTTACCACCACGTAAGGCGAGCACCGCTCCATGGAACACGCAAATGGCCCCCACCCGTGAAGGTAGGGGCCATTGTGCAAAAGGGCTGAGCCAAGATACAGCCCAGTAGCCCTAAAACACACTACAAAATATCCGGATCGTCTTTGGCAATAGTGCCGGTTGCCTTGCCAATGGCCTTCAGGCCGTGGTAGGCCACAAGAATCACGATCGTGCCAATGGCAATGCCGTTGAAGGAAATGCCACCAACAGTGAACGCGAATTGGCCGATGGCAATGATCATGGTGATGGCTGCCACCATGATATTCAGCGGCTTGTCGAAGTTGACCTTGTTCTCCACCCAGATGCGGATACCGATCATGCCGATCATGCCATACAGCAGCGTGGTCACGCCACCGAGCACGCCGGCGGGGATCGTGTTGATCACGGCACCGAACTTCGGGCACAGGCTCAGGATCAGGGCAAAGGCGGCGGCGCACCAGTAGGCGGCGGTGGAGTACACCTTGGTGGCGGCCATCACACCGATGTTCTCGCCGTAGGTGGTGGTGCCGGAGCCGCCGCCGAAGCCGGCGAGCGTGGTGCCCAGGCCGTCGGCCATGAGGGCGGTGCCGATCTGATTGTCGTAGTCGCGGCCGGTCATTTGGGCCACGGACTTGACATGGCCAACGTTCTCAGCCACAAGCACGAGCACAACGGGGATGAACATGGGAAGGATGGAGAAATCGGCCTGCGGCAGGTGGAACTTCGGGAAGCCGATCCATGCGGCGTCGCCGATGGCGGAGAAGTCGACCTGGCCACGGATGCAGGCATATACATAGCCGATGATCACGCCGACCAAAATATTGAGGCGGCCCAGCAAGCCCTTGAACAGCACGGCCACGAGCAGCACGGCCAACAGGGTAACCAGTGCGGTGTCGGGCGCGGCTTGGAAGTTGGTCCACACGGAAGGTGCCAGATTGAAGCCGATGATGGCCACAATCGCGCCGTTGACCACGGGCGGCATGATGATGTCGATCCATTTGGAGCCGGCGTAATGCACGAGCACGCCAACCAGGGCCAGCAGAATACCGGTGACCATGATGCCGAAGCTGGCGACCGCAATGCCCTTGTTGGCGGTGGAGACCGCGGTGATCGGTGCAATGAAGCCGAAGGACGAGCCCAAATAGCTCGGCAGCACGTTCCTGTTGATAAGCAGGAACAGTGCGGTGGACATAGCCGTGAAGAACAGGGTGGTGGACGGGTCGAAGCCCGTCAGAATCGGCACCAGGAAGGTGGCACCGAACATGGCGATGACGTGCTGTGCGCCGATACCGGCGGTGCGCACCCAAGTCAGACGTTCATCGGGCTCGACTACCTCGCCGGGCGCCAGCGTCTTGCCGTCGCCATGCAATTGCCATTGGAAGATATTGGACATTACTACTCTCCTCGCTCTCGCTTGGGGCACGGCATTCACAACCAGCCGCACCACGCACCATTCTAGCTCACGAAGATTTTGTGAAGTCTCTCTTCCGGGAAAGGCTATTTGCCGTAATACTCCAGCAGGTGTGGGTCGACGGCCTGCACCACATCCACCAAATCGCCATTGGAGAGATACGGGCGCTTGAATTCGCGCCACGGCTCCACCTTGACCTCCCAGCGGCCGGTCGTCTCGTCGAGCACGGGCCGGGCGGTCTGCTCCCAGCGCACACGCTTGGAGGTGCGGCCGGTTTCCGGGTCGCGGCGTGTATAGTGCAGGCAGGTGCAGTTGGTGATCTTCCAGTCGTCCGAGTCGGCGCGATGCAGGAATTCCTCGTCGGCCAGATCCTCGATGGTGAGCATCAGGGCGAGCATGAAGTCGCCGTGGGTGACCATGACCACGGATTCCGAATCGGATTTGCGGCTCAGCGAGGTCAGGATGTTGTGCACACGGTCCTCGGCCACATCGGCAATCGACTCGCCTGCCGGCGGACGCCAGTACAGCGGATCGGTGTTCTTGAAGTTCCAGTTGCGTGCGTAGTTGTTTTTGAATTCGTCCTTGGTGATGGTGTTGATTTCACCCCAGGAACGTTCGCGCAGCACACGGTTCTCCTCCCATTTGGCCTTGGGCAGGGCCATGGTGGCTGCGGTTTCGCGGGTGCGCACGTATGGCGAGACCATGTAGCGGTCGAACAGCTGCTGCTGGCTGACCAGCCAGCGACCGATGCAGTCGGCCTGCTTGCGCCCGGTGGCGGTGAGTCTCCAGGAGCGATCGGGCACAGTGACGTTGTCCTGCGTGTACAGGGAATTGTCGCCCTGCTCGCCCGCCTGGACGATGACGTTCGCTTCGGATTCGCCATGCCGGATTACGTATAGATCGAGCGGCATGCTCATATATGTTCCCCTTTCGTTATTGGTTACGTTGTGTTGTTTTCTGTTGTTTCCTACTTGACTTGCGTGATGGTGTTCCCCTTGACCATGAACGCGTGCCGGGCCATGTCGATCATCGGCTGATCGAATTTGGAGTCGGTGTAGAACTCGTCGATGACGACGTCCGGACCGTACAGTTCGCGGAACCGTTTGGCCTTGTTGGTGCTGAAGTTGAGGTACGTGACCTTCATCGTCCCCACATCCACCTCGCTGGCCACGAGATTCCTCACGCCGAGTCTGCGGCAGGCCTCCCCCACCGTCAGATCGAAGGATGCGGTGAGGATCACATCGTCCGACTCAGGCTGGTACCAAGGCTTGATACGTGCGTAATATCGGTCCCAGAAGTCGTCCACGAGCTGTTCGACGCTCGCCACCCGTTTGGATCGGCTCAGTTCCGTGAGATAGCCTTCGGTCATCTTGCCCACGCCGTATTCCATTTGTTCAAGCGTGGCCCGGCCAAGCTTGTATTTGACTGCGTACCGCAGCACGGGGGCGATGTAGCGGAACACTTTCGGGTCGTGCCGGGCGGAATACAGGTACAAGTCGAACAGGCTTTCGCCATCATAGATGGTTCCGTCGAAATCGAATACGCGCATACCTTCTGCTTCTACTCTGTTATTCCTTGTTTAAGGCTAATCTCGGTAAGCCGGCGAAAGCGCAAATACGCAGTGAATTTCACATGAACACTGTTTTTTGGATTGATTTCGGTACAGGTAACGTACACTGGTGACAGCGTGGAAGGAGGTGCGTAATGGCGGCGTCTGAAATCGAACAATGGTGGATTGATAAGTTTCAGGAGAACCTGGGTCCGATTCGCAAGGTAGCCGGATGGACGACTCAGCAACTGGCCGACGAGCTGGGAGTCGCGCGACAGACGGTGTCTAACTTGGAGACCGGCAAAAGCCCGATGACCAAACTGCAGTATCTCGCTTTACGTACGGTGTTCAGCGCCGAAATCGCACGTCGTGAAGACCGCGATCTGGCACGCATCATCAAGACTTTGGTCGACGATCCCATTGAGCAACGCATTCGCGAACGGCGCGCTCAAGAGCAGGACGGCGAGGCCGTTGCCGACAATGCCCCAGTCAATACGGACGGTGGCAACGTTGCCGACAACGCCGCCACCGAGAAACGCAAGCCCAGTGCCGCCACATTGAAGGCTTCAAAGACTGCCGCAACGGGCAAGCCCACGCTCAGCACGGCGATGCAGGCTCTTGCCGTCATCACCGGCGCATTGGCCAGTGGAACCGCCGCCGGCATCATCACTTACTTGATGTTCCCGGACGGCGGCCCGAACAAGCGCTGAGTCGCCGAAATATCGAAACGGATTGAACAACCCAGTTCGAAGCCCTGAGCACCATTTTGTCCGTGTCGCACCAGCGTTTCCCTCATTATCAGCTGTTTCGAGTTGCATGAATGCACCGTTTATAGGCCGAGAATTTCGTGCTTTTTTGCATCAAATTCTTCTTGGGAGAGAATGCCGATATCAACCAATTCCTTCAATTTCTTCATCGCCTCGACTTGTTCTTCCACAGACATGGATGCCGTGTGAGAGGCGGGAGCAGCGGCTTCCGGTGCCGGCGCAGGTGCCGGCGCTTGAACCGGGGCGGCAGTCATAGGATTGATGGCTTGCGCCATATTCATACCAAGCAACATGCCGCCATCGCCAAAGCCGTTGTCTTGAATACCTTGCGCAATGCGCTGCTGGGCAGCCATATTGCCAGCTTGTTGGGAAACGCCCTCGTATGCGGCAACATTCATCTTATTCGAGGCGAACTGCTGCACGAGCTGACGTGATTGCTCGGTGAACTCGATGCTTTCGATGCCCACGCTGGACACTTCAAAGCCAAAACGATCATTCCATGTACCGGCATTGGCTCGATCGCCACGCACGCATGCTGCGATGTCATTCGCCTTGCCGGGCAATTGCGAAATACGATATTCATTGGACAACGAATTGATGGCCACAATAAACGACTGTACGAATTCGGACAGAATCTGCCTACGTGGCCCTTCATCATCGAATGAATACGACACGGTAGTGGCAGGCACAAAGTTACGAACGAATCGAACTGGATCAGTGACCTTTAGCGACATGGATCCGCGTGCGCGAATTTCCAAATCGACGCCATAGAACCGGTCGTTATACACCAGCGGCGCAGAAGTGCCGAATTTGATGCCACGAATCTCACGCAGGTTGACGAAGGCCACATATTTGGTGCGGCCAGGCTGACCTCCGAAGGTGAATCGATCGGCGACCTGGTTGAAGAACGATCCGATGCCGTCTCCGGCGAGCACGCTCTGTTCCCCGTTGCGATATTCATAACCGCCCGACTCGGTGATGACGTTTTCGATACCTGTTTCAGAGAAAATGAACGCCGCAGTATTCTCTGGCACATAGATACGCGAACCATTGGTGATTATTCCCTCGGAACCGTATTCATTCGAACCGCGATCGTTGTTGCTTCCGCGGGGAATGCCCGGCACAACGACGGTGTGTTCCGTGAACGGACCAGCGGTGATGATATCACGCCACAGGTCCGCGAATGTACCGCCGAGCGCGCCGGCGAACGCCTTAATAACTGCCATCTGTTTTCCTCGATATCTCAATGCACATGGCCGGTCTTGCGACTATGCAATCGCAAGACCGGCCGTTATGCTGGCATGTTGGCTATAGCTGCGTTTCGCGATCGCAGTATTCGCATCGAACGACTTCTTTGCGATGACCGGAAAGCGGAGCGCCACAACCTTCACAATTCACCGAAACCACGGGTTCGGTAATCCCAAGCCCACTACGGAATGCGCTAAAAGTGTCTTTCAGTGTCCCGGCCAGAGCCTCCGTTCCGGGGATGGCCTTGTTGAAGGCCGGCTCATCCATTGGCGTATACTGTCTGCCGCGTATACCCATATACCGTCATCGTCCCTTTCTTGGAAAACCGTTACCTCGATACGCCAGTCTGATCACTGGCCCACCGATGCGAGCTTCTGCGTGCATCGAGTCATGACCTCGGTGTAGTAGGCCAAATCCTCACTGCTGAGGGAGTTTTCGTCAATGGCGTCTACCTTCTGGGAGAACTCAGAGTAACGCTTCATCATGCTGGCATAGTCGGTAGCCATGCTGACCACGTTATCGGATTTCTGATATTTGTTCATGAAGGCAACATACTCATCGATAAAGGCCTCGTAGCTGTCCATCGTGGACTTGAAGTCAGCACTGTCATTGGTGTTCTGCTGCGCCTTCTGATCCGAAGACTGGTCGCTCTGCTTGTTGGCATCGCTGGAATCAGCGCCCGTATCAGTGCTCTTATCATCCTGCTTCGCGGCGTCGCCGTCCGTAGACGTATCTTCCTTCTTCTCCGGAACCTGGATAGTGATGGACATGATGGTTTCGTCGTCAGTGTCACGAGAAACGCTCACACTGTATCCATCGGCGTTCTTGGCATTGAAACTGTCAGCGGACTTGTTATAGTCCACGGTGAAACCGTTGTCTTGCACGGACTTGACGTAGTCGGCATACTGCTTGGCGTCGGTATCGCACACCTCGATGGAGAAGTAGTCCGAAGACTCGCTTTTAATTTCACCCTTTGTGGATTTCGGCTGCGGCAGCAGCGCCGCGATATCCGACTCCGGCCATGAATATGCTTCGCACTTGGTGGCGAGCGATGCTTCCAATTCCGCCCGATCAGCCTTGGCCTTCGCACCGTCACGAATTACGAACACGCCACCGATTACCAGACCCACAACGGTGATACCGACTGCCACCCAGGCCAGCACTCGGCCTTGCACCTTGCCACTCGGGCGGGTCACGTATACGGCGAAGCCTGAGAGCAGTGCCGGAATCACCGTGGCGAACAGCAGTCCGCCCCAGGATCGGCCAGAAACATCCACAAATTGGGCGAGTACGAACAACACTCCCAAAATAATGGCGAACACAGCCAGCTTGGAAGTCTTCTTCACCCCTTGTGCATTCGGAGCAAGCACGGCAGGCGCAGCGGCACCAGCAAAACCAGTGGCAGCACCGGCACCATGTGTGGCGGGTGCAGGAGCCACACCAATACGCTTGTCCAGAGCGGCGAGGAACTCATCAACGCGCTTGGCGCTTTCGTTTCCAGTCGCCTCCAGACGAATGGCGGCCCCTGCCGCACCCTGCGGGACTACGGTTAGCGTGCAGTTCACCCCATCATAGGAGTGGAAGGAAAACGCTCCGGTCTGGGTGTTTTCGTTATCCAAGGTAAACGTGGCGCCAGTAGTCAGCTGGTCGTGAATAACTTGGAACAGCTGTTGCGGACTGACCGCATATACACGATCAAATGGCGCGCCGGCGGGCCGCTGCGATGCCGTAGCCGGAGTCATCGGAGTAGTGGTAGCACCATCAGACGCTACGTTCGGTTGGCCAGCCGGTACAGTATTCGGCACGGTAGGCGCATTCGCGCGATCTTCCGGTGCGTCATTCGTGCCTTCGGACGGTGGAACCGGCTGAGGTTGTTGATCAAATGGCGTTGTCATGATGCCCTTCTTTCCTTAAGCAGCAGCATTACCAGCACAGAAGAGGCAAGCCCGGCAACCGTTACGGTCAATCCGACTGCCATGGCAAGCCGGTATCGTTCGCTCATCATTGCGTCCCTTCTTATTGCTCGCTTTGCTCTGCGATACATCGAAACCAGTGTATGGCGTTGTTATTATGTACGCAAATTAGCATTTTGTATGCATGTTAGCTTTATTGTCGATGCTTGATACCGCGCATGAACATCCTTTCCGCCACCGCACCTACACGGATGGCATCGACCATTGTCGGCGACACGCGCGGGCCATACATCAGCTGACAACTGAATTTTTCGGCGTGTTTCCGAAAAGTCGGCGTCCTGTACGCTGGGAATCGAGCAACCGCGTACGCTGGCGCAGCACAGCACCCGCAACACAGCGACAAGGAGCATGGGCAATGGCAGACATCCCCGAAGAACATTTGACCGAGGAACTGTTGGATCGGCTGCTCGCCAGCGCCAGCATTGAGCAGTATCTCGATGAGGGACTCGTCAGCGCACGCACGCTGACCGACTATCTGTTCGACCGTATGGAAGCCCATGACCTGAGACGAGCCGACGTGGTGCGGGCATCCGGCCTCAACGCCACAGTGGTTTATGACATTTTCTCCGGCAAAAGCCGCCCCGGCCGAGATCACGCCATTATGCTGGCTTTTGGTCTCAAGTGCACATTACGTGAAACCCAACGGCTACTTCGTCTTGCAGGCGTTTCCGAACTGTGGTGCAAACAGCGACGCGACGCGATTATCATCTGGTGTATACGCAATGGATTCGACCGCATTGCCACGGACGACGAGTTGTATCGTATGGGAGAGGCGACGTTGCTACCGGCCGATTGACGACATTCGGCCCAACAACACTCACCAGTGAGACGCAAGTAAGAGGGCATCAAGGAGAGACATGGACGATAAGCAGGCGATGCATGCGATGAGCATCGACGATGCGTACCATGTCGAGCGTACGCTCGCTCGCGGACCTTCCGGCGTCACCGAACTGGTGAGCATTGACGGCAACGGCCCGTTCGTACGCAAGAAGATTCCCTCTCCCCTAGCGCAACGCAATGTGTGGGCGGCGCTCAGCGCCTGCCAGAGTAATCGTCTGCCGCGTGTGGAAGCAACGTACGAGCTGCCCGACCGGTTCGTCATCGTCTACGATTACGTGCCGGGCAGCACGCTTGCGCAAATTGCGGAGGAAAACGGGCGGCTTGCACCGAATGTGGCCGTGCAGCTTATCGACCAAATTTGCGAAGCCGTGCAGGAGCTTCACCAGCACGGCGTTATCCACCGCGACATCACGCCGGCCAACGTCATCGTGGCCCAGGATGGCGCGCATCTCATCGATTTCGGCATCGCGCGCATCCGGTCAGAGGCAAGCAACCGTTCACGGGATACCACGGCGCTTGGCACCTACGGATTCGCCTCGCCTGAGCAATATGGCTTTGCCAAAACCGACGCGCGTTCCGACGTGTTCTCGCTTGGTCGACTGCTCGGATTCATGCTGACCGGCGTATATCCCGATGCCAGCGACTACGAGCAGCGACTTGCCGATGATGCCGCAGTACCGGCACGACTGCGCGCCGTCATCGGCTATGCGTGCGCATTCGAGCCCAGCAAACGGCCACAGAGCGTCCAGGAGTTTCGCCAGGCGCTGTTCTCCCAGTCCAATCCGCCCATGCCGAACGCATCATCGGCAAATCCGCCATCACCGAGCACAACGAACGACGTCACGTCGGCGTCTCGACTATTTCGGCGTCTGCACTTGAGCAAACGCGCCATCGTGCTGTGGTCCATCGTCGGAGCGGCGCTGGTGGTCGCCGCTATTGCGGGAGGCATTGTGTTGGCAGGCCAACTTGGCATTATCGGGTCGGCAACATCACCCGATTCCTCGACACAATCCAGCAGCCAATCAACCGATAAGGCCGATGGCGGGCACTCCTCGAACGGGGCAGGAACCGACAATGCCAATGGCACGGGCGGAGTAGGCGGCACTGACGGCGCTGATGGAAACGGCCAAGACACCGTCACCGATAATCCTCTGAAAATAGTGGAATCCGGCTGGTCGGCGAACCAGCAAGGGTATGTCCACTACGCTTTCGCCCTGCGCAACACCAGTACGACCCAGCAGGTGCAGTATCCGCAGATTACCATTACGGGGCGGGCCAAAGACGGTTCCATCGTGTTCTCGCAGACGCAAACACTGATTATGGCATTCCCGAATCAGACTGTATATAACGCCGGCCAAGCGGGCGAGGGCACGGCCCCGGCCACCGTAGATTTCGTTGTGCTTAGCCCTGATACGTACAACGTCACCGAGGCTCAAGGAACCGCTACCTTCCCCATCAGCGGAACATCCAAAATAGACAACAGGGACGGCGGCACGACGTTCAATGGCGAGGTCCGCGCCACAACAGACGGATTCAAGCCATCCGATGGGCAGCAAATCAAGATTTCCCTAGTACTGCGCAACGCACAGAACGCAATCATCTATGGAGATATCACATTCGTGGATTGGCCGGGCAATGGCCGATCCGCACCATTCTCGATCACCGTTTACGATCTGCCGAAGTATGCATCTTACGATCTGTATGCGCAAATCTGGTAGTTGACTTTGCGCCTGCGAGGTGGCTGTCAGGCGACTGTCAGGCTTGTGTCCGAGTCACCTGTGCACTGGTGTTGTGGCGCGCCTGGCCGAACAGATAGATGCCGATGGGCAGAGTCAGCACACCGCCGATGATGAACACCAGCGAAATCGGGATCACGTCGGCCAACGGCGCGAAGATCAACATACCCAGCGGCATGCTGAGTGTGCTCATGGTGGTGTCAAGGCCGAATACACGGCCCACCATCTTCTCATCGGCCTCGGTCTGGATGATGGTGCGCATCGGGCCCATGCAGATGGCCGAAGCCAAACCGTTCACCACATCAATCAGCAAATACGCCAGCAGATTGTGAACCACGCCAAGACCAACGACGGAGACGCCCACCAGAGTGATGCCGAAGGCGACCACGCGCATGTTGTTGCGGATGAGCTTGGCACCGATGGTAGACATCAGCGCGCCGCCGAGCAGCATACCGATGCTCCATCCCAGCTCGTTGGCGGCGAGTTTATCGGAGGCGGTGGTCAGGTTGATGAATCCGAGATTCAAATCGATGCCCTCATATTCGCGGGTCATGAGCAACAGCGTAAGGTTCATCGGCGCCACGGCCACGAAGCACACCAAGGTGTCACCGAGCACCACGTTGCGCAGGTTCGCCCGGTGCCATGTGTAGCTGAAGCCATCTTTCAAGTCAGCAAACACACGACGGACGCCGGCAATCAGCGAACGATCAGCATTGGCATCCGACATCGGTTCGAGTGCGGGTTGCCCGCTATTCTCCGCTTCAGCCATACGCCTCGCAACATGTTCCGCGCTCTTCTTCGGCGCTTTGATCAACGCCACAAAGCCGACGCCGATAATGGCCGTGGTCACATCGACTAACAGAATCGACCACAGCGGCACTGTGTTGATAAGCACAGCAGCCACCGCAGGTGCCACAATCATATTTGCCGAATTAATCACGCCGTATATTGAGTTGACGCGCAATAGTTTGCCCGAGGGAACAACATCCGGTATGAACGACTGCACAGCGGGCATCTGCACACCGCCGCCCGCCGAACGAATGAACAGCACCACGAAAATCATGGTCAGACTCACCCATCCCATCGCGAAGCTCAGCGACAGCACGACGGTGACCACAGCAATCACCATATCCGGCAGCATAATCAGCAACTTGCGACTGTGACGGTCGGCCCAGGAGCCGCCGAAAATCGAGACGATCGCCTGCGGCATCACGCCAAACAACGTGGCCAGCAGCATACCCATGCCGCTGTTCGTCTGCATCACAATCCACCACCAGATGGCATATTGCACGATGTTGGAGCCCAGCAGTGAGAACGCCTGGCCAGTGAGTAGAAGCACTACACGGCGGATCCACGCACGCTCGGATTCCCCGTTGGCCACTGCTGCGGCATAGGCGGCACCGGGTTTGTTCGCGCTATGGACCGCTGCGCGCGCATTCGCATTGTCATCGCCGGAAACCTCGGGTGTTTCGCGCACAGTTGGTTCAGTTGTTGTACCACTAGAAGACATACGAGTGTTCTCAATTCTTCAATTCCACTACAAAGGTCACATCACGGCATACGCACGCCGACGCGCGTATGCGTGCACGACTCCAGCAACGAGCCGTACCCGCCGTTAGATGGCAGGCTTCAGTATCGT
>PPYE01321083.1_pt1 | contig 12588 bp, 5 predicted proteins | sample 1559881 | NCBI WGS metagenome assembly PPYE01 (sample SAMN08240022, study PRJNA423297) | Human gut metagenome, whole genome shotgun sequencing project.
TAAGTTCCTGCCTGCTGAAATCCCAGAGAACACCTGTTCCGTTTCTGCCCGGGTCTTTGTACCCGACCTGTTGTTTTACAATTTTATCCTCCGGACGGGGAAGGTTTAAGTGTTTTTCGAGGCTGGGTTGGGAAAAAGCATCTCCAGCAATGAACAGGATAGATATATATAAAATAATCTTTTTCATAATTTAATTTCTTTTGTTTTTTAGTTTTTAAGATTGGTAACACATTTTCTCTATAATGCTCTTTTTATCAGTGTGAATGCACTTCCTGTCATTGAGTTGGATTCAAATACTGATATTCGGATTTTGTAATTATTGTCAGGTTACGAGAATTTAGCGTTGGTGATATTGATGTTTTTCCAGATATTGGCCATTGTTATTTTTTATAGACTCTAATCTCCCGAAATAATCATAATTATAATGAGTAGTTACCCCTCTGGGGTCAGTAGCTGTAAGAATCCCGATTAAAGGCTGATGGGTAAAAGTAGTAATAAGAGCATTTTCTAAATTACTGTTTATATAAAGCAAATCGAGTTTTGACTTATTTACACTTTCAAGTCCTGAAAGTGCATTTATCCCTGATACCCCAAATATGCTTTTAACAGATCTTTCTACTTTATCATAAGTCGTATTCTTTATTTCAGCTACAACATATTGACCTTTATAACTCCAAAGATAAATTACTTCATCTACTCCATTCTTGACAATATGAATGGGGTTGCCATAAGAGTCATATTTTAGATATTCAATACGTTTTTCCGAAGAGTTTCCACTTTGTTTTCTTTCAACAGACTCAGGAGCAACAACGCTATTTCCCCAATCTTTATAATTTATTTTATGAGATTCAAGAAAAACATCATCTTTCTCATTGGTTTGTTCAATTATAGAGGCAATAATATTTCTATTGACCATCTTTGTATAAACATCATCCTCTGTAACAAAATCGTATGGATATTTATAAATATTTATTTGCTTAGAGGAATTACTGGTAGTTAATGTTTCTTTTATAAGCTGAGCGTATTCATCATATTCATAAGTAGTTTTCTTAGATACGCCATTTTCTGTTTCTGTTTTACTTTTTATTAATGATAATTCTGTATATCCTTTTGTATCACAATGCATGAGTGAGCTTAAATAAGGAAAGGACGAATGAGGGTCATAGTGATAGTAATAAGCCATAAAAGTATCAGGATTAGTGGAATTATTATGGATACGAATATTGGAAGCCAATACTAATCCTGTATTGAACTCGTCCTTTTTATAAATACCGTATTCATTTTTTATTGACTTTACGTCAATATATTCTCCATTCTCATATTTTTGTGAAATAAAGCGAGTCAACAGAGGTTTGTAGTTACCATAATCGTGTTGAAAACGATGGATATACCCGGGAGACATACGATCATCGCAAATATAGCTTTCCGATTTAGGAGGTTCATAATAATAGATATTTCTCCCTATATTATTATTTTCATCCCCAATATATTCTTCTACTTTACCATATATAATCGCAGCACCATTATTATAATTTATAGGTATGAAAGAATTTGAATGAGCAGAATATGTATCATAACTATTCATAGAAAGTTGCGTAGGGTGTGTAGATCTGCCATAAATAATAACATTTATAAAAGGCTCATTATGAGAGAAGTTATATTTATAAACCCCTTTGACATGTTCATTTCCATATTTATATGTTTTTGTAGAAACGGGAGAAGAGTTTTCATAAAAAGTAATTTTTGCAATTCTTATCCCGCCTGTTAGTTTTCCATTCGAGTATTGATTTGGCTCATATTCGAATACACTTCTTCCCTTAGTCGGGTAAGTAATTTCTGTAAGTATACAAGCCTGTGAGTAATTTTTATTAGGGTCCATATTTTTCGTATAACCGGATGAGAAATCAGGAATATTATAGTCTCTGTACAAAAAATCAGGTAACAGGGTCTTTCCTTTCCTACCATTATAATAGCCCCAGTAATCTTCGTAATAGGGACCATCCTCTTGCATACGCGGATAAGGCGGCAACGCCAAATCATTATATTTAAATTCATATTTGTCTACTGCATTTCCACTGGAACCATAAATATTTACTTTATCTAAGCGTAACCTTTGATTATTTGAAGAACTATCTCCAAAATAACTGTGTCCGAATGTTATTTTCTTAATCAATTTCCGTGAAGAAAGAGTATTATATATTTCTATTGCACTCAAGCGATATCCGGTACCATCTATCCTATCTGAAATATATGCAAATTTTATCAACTCTTTTTTTGTCACAATACTATCTATTTTGGCAGAAAGGTGGTTACCTCTATTACCAATATAATGACTTACAAATTGGCTGGATGGAGCATCCTTAATTAATACATCATTACCATCGGTATATTCTGGTTGTTGAAATTGCCAGTTTATGGAAAAAGTCTGATTATCCATTTGATAATTAGCAGATGAATGATGATATTTTATCGAATCAGTCTGATTGCTATTCACTATTCTATCCAGAAAATAAATATCATTATAAGTTGCATCCCATACTTTAAAACAATGCCGGGTACCATTAGAAGATAGAATTGTAATATTATATCTGCTGAATTCGGAGACTTTTACATTTGAGTAAGGTATAGTCCGAATATCTTTATTGACAAAGTCTTTTCTAAATACACCGCTCTCACCTGTGCACAAATTGTAACTAAACCTGTCAGAAAAATAGTCAATAGGATTTAAACTCCCTCCTGATACATATACTGGAGATTTCTGGCTCAGGTCTTCCCAGAACATTCTGGATAGTTTGTATTGGTCATCAAGTGTTTTAGCATCCCACATGAGTTGGTAGATATCTGAAGATTGCCTATATTTAAAAGGATGAACGATGTTATTCACATCTGCTCCTCCTAAGATATTGGCTGTTAATGCAGCGCCATAATTTATAACCCATCCAAGCCCTACTTCACTTGCCAGGTCTCTTACCCTAATACCTGATGCATGATAAGATATATTAATAGGAACTGAAAGTCCGTTAAGTTCAATTGTATGTATGGGTATCTCAATACCGGGTACTCCGGTACTTAAATCAACAGGAATTTCGGTATATCTGGAATACATCGAAGCAGCAGGAGACTGAGGGACATAATCTGTAGCAGGAAAATGTATTTGTGCGCACAACTCTTGCAAACATATACTGATAAAGATTAAAATAAAATAAAAATGTTTCATAATAGTAGAGGATATTAATATTTAGTTTAGAATTAATAATCTTATGGAGTATTCTATTTTAATCAAAGATTGTAGTCATTAGGATTAAGCATTTTTCATTATGGAATTGTTTAGTTGATAAATTAGTTTATATCATAATTTCTTTAAAATGCTCTTATAAAGATATTCTAATATCTTCGATTAAAGATGAGATTTCAAAGCATTAGTCATGTGTTTTTTATATATTAAAATGTGGCAATAATTTATTTCACAAATAAAATAGTTTTCTTTTAACTAAACAAATTATTTTTAAATGAATTTAAAAAAATACTCGATTATTATTTAACCTATAGATTTTCCATTAATAGATGCTATAGCCGTAAATAAACTCACAAAAGAAGAAAAAAAACCTACTTTACTGATTTGACACCACTATATTGGGTTGGAAAGCATTTAACTATATCGCATTTATTATAATTTTAATAAAGGAGGTTGGTAAAATACAAAATTCAAGGTGACTTCTCCGCATTACCAATTTATCCACAAAAAATACCAGCTTTCCCGACCAGAAAGTCCACCGATAAAAACACTTTTTACACTCCTTTTACTTTTTTTCCATACATCTTTGTACTATATGCACGGGCATAAAAACTAATTAATTAACTACAATTTTATTATTATGAAAAACAGTCATTCAATTAGCCTGAAAAGGCTATGTCTTATTATGCTGTTGATAACCACGCAGATTATGGCATATGGACAAAGTAGAAAAATCACTGGATTGGTATCCGATGCTAATAATGAACCCTTGATCGGCGTAAATGTAAGCGTAAAAGGTTCTACCACAGGAACCATTACCGATTTCAACGGACAATATTCCCTGGATGTCCCCTCTCCTACTTCTTTACTTGTTTTTTCTTATATAGGGTATGTTACACAAGAAATTACTGTCGGCAACCAGACTGTGATCAATATAACACTTGCCGAAGACAATAAAACACTGGATGAGGTGGTAGTTGTAGGTTACGGGGTTATGAAAAGAAGAGACCTATCGGGTTCTATTTCTTCCGTCAAATCGAAAGAGATTACAGCTGTACCTACTACTAATGCACTGGAAGCGTTACAAGGTAAAATTGCCGGATTAGACCTTACATCATCGTCCGGTAAGGCAGGAGCGGATATTGATTTTACAGTGCGTGGAGAACGTTCTCTCAAAGCAAGCAACAAACCTCTCATTCTGGTAGATGGCATAGACTATGGAACTACGCTGGATATCAACCCTTCAGATATTGAGTCAATAGAGGTGCTTAAAGATGCATCTTCTACCGCAATATACGGAACAAGGGGTGCAAACGGAATTATTATTGTTACAACCAAAAAAGGAAGAACCGGGAAATCAAAAGTTTCACTCAATGCTTTTGTTTCTTCAAATATGGTTTCCTCTTATCCTGAAATAATGAATACGGAACAATATGCACGCTTAAAAAGAGAAGCATACAGAAATCAGAATACAAACGAATATGCCGATGATAAAGATGTATTTGCTCCGCTGGAACTTGAATATCTGGAACAAGGGGTATACACGGATTATCGTGACCTGATGATGAAAAACGGATTTAATCAAAGCTATGAGTTAGCGGTATCAGGCGGTAATGATAAAACACAGCATAATATTTCCGTAGGTTTCAGAGACGAACAAGGCTTGTTTAAAAATGATGATTATATGCGTCTTAATACAAGGGTAGCCCTGGATCATCAACTTTCAAACACTGTAAAGATCGGGACAAATATTGTATATACCTATAAAGATCAGAATACAAGACGTGACCCGCTGAATATGGTAAATAAAATTGTTCCCATCTCAAAACCTTATGATGAGAATGGAGAATTAATACTATATCCCGCACCCGGATATATTGCACAGATGAACCCATTGGTTGACGATGTAGACGGAGCTATAAAGGACAATACCCTGAGCACTCGTTTTTTTGGTAGCTTGTATGCGAACTGGAATATCACAAAAGATCTTCTTTTCCGCACCACTTTCGGTGCTGATATGGCTAATAGAAGAAGAGGCTATTTCTGCGCAGCAAATACGCTCGACGGTGAAGGTAAGGATAGCCAGTCTTCCAAAGAGATTACCACCAATCATAATATTACATGGGAAAACATATTAACTTATTCCAAAACCCTTGATATTCATGAATTCCAGGTTATGGGAGGTACAAGTACTATTTACAAGAAAGAAGAATATACCCTGGCAAAAGGTAAGTCACAGACCTACGACGAAAATATTTATCACAACCTGGGTTCTAATGAAAAGGAAATCGCTATTGGCAGCCGTTTGAAAGAAGAAAAACTGGCCTCTTTCTTCGGACGTGTAAATTATAAATTAATGGATCGTTATATCCTTACAGCTTCCTTACGTGCCGACGGTTCTTCCCTGTTAGCCAAAGGTAAAAAATGGGGGTATTTTCCTTCTGTAGCTCTTGCATGGAGAATAAATGAAGAAGGTTTCTTAAAAGATATTGAATCAATAAGCAACCTGAAACTCCGCTTAAGCTGGGGTGAATCCGGCCAATCGGCAATTGATCCTTATCAAACAATCGGATTGTTGGGTACCTCTACTTATTCTTTCAACAATCTGCCTTCTTTCGGATTATATCCTAAAACCATGTCGAACAAAAAACTTACCTGGGAAACAACCAGTGCTTATAACGTAGGTATAGATTTCGGATTTATAAATAACCGTATTTCTGGTAGCGTGGATGTATACAAAACATTCACAAGAGACATCTTGATGAATCGTAAAATACCTTCACTCAACGGATATGCAGAAGTAATGGAAAACGTAGGAAAAACTGAGAATTTTGGTATTGACGTATCTATCAATACAATGAATATCGTAAAGAAGAATTTCTCATGGAATACGGACATTACCATTTCTCATAATAAAGAAAAAATTGTGGAACTCGCATCCGGCAATCTGAGAGATGAAGCAAATGCATGGTTTGTAGGAGAACCTTTCAGAGTATATTATGATTATAAGAAAGTAGGTATCTGGCAAACAAATGAAGCCGAAGAGGCAAAAAAACACGAACAGCTACCCGGTGATATTAAAGTACAGGATACAAACGGAGATGGTGCCATAACACCTGAAGACCGTATTGTATACAGCAGAAGACCCAAAGTAACATTTGGTATTAACAATACATTCAGTATCTATGATTTTGAGTTCTCATTCTTCTTGTATGGCCGTTACGGACAATATATTGACTATGAATTTAATCGCGGCTACAAACCGGATGGTCTTGAAAACGGTTCAAACGTAGATTACTGGACACCGGAAAATCCGACGAATGCATTCCCACGTCCGAACAAAGGGAAAAGTGCAGCAAAAACAACTTATTTCCAGACTCTTAAATATGCTGATGGTTCTTTCTTGAAGATCAGGGATATTACTTTAGCTTACAACTTGCCCAAGAAAACATTGAGTACTATTGGCATTGAAAGATTAAGACTATATGCTACTGCTAAAAATTTCTTCACATTTAGTAAGATAGACAACTACGACCCGGAACGTGGAGGAGGTATTTCTTTCCCTATGACCAAACAATTGGTTTTCGGATTAAACCTGGAATTCTAATATGACAAACCACATTATAGAAAATACAATTATGAAAAAAAATATATTACTGTTATCACTATTGATAATTATAGGAACAACCAGTTGTGAGAGTTTCCTGAAAGAGACAAACTACAGTGCTGTTACTTCCGAAGGAGGATATTATGAAACGGCAAAAGGACTTGAATCTATTATTAGTTCCTGCTATACACCTTTACGTTTCTGGGCAGGTAAAGAAGATGCTTTCGGCATAAGCGAAACAGGTACGGACCTTATTGCAGCCGGGGCCGGATGTGTAGACAATAACATGGCAGCTTATTTACCGGGATTAGATGGCACAAACTCTGCCCTTACTTTCTTCTACGACCGGTATTACGCAGCAATCAATTATTGCAATACAGCTATCTATAATGTAAAAAATGTACCTGTCAGTGATGATCTGAAAAGTAAACGTGAGGGTGAAGCCCGTTTTCTACGTGCATTTTATTACTGGATACTTGTAGAAAACTTCGGTGATATCTACTACTCAGATGTTCCGTCAACCACGATTATTACATCTCCTCAAAAAACTTCCGTTACTGAAGTTTACAATAAAATATTCGAAGATCTCGACTTTGCCATATCAAGTAAACTATCTACTTCTATGTCAGATGGTGGAAGAGTTACGTTATGGGCAGCAAAAGCGTTTAAAGCCAGGTTATTACTTTTCCGTGGTAGCCAGACAAACAGCAACGAGATGCATGAACAAGCATATCAGTTGGCCAAAGATGTAATAGACAATGGTCCTTTCGAGCTTGCCGACGACTACAAATCAATCTGGCTTATGGAAAACTCTGATGGCTCCGATAATAAGGAAGTGGTATGGTATGTAGACTATTCCAATGATCACCTTTACAACCAGGAGCTGGACGATCATATTATCCGGAGTGGAGGAAATAATGCGCATCTCCTTTTTACAATGAAGTATGATGACCAACCCGGACTGGTACGTTCCATAAAATACGGACGCCCTTTTAACAGGTATATGCCAACACGCTATCTGCTTGATTTGTATGATGAGACCATAGACCAGCGTTTCGAAGGAAGCTTTCAGACCTTATGGGAAAAGAATGACAGTAAAACCGGCGATTACACCCTTATGCAGGATACTGCTATATGGTGTATCAAAACCGTAGCTACCGCAAGTCAACGGGAATGGGCTAAAAACCGTTATCAAATATTTGACCGCAATGATGTATATGACTCCCAAACAGGAGAAACTACAAATGTACACCGGTATATTGCCCTTTCTAAATTTGAAGATCCTACCCGACTCTCTATCAACGAAGACAGAAGTTCACGGGATGGTTTTATGATACGTATTTCAGAACTATACCTGATAGCAGCTGAAGCCGGAGCCATTACGGGTAAAAATGATGCACTCACATACATGAATACACTACGTGAAAAACGCGCCATTCCTGGTAATGAGGCTGCTATGGCAGTTACTCTTGCTGATATTAAAGATTTGGACTTCATCCTCGACGAACGTGCACGTGAGCTGGCCGGAGAACAATTGCGCTGGTTTGACCTGAAACGTTGCGGAACAGAAAAATTTACGGATCGAATTAAAAAAGGGAATCCAAATGCCGCCAATGTGAAAGAGTATCATGTATTACGTCCAGTCCCGCAAACAGCATTGGATGCCGTAGAAAATAAAGAAGAATTCAAACAAAACGAAGGTTATAACAGGTAAATAGGTAGGTATTAGGTATAAAGGTTGAAGAAGGGTTGTCTTGAAAGTATTCATACAATATGTTTACTTTTAAGACAACCTGTTTTTATTTACTCATAATGTAAAGCTTCAGACGGATCTACTTCCGCCGAACGTTTGGCTGGATAAAAAATACCCAATACGATCATTATAAACATTAACAGATAAGTAATTATTATATCCAATATATAACGCCATACGGTAAACGGAAGTCGTTCTGTTTCAATATATTCTCCTTGTGATATGGCCAGTGTAACAAATATGAGAGGAATGAAAGTAGCCGCCAGTAAACAGGTACCTTCCCAAAAAAGATATTTAAATATACTGGATGAACTGGCTCCCAGTGCCATTCTCAGTCCAATCTCACCCCGACGATATCCGGTACGTAACCAAAAGGTGGCAATAATCCCGAAAAACACATTTAAAAGAATAAAAGCCATAAAGCTTAATTGGGTCTTACGTTCCATCATATAACTATTCAGCATTTTACTACGTATGTCTGAAAATGGTATAATGCTGGTTACATAAAGATTATTAACAGTTGCACGTTCGCCCATATTTGATATGAAAGTATCTATATAATCTCTATCAAAATTCGGGTTCACACGCATAATGACTTCAAAATTGGTAATATCAAAATATTCTAATAGTTCCAGAAATTCAGGGCCAATCAGACAAATAAAGAAATTAGGCTCAGTCCTGCTATATTCATCATTACGTATAGGATTACACACAGAAGTCACTATCCGCTCCTTAAAATCTTTATATCCGTAAATAAGAGGTTGACCTATTGCATATTCATCTCTAAACAACTTTTCTTTGATCTCTCCGGATATAACCACAGAATTCGGAGTCAATGAATCTGGTAAAATCCTCTCACCGGTTTCAGTTCTTATCTGAAAAACATCAAAAAATTCAGGAGTAACCCGTCTTACCCTATAGTTGTCGTTATAATCCATATTTGCGGTATCGCGAACCAACATATTATATGAATTGCTGTGTGTATAAAACATACTGTAAAAACTTCCTGCTACAGATTCCACCCCCGGTAGTAAGCGGATTTGTTCCATTAATTTATAGAGATCCTCAGCATCTGTAGTAGTTAATTGATCATTCGGGATATAGCCCTTTATTCCTTCCTGCAATTTTCCTAGTTTAATCTGATAAACGTGTGAAGAATCAAAGCCTTTCGGCTGAATGTAAGTATAAATATCAACAATAGCTTTATCTACAATAATCCATAAAAATATGCCTACTAAAAATAACTCCATAAAAAGCCAGATATTACTTTTTCTCTGAGCCCATATTTGTTTAAATACCTGTATAATCATTATTTCAACATTTAAGATTCATGACTTGCTATACTTTTTACGATAGGTTTGCCAGCCATTCTCCATGCAGGTATTGCTGCACTTAAGATATTCATTACAAGACAAAATATTACAGCTGCTATAAATCCAAACGGGCGGAACAGCATTTCTGTAGTTAACTCAGTATCCGGAGAAAGGAGAAAATTCCGTCCCCAATTAATAAGGGCAAATGAAAGTAAATATCCTATAAATGCGCCTATTACGGTAAAGACCAGATTTTCCATCAGGATTTGCCAAACAAGTTGTGCTTTGGAAGCGCCAAATACTTTACGAATACCAATTTCTGAAAAGCGTTGACGGATATTATTCATCGTTATTCCCGTCAGATTAATAGCAGGAAGCAGCAATAGAAAAAGAATGATTACAATAGCCTGTAGCAGTTCGTCTTTAAAAGTTATAGGACTCCAGAATCTACCAAGCGCACTCCAATGGCTATCCATTAAGCGCCCCGTAACTTTAAAGGAAGGTGTAGTGTCCTGAAAACGAGCTATGGTTTGCTGAAATTCTTCTTTTATAACTTTTTTATCTTTTGCATTTCTGGCTAACAGGCACACTTCAAGCGGGCCGGTTGCATCTTCATTGGCAGAAAGCATACTCGAGCGATTGGATGTGATAGGTATCCACACATCTGCGTAAGCTACAGAAGCAGCTCTGGAAACATCATCAACGACTCCTATTACACGATGGGGTTTAAGATTTATATTCAATGTATACCCTACAGGTGATATGTCCTGAAATAAAATTTGGGATATTTTCTTACTGATCACTGCTAACGGAATCCCTGACTGAAATTCTTCATGGGTATAATATCTCCCGTCAAGAAGTTCAAAGTCAAAAAAGTTCCAGAAATTAGCATCCGTTGGTTTAACAAAAAACCTGGAATATGATTTATGTGCAGAGGTAGATAAACTACTTTCCTGCAAATCTCCATAAGCTGTAACCAATTCCGGCGTTTCCATCTGATAAAGATAATCTTTAAGTAACCGGTAAGATACCATATTATTATTTGTATCATCATTAGAAAGTGATTGAGAACGGATATTGGCAACGTGCAGTGTACGATCCCGATTCATCTCCGGCCTGTAATTAGCTGTACGAATTTGATACAACATAACAATCACCATTACAAATGAAATAGCCAATGCCGTACCGATAATAGAGATGATACTTACCAATGGATTTTGTTTTAATGTTTGTAGTGCTTGCCTGATATATTGTTTGTACATAGTATTATTGGTTTAATCTTCAAAACAAACGAGCAAAGCTCATGCCAAAAGATTAAGTAATTGATTTGCTGAATAATAAAGTAAAAATGATTGTTCGAAAGTGAACAGATTGTTCGTTTATAAGAAAGAGTAAGACTTTTAATTTTCGTCCTTCCACCATGCTTTAAAACCCTTTTCCTTATTTTCATTACTCAACTTATTTATTCAATTAAATAGAGCATCTACTATTAATAAAATAATATATCAAACCAATTAAATAATATCGTAATAAAATTACACTTTATATATACATATAGATTTAACATATTACTATAAAAGCAAATATAAAGTAATAATTTACAAAATTAGAAAAGTAAATTATATCAATAAACATATTAATATAAGTACTTTTAATTAAAATATTTTATTTTACAAAGAAAACATTTGGACATTATAATTATAAAGCTATATTTGCAAAAGTTTTCGTACATAATATAATTAAAAGAGATTACTTATACCTGTGGAAAGCTTTATATAATGACAGTGTTTCCTTAATTCAAATAAAAAACTTAAAACAGTAAAGATAAATGGATAAATTTATTTTATCAAATATGTAGCATTATATACTTTTGGGAATACCAACTTAGTATTTATTCAAATCCTACCAAACGAAACTACCTACAAATATTTATTATTCCGGCTCTCAGTCTGAATAAATAGGTTTTCTATATAATCAAACACCTACTTCATACTAAATAATAAGCTTAAAGCAAATTTGAATATGTGCATTTAAATAAGAGATAGCACTTATTTACTTATTAATTCACTTAAAAAATTAACTTGTATGATTAAAAAACTTCTCTTTTTATTAAATTTTTTTCTTGTTTGCGGAATTGTAAGCGCTAAGCAAGTAGACGTAAATTCAGCACAAAACGTTGCTGCTAAATTCTTAACCGGACAAACAAAGGTTAGAAACTCCTCAACTCCCACCCTAACACTTGTTCATACGGCAAAAACTCAAACACAGCTAAGAAGTAGCGGTGGTGAAATGTCTTACTATTATGTATTTAATATTGGCAACAATAACGGTTTCGTTATTATCTCTGCTGATGACGTAAATGTTCCGGTTATCGGTTATTCCAAAGAAGGAAGTTACGACTCTGAGAACTTACCCGATAACTTCAAAACCTGGATGCAAAGCATTGAACTGGGTATGGCTGACGCTATCTCAAAAGGAGTAGCCCCCTCTGAAAGTATTCGGATAAAATGGAACAATTATCTATCAAACGTTTCCTCTCCTGACCCGGGAGGTGGTGAAGGAGGTGGCGAAGATGGGCCTGTTGATTTCTTGATTAAAACAAAATGGAATCAGCGTTATCCTTATGACCAGTTAATACCATATTTAGTAGACGGTGTTAAAAAACCAGCAACCGGATGTG
>PPYE01233714.1_pt1 | contig 12586 bp, 11 predicted proteins | sample 1559881 | NCBI WGS metagenome assembly PPYE01 (sample SAMN08240022, study PRJNA423297) | Human gut metagenome, whole genome shotgun sequencing project.
CTCACTTCCATTGACCGCCAACCGGATTTTGTTAAATCTCCTTCAGAGTATTGAAGCTGTCTCTATCCCAAAAGCGTTGATCACATATGGAAGCAGCCGGACCGAGGCACTCAGCCTCTATGGTGTCCTGACCGGAATGGCTCTCCCATGCATTCTGTTCCCCTCTGCACTGACAAATTCGATTTCTGTCATGCTTCTTCCCACCGTAGCAGAGCTTCAGGCATCGCAAAAACGCGGAACCCTTCTGGTACTGATCAAGAAAGTTTTTTTCTGTTGTTTTGCGCTTGGTCTGTCCTGTACAATCGGATTTCTGCTGTTTGGCCGCTTTATCGGCGGTACTTTATTCCACAGCACCCTTGCAGGCAGTCTGATACTTACGCTTGCCTGGATTTGCCCGTTTCTCTATACAAACTCTACCCTGATCAGCATTTTAAATGGACTGGGACATACCACTTCCTCTTTCTTCGTCAACACGGTCGGATTACTGCTCCGCATCGCAGGCGTCTTCTTTCTAATTCCCCTTACCGGAATCCGCGGTTATCTCTGGGGACTGCTTGGAAGTCAGCTGATCATTACATTTCTCTGCATCGGGGAACTCTTCCATCTTCTGCGGCAGAGTCTCTCTGTCTAGTGTACTGTATCACTCATTTTCATTCAAACAGCGCAAAAGAGCATATTCTGACAAAGGAATGATTCCCCTGCCGGAATATGCTCTTTTGTTAAAAATCATTGCGTCACTTTTCAAACAAGCGGATCACAGTTTTTAAACACACCGGATTTATGTATGCTTCCAGGACAACCCCTGCCAGAAACATCGTGCCGGTAAAAATGCTTTTTGCGCTGTTCCATCTGACTTGCGGCGATAAATATAAGTACCAGAGATAGACGAGTGCCGCCGGGAGATAAAAGAAAATCTGCGGAAATACCCCTGCCGCACAAATCGCAATCCCGGCGGCTCCAATCTGCAGGATTCCCGCTGTCAGTACGATCCCGCTTGCAAAGCCTGTCCAAAGCAGCACCACCACTACCGCTATCTGCTTCCATCTTGTGCAGCCTGCCACCACAAGAATTCCTGCCGGAATGATCCGGATACGCAGAAGATAACCCAGATATTCCTCCGGAATGATCTCTGTAATCTGGAATTGTCTGAGAAAATATTCACTAAAGACCCCGTATGCTTCCAGATAACTGTCCGACATCATGTTTGCGTATAGGATTCCCGCCAGAAACCCGGACATATAAAAAATCAAAAACTGCTTTTTGCTCTGTTGTATCTTCAAAAGTATCCCTCCTGTTTTCAGATACTCTATGTATATGTCCGCCGTATTCTCTTCATGCCATCATATTTTACTGATTTTATTCTGTTATCAGCCCTTCTCTTATTCATATTACTTCTCTCTGCTCTGCAATACCGCTTTCTTTTAGCAATATTTTACGGCATATGCCATCAGTGCCGAGATCGTCTTGCCATCCTCGATCTCTCCTGCAAAAATCTTCGCTTTTAGTTCCTCGATCGTGTATGCTTCCACCTCGACAAACTCATCCTCATCCAAGTGCTGCGCTGTCGGAATCAGATTTTTTGCCACAAAAATTTCAATCCGCTCATTACAGAATGCCACTGTCGTGCGGAGCGTGATCAGCCATTCCAACTGTTCCGACCGAAAGCCCGTCTCCTCCTCCAGCTCTCTTTTTGCACAAACAATTCCTTCTTCCTGCGGATCATCCAGTTTTCCTGCTGGAATCTCCAGAGTTGTCCTGTCCAGTGCATTCCGGTATTGTCTTACCATGAGGATCTTTCCGTCTTCTGTCACCGGCACAACCGCAGCCGCACCATCATGATGAATATAATCCCAGTCTGCCACATTTCCATTCGGCAGTTCTACCTGATCCCGATAGACACTCAGAACCGCTCCCTGATAGACCAGTTCCCTTTTCCGTCTTTTGATTTCTTCCATTGCTTTCGCTCCTTTCTCCATAAAAAAATGACAGGCAATAGAGACTGCTCTCCACTGCCCATCATTTTTATTTCTGTGGTCTTTGATTCTATATAGTTCTGTATTTAACGTGCGTAATCTGTCACTCTTGACTCACGGATTACATTTACTTTGATCTGACCCGGATATTCCAATTCAAACTCAATCTGCTTTGAAATATCTCTTGCCATCAATACCATATCATCATCAGATACCTGTTCTGGAACTACCATAATACGAATCTCTCTACCTGCCTGAATTGCAAAAGATTTATCGACACCTTTAAACTGGTTCGCAATATCCTCTAACTGTTTTAATCTGTTTGTGTACGTTTCTAACGTCTCTCTTCTCGCACCCGGTCTTGCAGCTGATATAGTATCCGCTGCCTGCACAATACATGCGATCAGTGTTTCCGGTTCTACATCACCGTGGTGAGATTCCACTGCGTTGATAACGGTCGCGGATTCCTTGTATTTTCTACAAAGATCCACACCAATCTGAATATGAGATCCTTCCACATCATGATCGATCGATTTTCCGATATCATGTAAAAGACCTGCCCGCTTCGCTAGTCTGACATCCAGACCGATCTCTCCTGCAAGCAGTCCTGAGAGCTGTGCGACTTCAATGGAGTGCTTCAACGCATTTTGTCCATAGCTTGTCCTGAACTTCATTCTTCCTAAAAGACGGAGTAACTCAGGATGAATACCATGTACGCCCACTTCGAGAGCTGCCGCTTCTCCTTCCTCACGGATCATTGCTTCCACATCTCTCTGCGCTTTCTCTACCATCTCTTCGATTCTTGCCGGATGGATACGCCCGTCAAGAATCAGCTTCTCCAGCGCAATTCTTGCCACTTCCCTGCGAATCGGGTCAAAACCTGATAATACAACAGCTTCCGGTGTATCGTCTATGATCAATTCTACCCCGGTCATTGTCTCAAGTGTACGGATATTACGGCCTTCCCGACCGATAATACGTCCCTTCATCTCATCGCTTGGAAGCTGCACTACGGAAATCGTAGTTTCTGCAACATGATCTGCCGCACATTTCTGAATCGCTGTGACAACATATTCTCTTGCCTTCTTCCCAGCCTCTTCTTTTGCCTGATTTTCAAGTTCCTTGATCATCTTCGCAGTGTCATGTTTTACATCATCTTCAACAGTTTTTAATAAATATTCTTTTGCCTGTTCAGAGGTAAGTCCTGAGATTCTTTCCAGTTCCTGTACTCGTTTACTGTTAAGCTCGTCTACTTTGATCTCACGCTGTTTGATCTGCTCTTCTCTTACTGTAATCTTCGATTCACGCTGTTCCAGTACATCGGCTCTCTTGTCAAGTGCTTCTTCCTTGGATAAGACACGTTTCTCGTAACGCTGCAATTCTGCTCTGCGCTCTTTTGTCTCCTTCTCAAGTTCATTCTTTGTCTTAATTGACTCTTCCTTGATCTCCAGAAGCGTTTCCTTCTTCTTTGCCTCTGCATTCTTTAAAGCATCATCTATTATCTCTCTTGCTTTGTTCTCAGCATTCCCAATCTTTGAATCTGCATCCTTCTTCAGATTGTTCACCGTCACATAGTAAGTAATAACAACAGCTGCCACAACCGCAATCAGACCAGCAATTATTGATACTATCGGCACAGGAGCACCTCCTTATTTAATTTTCATTGTACACAAATACAACACTTAGATTTTATACCGTTTTCACAAAGATGTCAAGTATGCTTCCGCTGTTTTGGTCATTTTTATGAACCTTCCAGCCAGCTCTACCAATATGCTTCCTCCGCCTCCAGCGCTCTTCGAATATTCTCATAAGAGAATCCTTTCCTCATAAAGTACGCCATCTGCTTCTGCTGTTCTTCTCTTGTAGCATCCTGAAAACGATATTTTCTCTTTACTGCCAGGCGCCGGATCGCCTCCAACTCATCTTCCACGGCATAGCACTCCTCCATAGCAAGGTCGATCAGTTCTCTCGCAATCCCTTTTCCCGCGAGCTGCACATACAATTCCCGCTTGCTCTTCTGACTCTGTCTGTTCTGAATATACCGTTTCGCATAGCCAAAGTCATCTATATAGCCGAATGATTTCACATATGCCAGTGCGGCATCAATCACATCTTCTGTATAAAAATTCTGCATGAGCTTCGCGCGAAGCTGTGATTCTGTCCGGTCCATATCATTGAGAAGGTGCATTGCACGAAGCTTTGCCCGCTTTACAATGACGTCCTTCTTGATCTGCCCGAAAACCTCCTCTGAGACTGTACCTTCTTCTCTGATCTGATAACGCGACAGTTCTCCCCGATACAAAACAAAAGCAAACGCTCCGTCAATCTCCACCTTGTACCTGCTCTTTGATATAGGTTCCACCTTCGTGACTGTCATCTCTTATTCATCTGCCTTCTGCTCTGCGACGTCTCCATCTTCTGCCGTTCCGTCAAGCTTATAGTGCGCCCGCACTTTCGCTTCAATCTCTTCCATCACTTCCGGATGTGTGGAAAGATATGTCTTTGCATTCTCACGCCCCTGTCCGATCTTATCGCCGTTATATGCATACCATGCACCACTCTTGTTGATAATATCAAGTCCTGCCGCCAAATCGAGAATATCTCCTTCCTTCGATATTCCCTTTCCGAACATGATATCAAATTCCGCTTCCTTAAACGGAGGCGCAATCTTGTTCTTTACCACTTTAATCCTTGTACGGTTACCGACCATCTCGCCGCCCTGCTTCAAGGTCTCTGTTCTTCTGACGTCCATACGAATAGATGCATAGAACTTCAATGCACGTCCGCCGGTCGTTGTCTCCGGATTCCCGAACATGACTCCGACTTTCTCACGAAGCTGGTTGATAAAGATCACAACACAATTGGACTTACTGATGACCGGTGTTAGCTTTCTAAGTGCCTGAGACATCAGACGTGCCTGAAGGCCGACATGACTGTCTCCCATATCTCCTTCAATCTCCTGTCTCGGAACAAGCGCGGCAACGGAGTCAACGACAATGATATCCATCGCTCCTGAGCGCACCATCGTCTCTGTAATCTCCAGTGCCTGATCACCACTGTCCGGCTGCGAGATATATAATTCATCAATATCTACCCCGATATTCTTCGCATAGACCGGATCCAGAGCATGTTCCGCATCGATAAATCCTGCGATGCCCCCTCTTTTCTGCACCTCCGCGATCATATGCAGTGCTACTGTTGTCTTACCACTTGACTCTGGTCCGTAAATCTCGATAATACGTCCCTTTGGCACTCCTCCAAGGCCGAGCGCAATATCAAGGCTCAACGATCCTGTCGGCACAGTCTCTACACTGACATTCGCCGCTGCATCCCCAAGCTTCATCACGGCTCCTTTTCCAAAGTCCTTCTCTAATTTTGCAATTGCTGCATCCAGCGCTTTTAATTTATCTTCTCCTGCCATAGTATTCTCCTTTTCACAATACGAACTTATGTTCGTTTTCTAATTAATATAGTATCTTACTTGACTGTAATTGTCAATTCTTTTTTCACTTTTCTCACAACTCACTGGGTTCTTCGGCAGACATGCCTGAATGATTTAGAATATCTTTGACTACAAGCGTACTATAACATTTTTTCTTTGACCTGTAAAGGAAAAAGTACAGAATGTCCTGACAACCTCCTGTACTTTCTGTTATTTTGAAAATCTTTGTAAAATTCCCTCGCGAATCCGGATAAACTGTTCCGGAAGCACTTCCCGCTTCTCACGGTAAAATGCATTTGCAAAATCAAGAGCAAACAGCACGGCCAGGAAACCGCCAAGCGCCTTCCCTGCTATCATCGGAATTCCATTTACGATTCCTTCTACAAATTTGTGCAGAAACACAAACAGTCCAATCGTATAAAATCCCCATGCGATCGAGCTTTCCAGGCAGAGAATTCCTTTGTAATTAAACGGCTTATCCGTATAGTCCCACCAAATTTCCCCAAAAATCTTATTCATCAATACTGCTGTAAAATATTCCAAAGTCGTCGCAAGCAAAGATCCAAAGAAAAACAATTTCCAAAGATTATCACTGTATGGTTTCAACAGGAAAAACACGGTCAAAGCTCCCACCCCGTAAATCGGACAGATCGGTCCCCTTGCAAATCCGCGGTTCGTAAGCTTTCGATTGCAGATCGACATATAAATGGACTCTACCAGCCACCCAAGCATACTGTACGCAAGAAACCACAGCAGCACATGATAAAAATCATAGCCAAAAATCACTCTGTTCCACATCCCTTGTTCCTCTCATCCTTTCTCTCTTATTTTTCTTGTATTCTACTATATCTGACAAAAAATTTCCATCTCTTTCAGAAAGCCTTAAGAAATTTATAACTTTTCTGTTAAATTTTCCTCGTTTACGCAGATACAACAATTTCCTCAAAAGCCGCCCCCGTCGCCTTTTTCAGATCCTGCGGCGCCAGTCTGATCTGTATTCCGATTTTTCCGCCGCTTACAATCATTTCTTTCAATGCCTCCGCCCGCTTTTCCACAATGACCGGAAACTGCTTTTTCATTCCGATCGCGGTGCATCCTCCCCTGACGTACCCTGTCACGGCTGTCAGATCTTTCAGCGGAAGCATGAGAAGCGATTTTTCTCCGACAGCCCGGGCTGCTTTCTTTAAATCCAGCTCTGCTTCAATCGGAATGACAAACACATAATGTTCTCTGCTCTTTCCGACTGTCACAAGTGTTTTATATACCAGCTCGTGGGGCTGTCCCAGCTTATCCGCAATCTGCACTCCGTCAATAAATCCATCGCACTCGTAGGTGATGTAAGTAAATGGGATTTTCTTTTTTTCCAGAATTCTCATTGCATTTGTTTTCAGCTCTTTTTTCGCCATTTCTTCACCCTCTTTTCTTCCTACTTCAGCCCGTTTGCTCCCTTTGCAGAGACAACGACCTCTTTCAGTGGTTTTCGCACCTTTTTGCGTGTCACTTCTACAAGCTGCAGTCCTGTCATATCGACAAGGATCGTCTGTACAGGATCTTTTCGCAATTCTTTTTCAAAAAATTCCAACAGCTCATTTGTCCGCTCTTTTGACTTCAGATTGATAAAATCGATCAGGATCATTCCGGAAAGATTGCGGAGTCTGATCTGTTTTGCCGCCTCTTTTGCCGCCTCCAGATTGATCTTCATATAGACCCCATCGTCTTTCTTTCCTGCGATGCACTTTCCCGTATTGACATCGATCACGGTCAGCGCTTCCGTCGGCTGAATCACAAGATAGGCGCCCGATTTCATCCACACCCGTTCTGACAATGCCCGTGAGATTACAGCCTCCAGTGAATATAGCTTGTAAAGCGGAAGCTGCCTGTCAGCATAGCAGGAAAGTTTCCCCAAATCCTCCGGCTGCTCTTTTTCCAGATATTTCTTTACATCTTCAAAAAGGCTCTCGTCTACTACAATGTCAGTCAGTCCCTCCTGATAAATGTCACGGATATTGGACAGATAGGTAAGCGGTGCCTCTAAAAGGCAGCTGAACACTTTGCGTGACTGGGCAATTTCAAGTAAATGTGTGTACACTTCCGCCAGCTGTCCCAGTTCTTCCTTCACGCCCTCTGCCGGGATATCTTTGGCATTTGTTCGAACGATAAACCCATAGCTTTCCGACTGGAACGCTGCTGCCGCCTCTTGTATCTGCCTGCGCTGCTCCCCCGTGATCTTGGAAGAAATCCCGATCTTTTTTATGCCGGAAGTCAAGACAACATACTTCCCGGTGAAACTTAAATTGGATGTTACCGTCGGCACCTTCGTCTTGACCGCCTCTTTCTGGATCTGAACAAGTAGTTCATCCCCGATGCAGAGCGGCTTTTTCCCCACTTTCTGCGTAAAATACGGAGAGGGATTCTGGGGAATAGAATAATAGCACTCCACTCCATTTGCAATCTCGATAAATGCCGCCTGAATATTCGGGACAATGTTTTTTACTTTTCCCACATAGATATTCCCTACACGATACGCTTCTGTATCTTTGTCACTGACATGAATTTCCACGACTTCTTCATTTTCCAGCACCGCTGTCACAACCTGCTCTGCTATTTTTGTGATCACTAACTTTCTTTTCATCTTTCGGATCACCTATATTCCCAGCCGGTCCAACGGCACCAGATCACGTTTTTCTCCACTTCCCATGTCCGCATATACTTCCAGACGATGATGACGCATCGCGGTCTGCTCCGGATCCATTTCAAGGAATTTTCCAAATGCCTGCATGACCAGTTCCGGTTTTAAATTCTCCACGCTTCCGGTTGCCACAAGCATATAAACCTTTCCATCCTGCTCTCTCATATCATAGATCATCGGTTTAATATTGACATCTTTTTCGCTTTTCTTCGTTTTTTTCCATACAATGATTTCAGGCTGGCTTTGGAAGGCATCGATTTTTCCGGCAAGATCTTCCACCGGATGTTCCGTCACAAACTCAGACAGATAATCCGCTGCTGCGACGATCGCCATTCCGGTTTTCTTCTTATCGTCTGAAATCTCAACCATGTTGACAATCTCCATGCCTTCTACCATTACTTCATTCAGCTTTCTGACTGCCTGTGCAAAATCAACAGGCTCTGCCAGTTCAATATCAAAATATTCCCCGTCGCTTGTCAATCCTACTCCCAGCGGATTTGCAAACGACATCACCATATGCGGACTATATCCACCCGTAAAGGCAATCGGAATCTCCGCTCTTCTCATGGCCTTTTGAAAATATCTCATAATATCCAGGTGTCCGATGAATTTCATCACACCATATTTGCGAAATTTAATTCTTGCTTTCAACACAGACACCTCCTCCGTAAATTGCCGCTCCACATCCTGCACATTTCATTTTGCAGTTTGGTGTCACTTCACCCTTCATGGCACGCTCCCATTCGCGCTGTAAAAATTTCTTCGTCACACCGATATTGATAAAATCCCATGGGAAAATCTCATCCATCTCCCTCTGCCGCAGATTATAAAAACCAATATCGACACCGGTCTTTTCAAATGCTTCCATCCATTTCTCATTGTCAAAAAACTCAGACCAGGAATCATACAGGCAGCCCATTTTATAAGCTTCCAGGATTACCTTCGACACTTTTCTGTCGCCGCGCGCAAAAACTCCCTCCAGCACGGTAACATCTGCCTCGTGCCAGTTATATTTTAAACTCTTCCTGTTCAACTGCGCTTTCATTTCATTATTTACGATATGGGCTTTCTGGATGTAATCTTCCTTGTTGCACATCGTCGCCCACTGAAATGGTGTGAACGGCTTTGGAATAAAGAAAGAGGTACTTGCAACAATCTGACATTTTCCATTCCTCTGATCCTTCGGAATCTGGTAGTAGCGCTCCGCCACCTTCTCCGCCAGATGTGCGATCTCCTTCATGTCTTCTTCCGTCTCCGTCGGAAGTCCCAGCATAAAGTACAATTTTACTCTTGTCCATCCACCTTCAAATGCCTGACCGGCTCCTTCCAGAATGATCTCTTCTGTCAATCCCTTGTTGATGACGTCACGAAGCCTCTGGGAACCTGCCTCCGGCGCAAAAGTCAGACTGCTCTTTTTGATATCCTGCACTTTGCTCATGACATCCAAGGAGAATGCATCAATTCTGAGGGATGGCAGGGAAATGTTGATCCCTTTCCCTTTGAATTCTTCAATCAGGAAATTCACAAGCCCCTTCAGCTGAGAATAATCACTGGAACTCAATGAACTTAATGAGATTTCTTCATGTCCGGTGCTCTTCAGCATTTTATATGCATACTCTTTTAACCGCTCCAGCGCACGCTCCCTCGTCGGACGGTACAGCATTCCCGCCTGACAGAAACGGCATCCGCGGATACAGCCTCTCTGAATTTCCAGCACAACTCGGTCCTGAGTTACCTTGATAAACGGCACAACCGGCTTCTCCGGGTAGTAGGTATCTGTGACATTTAACACCATCTGCTTTTCAATGGTCGGCTTCGCATGGGTATTATTCGGTACGAAGGAAGAGATCGTTCCATCTTCGTGGTAAGTCACGTCATAAAACGCAGGCACATAAAGTCCCGGGATTTCTGCCGCACGCTCCAGGAACTCCTTTCTGCTGCTTCCTGTCTTTTTGTGTTCTTTATACGCATCCAGAAGTTCATCATAGACCGTCTCCCCTTCCCCGATATAGAAAATATCGAAAAAGTCCGCCAACGGCTCCGGATTATACGTACACGGACCTCCACCGATCACAATCGGATCTTCCTCGCTCCTTTCACTGGCAAACAAAGGAATGCCACTTAGGTCCAGCACCTGAAGAATGTTTGTGTAACACATTTCATACTGAATCGTAATTCCAAGGAAATCAAATTCTTTGATCGGATCCTGAGATTCCAGCGCAAACAGCGGAATCTTCTCCTCACGCATGATCTTGTCTAAATCCATCCATGGAGAGTACACACGCTCGCACCATACATCCTCTCTCCGATTAAACATATCATAAAGAATCTGGATACCAAGATGGGACATCCCGATCTCATACACGTCCGGAAAGCACATAGCGAAACGGACATCCACCTCACTCTTGTCTTTCATCACCGAGTTCACTTCGTTCCCGATATAGCGGGCCGGCTTCTCGATTTTTAGTAATATTTCATCATTTAAAGCTAGTTTTCTCATGAAAATCTCCTGTTTTTTATTCATTTTGTATAAGTGTTTTGTTTTTTACCCTACTACTTCAATCTAGTGTTTTTGCATAAATATTCTGCAATTATTAAATAACTAAATTGCAACTCTCTTTTCTAAAAATTCTCTTTCTTATCTTTCAATCCCTCTCTGGCGAATACAAAAATAACTATCTCTATGTACGAATCAGGTCACCCGTCCGTCTATTTTCACCTATTTCATCTAGTGCTATTCTGTCCATACAGTCCGCAGAAACAATGTAAAAATGTACAAAACAGCACACAATATCACTCATTTTCTGCCTTATAAATAGTAGCTCACGGAATATTCCACTCTCGTAACTGGTTCAAAGCTTTTCTTAGCATCAATTATTCTTTCCACAACATTTTTTATATTTCTTTCCTGAGCCACATGGACACGGATCATTTGGATATATTTTCTTTTCTACTCTTATCGGTTCCTCGTTCAGCCCTCTCGGAAGCATTGTTGTGTGGATAACATCTGTATTTCCATTTAAGTCAACCGGCACCCCCATAGCCTGCAACTGTGGTGCAGCATCCTTTAAAATTGCAGCCGCATTAGAACTTGCCGGAACAATTGTTGGCATTTTATCGACAGGCATTTTTCTTGCCATTTCACTTGGTTTGTACCCTCTGTTCTCTTTCATTCTGGTATTGTTATGTGCCGCCACAAGTAACTCTAGCAATTCATTTATCATCTTCTCTTCAAATTCAATATTGGCTTCCGTCATTTTATTGATAATCTTTGATAGTGATTCGCCTTCATAACTATTTGCCCATACTTGCAGACACCATGTCACTGCCTGCTCATAAGGAAGCCTTAATTTCTTAATGAAAAAAGATTCCAGTTTTTTATATGCAGATGAACTCGCCTCATATCCGATTCTACATATCTCATCTATCTGCTGTGCCGAGGGGATATAAAAATCTTTATCCATTTGTTGTCGAAGTAAATAATCAAATTCTTCATCTTCAAACAACTGCAGATGCACAAATATTCCTTTTTCTGAGTATAACGGGTTCTCTTTTGGCCATCCTTCCATCCCAAGTTTATCCATTGTAAAAAGACACGATTCCACAATATCAACCGGCATTTCCCAAAGCATTTCTATCATTTCATCTATAGAGTCCTTCACTTTCTGCCTATACATTTCATAGATAACTTCGATTGGCGCTATTCCATAATATTGTATAAAAAAATGTATGCACTTTACCATCCAACCTTTTCTGCGTTGCTTCCATCGAAATACCTCATCATCTATTTTGGAAAAGGCAGCAGCAACATCTTCAAATACACAAAATCTGTCAGTAGGATTTTCAAAATATCCAATCCAGTATCTGCAAAGCTGCATCGCATCTGTTACTTCATTTACAGAGACAGCGGTAGGGGAAATACAAGTTTTCCGAAATAAGTCCATCTGTTCTTTTGTAAGGCATGCCAATCTACTTCTTAGAATTTCCTCTGTGCAAAAATTATCAACAATTCTATCTATTAAATCAGCTTTTCGGAGTCCTGAACACTTTCTGATTTCAAAACTTCTTGCCTGATCTAACAGTTCTTCTTTTGTATATTCTGTCAAATATTCTCTTAATAACATTTCTGCTCCCTATCTACTCATATTTCATCTTCTATAACGAAATCCATATTCTTTTTTTAATCGCTCATATATTTCAAATGCTATCGGACAGACTTCTACTGCTTCCAATACACTGTACAAACTATGTAACCTCTCTGGCTGATCTGTATATGGATATTTCCTGCAATTCTCAGGTTTATTTTCTCCCAGCTTACAGTTACCGTCTTCTTTCATAAAATCGCATGGATAATGCTTGGTTACATATGTATTTTCACTTTCTTTTTTTATCAAATAAGAATTTATAAGTTCTTCTTTCGCAATTCCCAAATATTCTGCATCTTTCTCCAAATCTTCTTCTGGAATTCTTCCGCAGTACATC